>SDBU01008620.1_pt1 | contig 11556 bp, 19 predicted proteins | sample 2277071 | NCBI WGS metagenome assembly SDBU01 (sample SAMN10397929, study PRJNA504765) | marine sediment metagenome | isolation source: marine sediment core GS08_GC12, 126 cmbsf | place: Arctic Ocean: Gakkel Ridge, Loki's castle | collected 2008 | reverse complement strand
ATTTTATGGATGGGATTGGGAAGAGTAAACATATTTATCTTAAAACAGAAAGTAATAAATATTATGAAATAATAGGTGTCGAATGTAAATCAAATGGGACATTAACAAAACTAGAAAAACAAAAATGTCAATGGTATTTGAATAATAATATTTTCAGTAGGATAGATATTGCTGAAAAAACAAAAATTAAAAATCGAGTTGTGATTGTGTATCATAATTTTGTGGAGAGATATGGAAAGAGTTTGTAAAAGATGTAATAAACAATTTGAAACAACAGGAAAATTTTGTAAAGTTTGTGATAAGTGTAATAAATCAAAATATATAAGGTGGAAGAAAAAATGAGATGGTTATCTAAAAGCCAAATCGGCACATTCCTTCAATGCCCTATGAAATGGAAGTTCCAATATATTGATAAACGAAAATCAAAACCTTCTGCAGCAATGGCAAGAGGAATTAAAGTGCATTCTAACATTGAATCATTTTATAAAAATGTCAAAGTTAAAGATAAACAAATAATTCCTACAAAACCTTTAGGAGAGTTAGGACAATTTCAAAAGTTTGAACAGAAGAGAATTCAAAGTTGTGTGGATGAGAATGGTAAATTTGATTTAAAATATTTTAAACCAATTCATCAAGAATTGTATTTACAAGATGAAGAATTAATGTTAAGAGGATATGTAGACGCAGTTTATATTCATCCAAAAGACAAAGGAATAATTGTGATAGATTGGAAGACAGGGAAATTTCGTCCATATAATCTAAGTAAATATAGATTTGAGTTAGCTGTCTATACTGAACTTCTCAAGAAAACAAAGAACATTAGTGCTAAATATTGGGGCATCTATTTTGTGGATGCTGATAAATTATTTTTTGAAAAAGTAAAATCCACAAGTATCAAAGCTATGTATAAGACTGTATTGAAAGTTAGAAAAGAAATTGATGCTGGTGATTATAAATGTAAGCCTGGAGTATTATGCAAATGGTGCGATTTTAATTCAGAGTGTGATGCATGGAAATAGAAATAATAAAAATAATGGAAGGTTTTGGTTTATAATCATGAAAAATATTCCATTACCACTTCAAAACAAAAACTTTAGATTTGTTCTAATACAACAAAAGAGTAAAGCACCGTATGAAACACAATGGCAAAAGATTAGAAATTATTCTTTTAACCACAAGAAGATAGAACTCCACAAAGGCAACTTAGGTGTTGTGGCTGGTTATGGAAATTTAATTATTTTAGATATTGATGATAAGAATTTGATTGAAAAGTTTGACAAAAAAATCAATACTTTTTCAGTCAAAACAGGTAGTGGTGGTCGCCATTATTACTTCATTTGTGAGGAAAAGTTTGCAAAAAGTTATTATGTATTGGGGAATAAGCAAGGAGAATTAAGATGTTCAAACTCACAAGTTGTTTCTCCTGGTTCAATTCATCCAAATGGGAATAAATATGAAGTGTTTAATAATGTCCCAATTATGTTTATTACTAAAGAGTTAATAAAAAGACTTTTAGGCAACCTCCTTAACAAAACCAAGACAGTAGACATATCAAGAAGTGGAGTTGAATGGGGTGAGGTATGCAGCATGATATATGCAGGATATAATTTTGATGATTGTGATAGAGAAATGAGGTTACATGATTTTGAAAAATGGATTGAATCTGGCATAGGATACAGAATTGGCACATATTGTGAGGCATTAAAGAGGACTAAATTACAATAAATAGATTTATATAATCTAAAACATTAATTTATATAATCAAAGATGGTGACAGAAAATTGGGAGAGTGATGAACGAAGATATAATCAAAGGGGTGGTCCAGCATTATTTCATAAGGTAAGAGTTATTGTTGGAAGAAAATTAAACCCTGTTGCATATGGTGTTACATTGCCATTTCATGTTGCTCAACAATTTAGTGGATGTCAATTACATATTCATGTTTCTGGAACTGCTATTATTATGGAAAGTGGAGGGAGAATATGAGTAATTTTAAAACACTAAAAGATTTTTGGACGATTCTCCCAACTGAACAATTAGCATTCCCAAATAAAACAGATGTTACATGCCATTCACTAAGAGCGGAAGCAATTAAGCAACGAGAATACAAATTTAAAATGGCAATAAATCATCCAGAGATAAAAGAATTTTTATTGGGGCAGTGTTCATTTATAGAAGAATTTTTTAATTTGGAGGACATTGACTAATGGCTAAAATATTAATACTTTCAGATTCATGTTTTACGACAACTGGTTATGCAACGATAGCAACTAATATGATGAATGGATTAAGTGAAATGGGTCATGACTGCTACTATCAATGCCATAATTATATCGGTCAAACACTTCCACCAGGAGTTAAGTTTGAAGATGGCAGAGAATTAAAATTCACAATCTATGGAACTGGCAAAGAACCATATTCAAAAGATGTTCTTATTCCAAGGCTTAGAGAATTGAAACCAGACATTTTTATTGTTCTTCTTGATACATTCATGTTATACCAAGCTGGTTTTATTAATCTAGATTTTGCACCTGCCAAAACAATATTCTATTTTCCTTCTGATGGTGAAGATAGATTGCCATTAAGATGTGAAGACCTTTTAAGAAAGTTTCATGTTCCAGTTGCTATGGCAAAGTTTGGACAAGAGCAAGTTCTAAAAGCACATGGAATTAAAGCTGAGTATATTCCACATGCTGTTGATATTAAAAATTATTTTCCATTACCACAAGAAGAAAGAGGAAAATTAAAAGCCAAATATGGTCTTCAAGGCAAGTTTGTAGTTGGTAGTGTTTATCGAAATCAAGGAAGAAAGATGCCAGATAGAATGTTTAAAGCATTTGCAAAGTTTGCTAAAAACAATCCTGATGCTGTTTTGTTTTGTCACTCTGACCCATTTGATAACGCTGCTGTATTTGATTCACATCAATTAATTCAAAAACTTGGAATAGAAAATAGAGTTAGGTTTAGTGGAATGAATTTCTTTAAAGGATTTGATTATAAACAAATGAATGAGATTTATAATGTGATGGATGTATTTACACTATCAACAAGTGGAGAAGGTTTTGGTGTCCCCATCATTGAAGCTTCTGCTTGTGGAATACCAAATGTAATTACAGACTTTACGACAACTCAAGAATTACTTATAGAGAATGGTGTATGTGGATTGGCAGTTCCAATAGTCACCGATTTAACTGGATCATGGAATGTTGAACGTGGTGTAGTTGATATTGATAAAATGGCAGAAGCATATCAAATGATGTATGATAATCCTGCTATGAGAGAAGAAATGGGGAGAATTGGAAGACAAAAAATTCTTAAATACTACTCTTGGGATGTTGTGATTCCGCAATGGCAAAAATTGATAGAGAAAATGACAAATGGTTAATAAAGGATATATACAGACAGAAGAACATAAAAGAAAGAGAGGAAAAGCAATATCACTTGCTCTTAAAGGAAGAAAAAATCCTTGGGTTAGTAAAGCAAATAAAAAAAGAAAAGGAAAATGGATTTATAGTAGGATAAATATTAAATGCATTATTTGCAATAAGATATATAATATTCCTAAACACCTAAAGAGCCAAAAATTTTGTTCAAGAAACTGTTATTATATTTATTTAAAATATAATAATCCATTGAAAGGAAAAACTTATGAAGAATTATATGGTATTGATATTGCACAATTAAAAAAAAGAAATTTAAGTAAAAAGAAAAAGGGAATAAAAAATCCAAAACTTTCTGAATTAAATAAATTAAAAATTGGAAATAAAAATCCTGTATGGCAAGGTGGGCTTTCATTTATTCCGTATACAAAAGAATTTAATAAAAAATTTAAACAACTTATAAGGGAAAGGGATAATTATATTTGTTTAAAATGCGGTAAACAACAAAATCAACAGAAAAAAAAATTAACTATTCATCATATTAACTATGATAAAACAATAACCACTTTAAAAAATTGTTGCTCTTTATGTACAAGATGTAATTCAGAAGTTAATTTCAATAGGAATCATTGGCAAATATTTTTTCAAATATTACTTTCAGGAAATTATAAATATCAATACGAAACGAAATGAAAATCAACATAGTAACACCAGATGAAAGAAAAATGTTAGAAGGAGCTGGAGATAGAATGCCACTCGGAGCTTTGTATGTAGCAACAGCAGCAAAACAAGCTGGTCATGATGTCGAAGTATTTGATTTAAATCATCACAAGTCAAAAGATTTCTTAGCACATGTAATGTATAACAAGCCAGACATGATTGGATATAGTGTTGTTAGTTCTCCATCATATTTTGCTATGGCTAAACTTCTTCATACTACTGAAATTCTATCGCCAAAAACTATTCATGTTGTTGGAGGATATCATGCTAATGCAAGACCACAAGACTTTCCAAAAGCCAATCATGTTATTATAGGCGACGGAGAAGAATCAATTGTAGATATTGCAGCAGGACGATTACCAAAAACTGGAACACAAAGAGTTCCATTTAATGATATACCATTTCCAGACAGGTCTTTAGTCAACCACAAAAACTACAATATGCAACAAAAAGGAAAGCGAACTGCCACAATGATTACCAGTCGAGGATGCCCATTTGAATGTGTCTTCTGTGGGAATTATGATAGGAAGGTTAGATTTAGAACACCTAAAAGTGTTGAAGGTGAATTAGAACAGCTTACCAATTTAGGATTTGAAAGTTTGTATCTTCTTGATGATGCTTTCACATTAAACAAAAGATTTGCAGAAGATGTGAGTGGTGTAATTAAAAGTTATGGAATGAAATTTAGAGTAACAACAAGAGCAGATTTGCTTGAAGAGCCACTTATAAAATATCTTGCAAAAAATGGAATGGAAATTGCAAGTATTGGAATTGAAAGTGGTAATGATGAAATATTAAAAAATATAAATAAAAGAACAACAACTGCTGAAGTTGAAAGAGTTATTGAACAGCTTCACGATAATGGTGTTGATAGCAAAGGATTCTTTATATTTGGTCTTCCAGGTGAAACCCCAAAAGAAGCACAAGAGACGATTGATTTTTCAATGAAGTTAAAAGAAAAAGGTTTAACATCTGCAGACTTCTATGCTATGACTCCATTCCCTGGAACTCCTATCGCCAATAATCCTGAGAAGTTTGGTGGAAGAATATTGCATCAAAATTGGGATAAGTATTTAGAAATTGGAAAAGATGAAGTTGAACCTGCTTGGGAAACTGATACAATGAGTGCTGATGATATTAAACATTTTATGAAGGAGGCAAAAGAACAATGGAAATGAAATGTGATTGCTGTATGGAAAATAGTGAAATGGGTGCTGTATCCAAAGATAATAAAGTAATATGTGATGAATGTTTAAAATATGCTCCAAATTATTATGGATCTATGAGTGGAAAAGAATTAATAAAGTATATCAAACAAAAAAAATCTAAAAAATGGTGGCAAATATAGAAAAATTAGTATGTGTAATTATGGGTCAAGACTGTGAGAAGTTTATTCCAATGTGTTTGAATTCAGTTAAAGATGCCGATGCAATTGTTTATTATGATGGTGATAGTACAGATAGTACTTGTGACATTGTATTAAAAGAAGGAAATAAAACTGAACGAGGTATAACAATGATAGTAAATCCTTATAATCAAAATGATTTAAATATGAATGGCAAGCAAAGAAATTTTTATTTAGAATATCTCAAAGAAAATTACAAAGGATGGTTTGCTTTATGTCTCGATGCCGATGAAGTTGTCGAAAATCTACAACAAGTAAAAGATTTTATTAATACACTTCCAGAACAAAATCACAATATGTTATTTTCCCCAAAGATGAGACATTTAATTGGAAACTTAGGACACGAAGATGCATCAAGACCTATTCATTATGTTCCTCACAGATTGTTCAAAGTTCGAGATGATTTAGAATATCCAGAATGTGAACATCCAGTGCTTGGTACAAAAAAAGGATTTGAAATTGCAAGTATTCCAGCTATTACAATTTGGCATATGTCTCATATTGCTGAAGCCTTTAATGTGAAAAAGAAGTATGAGAATCATATAAAGAAATCTAAGATGCATCCAAAAGAAATGTTACATAATTGGTATACATTACATTTATTTGGAAAATTTCCTACAAGTCCTATTAATTTATTAGAGTTGCCAGAAGTAATATTGAATGAATTTGGAATAGATAAAGATGAATTATATTTTGGTAATAGAAAAGAAATGGAAGCTAAACATTATCAGGATGCAATTGATTGGAAACATGCTTTTAACCCTAAAGAAGTATTGTGTATTGGATGTGGTTTTGGACAAAGAGTTAATGCATTACGATTAATTAATGTATCAGCATGGGGATTAGAGTTGAGCAATTATGCAGTTAAAAATTCTTTACAACCATTATGCATCTTCCAAGATGACATTGTACATTGCAAACACAAAAATGAATATGATTTGGTAGTCGCTTATGATATTTGCGAGCATTTAAAATATGAAGATTTAGATAAAGCAATAAATAATATGATTGGACATTCAAAGAGTCTCATACTTATCTCAATCCCATTCAAAGGAAATCCAAACCTCGAAAATGACTCAACACACATCATAAAAGAAAGTAGAGCATGGTGGATTGAACAATTTATATCAAAAGGATTAACACTAATAGATGCACCAAAACACTTTCTTTATGCAGACCAAATTCTAATATTTGAGAAAGGAGGTAACGATGAGTAAACATTATCATACATCTGGAGGGATAGGATTTACAGGACTCTTGACTCTAATATTTATAACATTAAAATTAACTAATGTAATTAATTGGAGTTGGTGGTGGATATTAAGTCCAATTTGGATTACAATTTGCATTATTTTAGGAATTATTGTAATTGTATTTATCATAATAATCATAGGAGCACTTTTAGACAGATGAAATTAATTGTAGGGCTCGTAGTAAAAGGAGGAAAAGAATTCATAGATAAATGGATTGATAGTATCAACAAAATAAAATGCGGAATACTTGTAGTTGATAACGGTGCTGACCCAGAAGTAAGAGAGAAATTAATTAATCACAAATTTGTATTGCAATATCACATTCAAAATAATAAAGAAAGAAACCAAAGTCGTGACTATCAAAAAATATTAGAAATGGCAAGAGAAGAAGATACAACTTGGATTTGGAATTTAGATATTGATGAGTGTATTCCACAAATTAATATTGATGACTTAATGGGTTATCTTTTAAATGTAAAAGATGAAAGTGTTGGGATACCTTTAATTGAAATGAGAAATGATGATAAACATTATGTAATGGTTGATGATGCTGATGGAAACTTAAAGCATGGAAGATTGTGTCATAAAATTTACAAAGCATTAAGTCATTTCAAATTTAATGAAAAAGATAAACATGGTGCATCGATACCTCACAATTGTAAGCCAGGAGAAATGTATTTTCTTTTAGTTCAGCACTTTGGTCATCTTACTAAAAAACATCGAGACCAAAAAAGAAAAGATTATGAAGAATCTAATTTTAAAAACATTTGTGAATTGAATGGTAATTGGATGAAAGAAGATGATGAAGTTACAATTAGAAATTGGGGAGAGTGGAATAAAAAATGAAATTGGTAGCTTATATTAGAGGTGGATTAGGAGACACATGGATAGCTTTATCTGCATTAAAACCAATCATAGAAAAAAATCAAATCTCAAAATATGATATAACATTAATCACAGATAGTGTTTATTATTTTAGAGACTATCCAGAAGGATTACAAAAATACATTCTTGATGCACTTCACAAAGTATCATCAAATGTCGTAATGGTTCCTCCAGAAATAAACAATAACTTTCAACTTGATGTTAATGATGTTGGTGATGATTTCTCACCTGAGAATGCTTGGGAACAAAGAGAGACATTTATGTTTTGGAGACCTGATAGTTTGAAACAATTTGTAAGAAATATACGTTTTGATATTACTGACGATGTGATTTTTATTGATGCTCTTTTCACAGAGTGTATTTTACAATGGGATTTTAAAAATAATGTATATAAAAAGATTGGAAATGAAAGAGCAATATTTAATTTTGAACCATCTGCTATCGAATCCAATCGAATAAATAGTGCACTCTCCACAAACCACATTGTTCTTCACACTAGAAAAAAAGAAGAAGGAACAGCACATACAGAGAATGAAGAATTTTATAGTTCAATAATTAAGTTTTGTAATACAGAATGTATCGTGCCAATCGTAACAGGCATTGATGATTTTCAATTGGATGGAGCATTTGTGGATTTTCGAGGAGACACAATCTTGAGTTTTGAAGGAATGGGATATTTAGTTGATAAATGTAAAGTTCTTGTGGGAAATGATAGTAGTATTTCTCATATGAAATTCTACCAACAACAAAAAGATAAACTCCTTATAATGAACCACAATAGATTTGAAAGAAGTTATTGGTGCAAGGATATGTTTCCGAAATCAAATTGTCTTCTTCTTGATGCCAAAGAAGATAACTTGGGAAGAATTAAACAGGCAATAAAATCATATTATGAATGAACAAAAAATTAAAAAATTTATAAAAATAAAAAATAAAGGAAAAATTATTTTTAATAATGTAAAAATTGATTCAAATGATTTTATTAATCTTAATTATGGATTAGCAAATAATTGTTCTATCTGTCATTGGTATCCTTGTATTTGTAAAGAGTTGGAGGAATATTATGAAAACAAGTGATGCAATAGCAAATAGAATAAAAGAAGAAGTTGATACAGTCTTTGGTGTAACAGGAGGATGTGTTGTCAATCTTGTTGATAGTATGCACAAGGCAGGAATAAAAATAGTAGCAATGCATCATGAACAGAGTGCAGCAATAGCAGCAGATGCTTATGCAAGGTTTAAAGGATTTGGAGTTTGCTTTGGAACATCTGGACCAGGAAATACAAATCTCATTACTGGAACTTGTTGTAGTTGGTTTGATTCAATTCCTGTTTTAACTATTGGTGGTCAAGTTCCCACAAAGTTTTTGACTGGTGTTGATAGACAAATGGGATTTCAAGAAGTTGATGGAGTTAAATTGTTTAGACCTATTACAAAACACTCCACAAGGATGATTGATTTAAATGAATTGAATACTTGTATCGATATTGCAAAAGAAGAAAGACCTGGACCAACTTTTATTGAAATACCAGATGATGTTCAGAGGAGTGAAATATGATAGAAAAAATATTATGTTGGATATTCGGACATAAAGAATATAATCAATGTAGAAATTTAGGAGAGAAGAATGAATATTTTGAAAGAATTTGTTATAGGTGTGGGACTTGGTATGACCCAAGAATTGAATGTGAGGAGAGGATGAATTAAAATGATATACAAAAAACCAATGTTAATCGTAGGAAATGGAGCAAGAGAAATGAACCTTAATATTAAAATGCCATTTCTTTATACATGGGGAATCAAAGACAAATACTTTAATCATCCATGGGCAAAGGGTGATTTTGGAGTAACAGGAAGTCCTCACAATAATAAACTGCTTAGAGAAGCTGACTTAATTATAATGATTGGAACGAGAATGGATACTCATCAAGTTCCAGACTGGGATAAGTTTGCACCACAGGCAGTAAAGTTTGCAGTTGGATATGACTTTCCTCACAAGGTTGATAAGTTAATGTTAGAACCTCCAGAATTGGTTGGAGAAGATTGGTGCAAAAGAAGTCCTGAGAATGATACTGTTGATATGGCATATCAATTTATAGATAATCTTTGTGATATGAGTAACAAAGATGATATTATAATTCCAGATATGGGACAGATTGGTTGCATAACGTTCCAACGATGGAAGATAAAAGAAGGTCAAAGAATGTTTAATGGAATGAACCACAGCCCTATGGGATATGCTTTGCCAGGAGCAATAGGAGCAACAATGGCAACTGGACGAAGAGTGATTGTTATTATTGGCGATGGAAGCTTAATGATGAATTTGCAAGACCTACAAACAATCAAAGATTACAATTTGCCTATTAACATATTTGTGGTGAACAACGGAGGGTATGGAATGGCAAGACAAACTTTGAAAAATTGGAAACAATATTTAGAACAGGATGTAGCTTGTAATTTTAAAATTCCAAACATTTATAGAATAGCAGAAGCCTTTGGAATAAAATATTCAACTGAATTATCAAATGAACCTTCTATTTGTGAAGTTAAATTTAATGATACAACAATTACACCTAAATGGAATGGGAGGGATGATTTATGACATTGAAAACTTTGAAGGATATTATATGCTCCGAATGTTGTAAACCTTGTGATAAAAACTTTTGTAAAGGAATGGGAATAGAAGAATATCATGATGTAGATGTTAATGAGCTTAGACAAGAAGCAATTAAGTGGATTAAAAATTGTTGTGATGATTTTTGTGATGATAATCAGTTATGTAGGTCGTGTTTTAAGTTCCAAGAATTTTTTAATATCACAGAGGAGGACTTAAAATGAAAGCATTAATAATAACAGGAGATAAAGTGCAAGACCACGAGTTTATTTATCCTTACTACAGATTGAAGGAAGCAGGATTTGATATTACTGTAGCTCTTAAATATGGAGAAGAAGAATTAGGGATACTTGGAACAAAAATACCTTGTGATGAAGATTGTGAAATTATATCTTATGAAGATATGGAAGCATATTGTTCAGAGTTTGATTTATTAATTATTCCAGGAGGAGCAAAGTGTATGGAAAAGTTAAGACAAGAGCGAGTAGTATTAGATTTTATTTCAAGATGGAATGAAGAAGGAAAAATAATTGGTTCAATTTGTCATGGTGCTCAAATGTTAATTTCTTCTTGTGATTTAAAAGGAAGACATATAGCAGGATATTATTCAATTAAACATGATATAATGAATGCTGGAGCTAATTATTTTAAAACTTTTATTCAAGATAAAAATATAATATCTGCATCTCATTATAAGTATATGGGAAAGTGGATGCAATTAATACTAGAGGCAGTGAATGAAAAATAAAATAATAGTAAACAAGCCATGGGGATTTGAATATTCAGTCTTCAAAGATGGGATTAGTGTTAGGATACTTCATATAAAGAAAGGAGAGGAGACATCATTTCATTGTCATATGAAAAAAGATGTTTTAATAATCCTTCTCAAAGGAAGAGCAAAATTGATAAGAGGTGGCAATCATATTGATTATATGGAAGATGTTGAATTGAAACCAATGTTTGTTAGGCAAATTCCTAAAACGATATTCCACAAAACATTCGCTATTGAAGATAGTGTTATATTGGAGATTGAAAGCACTGGTGATGTTCATGATTTAGTTAGAGGTGAAGATAAGTATAATCGTAAGCAAGGTTATGAAGTAAAAGAAATAATATCAATTGATGATGTCTTGGAGGGTTTATGAAAGCAAAAAAATACATTATTGACATCGATGGAATAATTACCACAAAGACAAGATGGTCTATTGTTGATACAAGATTAAGATTAAAATCTATGTTTTTAAATATGAAACCAAATTGGAATGTAATTAAAAAAATAAATAAACTTGCATTTGATGG
>SDBU01008619.1_pt1 | contig 11557 bp, 10 predicted proteins | sample 2277071 | NCBI WGS metagenome assembly SDBU01 (sample SAMN10397929, study PRJNA504765) | marine sediment metagenome | isolation source: marine sediment core GS08_GC12, 126 cmbsf | place: Arctic Ocean: Gakkel Ridge, Loki's castle | collected 2008 | reverse complement strand
AGGCAGCTATACTACCGGTTATGCCCAGGACAACAGTTTTGTTGGTTAGCACTGTTCTCTCCCCTCACTAGGCTTGGTTCATCTGGTAGATAAGTCTTAGTCCAACTAATGTCAAATTAGGATTTACCACATTGATTACCGCGGTTTCTCTGGCGATGGGTTCGGCGAAGCCGCCGGTAGCCACCACCTTAGCCGGTTCTCCTAGTTCCTTCTGGATACGAGCTACCAGACCCTCAACCAGACCTACATAGCCAAAGACAATCCCCGATTGCATGGCAGCAATAGTGTCTCTGCCAATAGCCTGTTTGGGACGAGTAAGTTCCACTCGGGGCAACTTGGCCGCCCTCATGAACAGTGCCTCAGCAGCCACACCGATGCCAGGGGCAATGGCACCTCCCATGTAGTCCCCTTCTTTGGAGACCACATCAAAGGTAGTTGCGGTACCAAGGTCAGTAATAATTACCGGGCCACCGTACAGGTGATGCGCCGCAGCCGCATTGGCAATCCGGTCGGCCCCAACCTCTCTCGGGTTATCCATGCGGATTCGCACGCCGGTCTTAACTCCAGCCCCAACCACCAGTGGCGACACGTGCAGGTAACGTTGACATAGCTCCTCGAAAACAGCTACCAGGGGAGGAACAACACTACAAACGGCTACGGCATCAATATCGAAGTCGCTCGGCCCGCGACCTATCATGTTGAGCAGCAAGACAGCATATTCATCTACGGTGCGGTGAATTCCAGTAGACACATGCCAGGTAGCCCGAAGCTCCTCGCCGTCGAAAACTCCCAGGGTAATCTCAGTATTTCCAATATCAATCGCTAAGAACATGACTTTGCCATCTAATCTTCAACATTCTCAACGGATTGTCTGTCAACCCATGATTTGCTCAGCAAGTACCATCCTTATCTTTTCCAAACCGGTGACCTCTTCTCGGAGAAGGCAGTTAACCCCTCAACACTGTTTTCCCCACTCATGACTGCTACCGCATCGATGCCGGTTGTCTCGATGGCTTTACGAAACTCCAGGTCAAGATTGCGGTAGACCGCCCGTCTCGCCTGGCTCATGGCCAACCCACTGTTGGCCGTAAACCGTCTGATGAATTCATCAGCCGCCGGCTCCAGTTCCTGTTCCGGGACGGCTTTGTTTATCAAACCTATCCTTTCCGCCTCCCTGGCATCAATATTGTCACCCGACAGGATAAGCTCAAGAGCCTTCTTCCTTCCCATAATCCTGGGGAAGAGAATGGAGGCCGGGGGCGGGTATACCCCCAGCTTAATCTCCGGCTGCCCAAACTGGGCGGTTTCGGAAGCGATGGCCATATCACAGCCAGCAACTATCTCACAACCCCCACCCAAGGCCAGACCCTGGACCACCGCAATCGTAGGTTTATCCACCTCCACCAGCAAGATGAACAATCTGTGGAACACTTCAATCATTCGGGGCAGCTTGACTCCCATGTGCTCCCCAACATCTACTCCAGCGCAGAAGGCTCTATTGCCAGCCGCAGTGATTACCACCACCCGTACCTCATCATCGGTACTCAGCTCAGCCAAGGCCCGGTTCATCTCCTCTATGGTCCTTATATTCAGGATATTCAGTGGCGGTCTATTAATGGTAATCTTGGCCACTGTGTCCTTCTTATCCAACAGTATATTCTCAAAGTCCATTAACTTCCTCCTCATAGTGTTCAGGCTGCTGATATGAAGTGTAGCAATATCTTAGGCTATGGTCAAGGAATTGTTTGGTAACCTAAAATCTCTTCCCCCTCTCCTTTTAAGGAGAGGGGGATAAAGGGGGTGAGGTCAATAAGCAATCTCTGTGGTCAACCTTTGGTAAATTGGTCGAGTTTGTCGGTCATTGCCTGCCAGTGGGTGCCTCGCCAGTAGATGCGGTGGCAGGCAGGACACTCCACATATTGGCTCTGGGTTTGGAAGACATAGGGCGGCACCAGGTCTTTCACTTCCTCCCGACTCCGCTCCTCCAAGGTTTGGTTGCACTCCAGACAGATAGTGAACGGTCGGAACTGGCAATCCAGATGAAGGGTATCTATTACCTGACGTATTTGCTGCCCCGGGTCATCGCTGGTGATAAGGATGACTTCAAGCTGTCCGCTGGTTACCACCCGCCTCTTTATGATCTGGGTGTCTCTGGTTAATATCACCCTGCCTTCAGCTAGAGCAGTACCGACCATGTGGGAGTCGTTGCTGCCGTCAAAGAAGACGGTGTTATAACCCATCATTCTCAGCCACTTAGCCAGTTTTCCTACGTTGTTGTCAACTATGAATTTTAGACTGCTTGTTGACCTCACTCCCTCCATCCCCGTTCGAAGGAAAGGGCGAAGCACCGATTGGGAAAAAGGGCTCCGCCACGCTCACGCTGCCTCCTAACTTCGCACTACGACAGGCTATGGTCATAAGTGAAGGCGCATCCCCTCATAGGCCAGAACAATTGAAGCATTGAGCACTTCGGCTACCACGGCTATTTCAGCCGCTATGTCCTGTTCCAGCCTTGGATTCATGTGAACCGCAACTACCGACGGCACGTAGCCCTTAAGCTCTTGGAAGCAAGTTAACTCCTGACGCAGCAGACTCGGCGTGAGATGCCCCCGGTCTACAGCAGACTCCTCATACCTATTTGGCATAGTAACCTCGGTAATAAGTAATTGGGGTGACACCTGCTTCCAGCAGTCAGTCAAGCCTGGTCCCGTATCCCCGGTATAGAATACCGCTTTACCATTGGGGGAAGTGACCTGGTAGCCAACAGCAGCCCCGCCGTGATTTACGGGGACAGCCAACACGCTATAGCCGGCAATCTGCTCAACCTGGTATGGTTCTATTACCGCACACTCAACTGTCGGCTTCGTTTCTGGCAATTCCAGAAATCTGGGATAAAGCTTGCCATTGAGCAGGTGACTGCTGAGGGCATCGAGCACGGTTTGCGTAGTGCAGATATTCACACTGGCACCTTGAAGAAAGAGGTTCATGGCGATAGCCGGGATGTCTCTAATGTGGTCGTAGTGTTGATGAGTAAGTAAGATCGCCTTAAGTTTCTGCTGAGCCGGAAGGGATAGGCTGGTGGTAAGCCCCCCAGCATCCATCACCAACACTTCATCAATGAGTACCGAGACCAACAGCGAATCCTCCGTTTCACAATTGTGTGCGCCTAAGAACCGAATATCCATTGAATAGCCCTCCACGGCTAATTTAGGACGAGCAGGGGGTTGAAGTTTGTCTCGTAGTCATAGGTATCAATTGCCTCTTTCTTCTTCAGTGAATTTACCATAGCGTAGGTGAACGGGGTTGCCATAGCTTCGATGCCGATCTTGGCCAACCAGTGATATAAAATCATCAGCGGTGCAAATGATGGGGTGCCAATGAAGGCTAGGGTAATGAATACCGCGGTATCCAGCCCTTGCCCGACTATGGTGGAGCCGATAGTCCGGCTCCACAGCCAGCGCCCCCGGGTCAGGATCTTCATCTTTGCCAACACGAATGAGTTGGCGAACTCACCGACAAGGTAGCCACCGAAGGAGGCAACAAGCAATCGCGGAGTGTAGCCCAAAATCCTCTCATAAGCCTCCTGCCCTTCCCAGAAGGGAGCCGGGGGCAGGAGCTGACCTACCCAGGCAAAGATGACGAAGATCAGGTTGCAGACAAATCCCAGCCAGATTATCCGTCTTGCCTGGTGATAGCCGTAGACCTCGGTGAGAATATCACCGAAAATGTAGCTCAGGGGGAAGATAACCACAGCTGCTGGCAGAATGAACGGGCCAAGACTTACCACCTTCACGGCGATGATATTAGCGGTGACCAGGCAGGTAACAAAGACCACCGCAATAATCACGAATCGGTGGGAGACATTCATTGTAGTGTCCTTGCCTCTACATCTTTCCGTTACTAAATCCAGTGCTGGCGACGGAAGAAGTAGAGCATGCCGCTGATAATCGCCAGACAGATGAGGGATACATAGAGAGGAGAGTATGGGTCGTCTCTGAACGGTCCCAACGGGATGTTCATTCCGAAGATGCTGGCGACCACTGTAATAGGGAGGAGGATAGTAGCAATAACAGTTAGGGTTCGTACCACCTCATTGGTACGATTGGTAGCCAACGAGTCGTGGGTAGAGTTCAGTCCTTCAATTATTTCCTTATACTCGTCCAACGCGTCCCATATCTTATCCACGTGGTCAACCATATCCCCGAAGTAAACATCCATATCCATCTTGGTAAAACGGCGAACCTTAGGTTCCAGACTGCCAACGACGGCTCTCATTGGCCAGACGGTACGCCGAAAGGAGATGATGTCGCGACGGATCACTGAGATTTCCCTTACCGCACCCCGCACGCTATCAGAAAAGACATTATCCTCAACCTGCTCAATATTATCACCAATCTTATTCAGTATCGGCAGGCAAGAGTCAATCAATCTATCAATGATGCGGTAAAGGAGATAACCCGAGCCCAGGCTGAAATTTTCTTCCCGGGATTCTTCATCAATCTGGCACTCCCGGAATAGCTTGACCAGCGGCTTGAGCTCCCCTCTATGCAGGGTAATCAGGTAGTTTTCGCCAATAAACACCGATACCTGACTGGGCGTGGTCACTCGCGCCTCCTTGTTAAACACCGGGAAGTGGAAGACCAAAAACAGGTAGTCCTTATATTCATCTATTTTGGGTCGCTGTATCCGGCTGAGACAGTCATCCAAGTCCAGGCGGTGGAATGGGTAGTTCTGAGCCAGATATTCTGTCTCCCTCTCCGTGGGTCGTTCAATATTAACCCAGGTTAGATCGCTCTGGGTAAGCGACTCTACATTCAGCTGTTCTTCATTTCTAAGTTGAGGCGTAGTCATCTGAAATTACCCTTGATTACAGCTAGATTGTTTTCACAAGTCTTGGTCACAGGTCTGCCCATAGTTTACCACAATTATTGCTGGGTAGCATCCAACTTGATATACTAGTCCTGTTGAAGATGGAACCGTCCCGGAGAGACAAGTTGAAACTCAGGATTAAGAAGGCACTGGGGATGAACATATTCCTGTGTGATACCTGCAAGTGGAACTGGCGCGGGGCATGTCATGAAGCGACTCGCCCCAACGCCACCTGGTGTCCAGACTTCAAGAAACGGGGGAAGTAGTCCTACTTCCTCTCCACAATTATGGCCATTCCCTGACCACCACCGACGCACAGTGTTGCCAGGCCGAACTGGAGGTCTTGGCGTACCATTTCCTGGATAAGGGTGACTATAATTCTAGCTCCGGTACAACCTATCGGGTGTCCCAAGGAAATGCCCCCGCCATGAGGATTCGTCTTGTCCAAATCAAGACCCAGTTCTCGAACAACACCAATTGATTGTGAGGCAAAGGCTTCATTTAGCTCAACGACGTCTATATCCTTCAGGCTCAGCCCGGCCAGCTTGAGGGCCTTCTTGGTGGCTGGAACTGCCCCCAGTCCCATGAATGCCGGGTCCACACCACCAGCGGCATAAGACCTGATAGTCGCCATTGGCTTTAGTGCAAGCTCCCTCGCCTTTTCCGCCGACATTATCACCAACGCGGCGCCAGCATCAGTTATCCCTGAGGCATTGCCAGCGGTTACTGACCCATCCTTCTTGAATGCTGGCGCCAGCTTAGCCAAAAGCTCTAAAGAGGTCTCCCTGGGGTGTTCGTCAGTGTCAAACAATTTAACCTCTCTCTTCTGCCTGACCTCAACCGGGACTATCTCCTTTTTAAACGTGCCGTCCTTTATCGCTGCCAGCGCCCGTTGTTGACTCATCAAGGCGAATTCATCCTGCTCCTGCCGAGATATGCCATACCTCTCAGCTATATTTTCCGATGTTATCCCCATGTGATAGCCGTAGAATATCTCCCACAATCCGTCATAGACCATCCCGTCAACCATCTCGGCATTGAACATCCTGGCACCCCACCTTGCCTGTGGCAGGTAGTAGGGTACAGCACTCATGTTTTCCATCCCACCAGCAACGATGGCTTCAGCGTCACCAACCTTGATCGATTGAGCAGCCAGGGCTACCGCTTTTATTCCAGAGGCACAAACCTTGTTCACGGTGTAAGCGTTTACTTCCTTGGGCATGCCGGCATAGATTGCTGCCTGGCGCGCCGTGTTTTGCCCCTGACCCGCCTGGAGAACATTCCCCATTATGACCTCGTCGATCGTCACCTCCGTCAGCGAATTATCCCAGTCGTAATACTTCTCCTCCAGCTCAATCAAACCGACATCTTTGAACATCTCAGGGGCATAGCTCAGTACCTCTGCATCTCGCTTGGGACGCAAGCCAGCCCTCTTCACTGCTTCCTTAATGACAATGCTACCAAGCTTTACCACCGGAGTATCCTGCAACACTCCCCCATAATTGCCTATCGCTGTCCTTACCCCGCTGACAATCACCGCTTCGGTCATAGAGTCTCCTCCCTCTTGAAGCATTACTTCTTATTTCGTGGGCACGACAGTCCGTTTTCCAGCTTGGTCTGAGCCACACCCATCGCTGGCCTAACTGTTGACCAGGGGACATCTCCAATTAGTCCGTAACCAGAATAGCCCGTAGTAGAAGTGGACTATTTGCCTTTGTAGGTGGGTTTTCTTTTTTCTACAAAAGCGGTGGTTCCCTCGGCAAAGTCTTCCGTACCCATGGTGTACGCGGCCAACGAAGCCTCGAGACGTAAGCCTTCCTCCAGTGTCATATTGCTACCTCTAAGCATTGCCTCTTTGGCTGCTCTGACCGCCAGAGGTGCTGCCTGGGAGATAGCTTCAGCCCACTCCATAGCGGTAGGCATAACCTGTTCTGGTGGGACGACCTTGTTAACCATGCCGATGCGATATGCCTCTTCAGCATCAATAAGTCTGCCCATAAGCAATAGTTCAGCTGCCTTGCACCAGGGGACCATTCGCGCTAGTCTCTGGGTTCCTCCCCAGCCGGGAATAAGTCCCAGGGTGACCTCGGGTGTACCAAACCGAGCCGCCTCGGAAGCTATGCGTATGTCACAAGCCAGGACTAGCTCCAGACCACCACCCAGTGCAAACCCGTTAATGGCAGCGATAAGCGGCTTCCAGACGTCAAGCCCTCGCCACGGAGTGGCAGGGAATACCCAGGGTCGGTCACGGTACTCCTTCATAAAGGCTAGTGTATCCTTTATGTCAGCGCCACCACAAAAAGCCCTGTCTCCGGCCCCGGTGATAACCCCGACCCAAAGGTCAGGATCGTCACGAAAGTCGACCATTGTCTCATGTAGCTCCCGACTAGCCTGCATGTTCATGGCGTTCATCGCCTCGGGGCGATTAATGGTAAAGATGGCAATTCGACCTTCCTTCTTGTAATCAATAACCATGACTAATCTCCTTTCCTGCTCCTAATTTTGAGGGCTAGTCCTTGAAGGTGACTAGCTCAGTTACCATCAGTCGAAGAACATCACCCTCATCCAATGGGTAAGATACCGGCACACCTCGCTGATTCTAACAGAGGAGGTATGTGAGCGTCAAGGTGTGGCTAAAGGGCAAGTTTGTGCACCGATGCCACATGTGGTAATATTAGTTGGCTTTCCATATTCGTTCCACCTCTGAATATACAGAAGATAGCAGACTACCAGACAAATGATAGCGTCACTGCTGCTATGCCCGGCTCAAAGGCAACATACCCTTACAAAAGGTCTGTAGACCGGGCTCTCTAAAGACGACTACCCAAGATAAAGCGAGGGGTGAAAGGATAACAAAATGGCAACCAAGAAAGCAATCAAACTTGAGGAAATAAAGAGGTTCGAAGCTGACCTGGAGCCGTGCACAGAGTGCGGCTACTGCACCTTCTGGTGCCCTCTATATCAGGAGGAACCACTGGAGTCATCGGTGGCCAGGGGAAAGAACATTATGATCAAGAAGTTGCTGGCCGGCGAAGTCGATTACAGCGACGAGTTCGCTGACCATCTTAACCGGTGCATGTTGTGTATGACCTGCGCCGAACATTGCCCCCGCCAGGCCAAAACCCCACCGGTTATCATCGCTGCCAGAGCAGACAAGGCTAAAGCCAAGGGCGTAAAGTTTCCCTATAATATTGTCTACCGCTGGCTCTTACCACGCAGGACACTCTTTGGCAATATCGTCCGGTTTTCCTCCTGGTTTCAGGGGGTGTTTCTGCCCAAGACCGAAGGAACAATCAGGCATCTATCCTTTTTCCTGTCAGCCTTGGGTAAGGGCAGGCATATCCCACAGATTGCTCCCAAGTTCCTGAGGCAGATGGTTCCCGTGGTGAATAAGCCCCCGGCCGGGGTTGAGACCAAGATGAGGGTTGGCTACTTCAGCGGCTGCATGACCGACTTTGTTCTCCCCGAGGTGGGGAAGAAAATAGTCAATTTTTTAACAAAGAACGGGGTCGAGGTAGTCATGCCCAAGAAGCAGGGCTGCTGCGGGGCACCAGTATTCCTCGGGGCTGGTGATTTTGAAACCGGCAGAAAGCTGGCGGATACTAATGTCAAGGCCTTTGAAGACTTTGATTATATTGTTACCGGCTGTGCTACCTGTGCCTCAGCCCTAAAGGACTATCCAAAGTTTCTCGCCGATACGCCCGAGAGAAAAGAAGCTTATAACAAGTTTGCCGACAAGGTAAAGGATGCTACTGAGTTTCTGGTTGATGTGCTAAAGATACCTGACTCTGCCTATCATGCTTCGCCTGAGGCTCAAGGCAAGCGGATTACCTGGCATGACCCCTGCAACCTTAATCGCTATCTTGGAATAAAGGAACAGCCACGACAAATTATCAAATCCATCCCCGGTGTCGAGTTTGTGGAAATGGTAAGGCCGGATTGGTGCTGTGGTATGTCCGGGACTTTCAGTGTCTACTACTATGACCAATCTAAAAAGATCGCTAATAAGAAGATAGATACGATTAGAGATACTGAGGCTGATATTGTCGCAACAGCTTGCCCTGGGTGCATGGTGCAACTGATTGATAATAGTATCAGGCATAAGCTGCCGGTAAAAGTAATGCATCTCATGGACCTCGTGGAGTAGGTCATTAGGCAGCGGCCCTAGGTCGGTAAGTAATGGTACAGTACGCGTTACCAAGTGACTGCTAAATTGGGAGGGCATGCAAGATGCGACAAGAGCTTGTAACCTTTTGCCATTATTGCTGCGGTCGATGCAGCCGTAAGGTAGTGGTTGAGGACGGAAAGATCGTTGACTGGAATCTGGAGACCGAAAGCGGTCTGCCAACGGAATGGTGTCCCATGACAAAGGGAATCTCGGTCATGGAGGTTCTACCCCACCCCGACCGCCTTAAGTACCCCCAAAAAAGAGTGGGGGCAAGGGGCGAAGGTAAATGGGCCCGCATATCCTGGGATGAAGCCCTCGACACTATTGCCACCAAGCTTACCGACCTCAAGAAACAATACGGCCCGGAGACTGTTGCCGTCGGTCTCGGTGAGCCCAAAGGTATGGAGTTTGCCTTTGCCCAGCGATTTGCCACTGCCTTCGGTACCCCCAACGTGGCCACGCCGGGAAACATCTGCGGAACGCCAAATGTTGTGGGGTGCACCTTCACCTTTGGCTCTCCCGCCATCCCCGATGAAGAAAATAACCCCCGGCTAATAGTACTGTGGGGCTGCAATCCTATTCACACCAGTGGTGCCATGAGGCGGGAGAGCTTGAGGTCCTATCTACTGGAGGGCGCCAAGCTGGTGGTAATAGACCCCAAACAGATAGACATTGCCAAGAGAGCCGACCTCTGGATTAGACCCAGGCCGGGAACCGACGGTGCTCTGGCTATGGGCATATTGAAGGTGATGGTAGAGGAGAAGCTCTATGACCAGGACTTCGTCGCCAACTGGACGGTCGGTTTTGAGCAACTTGAGGAGCATGTAAAGAGCTATTCACTTGAGGACGTAGAACGGGTAACCTGGGTACCTCCGGAGCAAGTTAAAGAGTTTGCCCGAATGTACGGCCGGGTGAAGCCCGCTGCCGTGCAGGTGGGCAACGCCTTGGACAACTGCGCACACTGCGTGCAGACCCTCCGTGCCGTCGACATCATGCGCGGCATCAGCGGTAACCTCAATGTCCCCGGGGGCGACATATTTATCACACCGGCACCCTTCACCCGACCCGGCCGCTTCTTTCTGCTGAAGAAGTACCCTAGAAAACCGGAAAGAACAATCGGCAATGAGTTCAAACTGGCGACGGGAGCCGCCTTCGTACCGGTTCAATCGCTGATCAAGGCCATCCTGGAGGAAAAGCCGTATCCGGTAAAAGCAGCTATATTCATACTCACCAATCCTCTTCTTAGCTACCCCAATACCCCTGAGACTCTTGAAGCACTGATGAAGCTCGACTTCCTGGTTGTAAATGAGATCTTTATGACGCCCACGGCGGCTATTGCCGATATAGTGCTCCCGGCCGCCACCGGTGCTGAGCATGAAACGGTAGGCTACTGGCCGGGATGGTTTGAAGAAATCCGCGCTTACCCCAAGATAGTTGATCCGCCCGGAGAAGCCTGGTCGGACGCCAAGATTCTTAATGAGCTGGCCAAGAGGCTGGGGATGGGGGAGGATTTCTGGGATGATGAGGAGGAGGCGCTTGACGAGATGCTAAAGCCCAGCGGACTTACCTGGGAAGATTTCAAGGAACAGAGAATATTCAAGTGCAAACGCGAGTACAAGAAGCCGGAAGAGGGTATCTTCAGAACAGCTTCGGGCAAGGTGGAGATATACTCCAAGCCGCTGGAGGACCTTGGCTACCCGCCGATGCCACTGTGGGAAGACCTATCCCAAATTCAACTTGAGACGTCAGAGGAATACCCACTGCTACTGACCAATGCCAAGGAAGAGGCCTACGTCCTTTCCGGGTATCACATGATAGACTATCTGCGGAAGATAAAGCCCGACCCAATAGTCGAGTTGAATCCCGAGACCGCTAAGAAGTATGGTCTGAAGGAAGGAGACTGGATCTCCATCGAAACGAAGAACGGAAAGATAACACAGAAGCTTGCCCTCGAACCCAGCCTTGACCCGCGGGTGGTAATGGGCTCTTTCGGCTGGTGGTTCCCAGACGACCCCGCTGACTTCTACGGTCTGCACAAATCGAACATCAACGTACTTGTCCCAACTGACCGGCCGCATGAACCCACGGTGGGCTCAGTACAAATGCGCGGCATTCCTTGCCGGGTAGGTAAAGGCTAGGCATTGACACGGTATGGACAGACCGGCGTTATCCATGCTAAAATAAGCCCCTGAAAATACGGAGCACAATCGTCGTTGTCTGCTCTCATCTCGCATCTTTTGAGAGGCAAAAGTAACAGCGGGCAGGTAGTTCAGTTGGCTAGAACATCGCTCTGATAAAGCGGAGGTCGCTGGTTCGAGTCCAGCCCTGCCCACCATACTGTACGGTAGGTAGAACTCCCTCTTCTTCAATAGTCACTTTCTCCGGAAGAATAGGCATAGAGTAACTTAAAAATGCTTCATTACCAATCACTCTGACTTCTTTAACAAAACTTCGTATAAATGTTCTTCTTTCTGCTAATGATCCCTCTTTAAGAAGCTCGTGGAGATCATCAATATAGCC
>SDBU01008618.1_pt1 | contig 11558 bp, 18 predicted proteins | sample 2277071 | NCBI WGS metagenome assembly SDBU01 (sample SAMN10397929, study PRJNA504765) | marine sediment metagenome | isolation source: marine sediment core GS08_GC12, 126 cmbsf | place: Arctic Ocean: Gakkel Ridge, Loki's castle | collected 2008 | reverse complement strand
GCCGCTTGATATGAGGAGATATGGTTGACGAGTAATCCGAGTGGCTTTCATTTAATGCAGACCTGCCCTGATAGCGAGGCGCGTGCCGGCGAACTCCAGACGTCACATGGTGTGGTACCCACGCCGGTATTTTTACCTGTGGGCAGCCAGGGGACGGTTAAAACACTGACTCCCGCAGAGCTGAAAGATATAGGGTTTCCTGTGGTGTTGTCTAATACCTACCATCTCTATCTCAGGCCGGGAATCGACGTGGTTGAAAAGATGGGAGGTTTACATAAATTTATGGGTTGGGACAGGGCTATTCTGACCGATAGCGGTGGATATCAGGTATTTAGCCTGGCACGATTGCGCCAGGTGAGCGATGAAGGGGTTGTGTTCCGTTCCCATATCGATGGCAGCCAGCACCATATTACCCCTGAGTTAATCATTCAGTTTCAGGAAGCTCTTGGCGCCGATATTATTATGACTCTGGATGAGTGCCCCGCCTGTGATGATAGCTTTGAAAAAGTGCAGAGGGCAATGCACAGGACGCATAGGTGGGCAGAGAGGTGCCAGAAATCCTGGAAGCGCAGAGACCAGGCTCTATATGCTATTGTGCAGGGGGGCATGTTTCCTCAACTAAGACGGCAGTCGGCGGAGTACCTCGCGTCCTTGGGGTTCCCCGGTTATGCCATAGGTGGCCTGAGTATTGGAGAACCCAAAGAGGTAACCATTGCCATGATTGAGGAAACGGTGCCTTTGTTGCCGGAGAATAAGCCACGCTATCTTATGGGTGTCGGCTCCCCTGAGGATATTGTTGAGGGTGTAGTCAGGGGGATTGATATATTTGACAGCGCCCTGCCTACGCGTGTGGCACGAAATGGTGCTCTCTTTACCTGGCAGGGCAGGCGTAATATTAGCAATAGCGCCTATACTCGGATGGAACAAGCTATTGACCCTGGCTGTGAATGTTATACCTGTCGTACTTTCTCGGCGGCTTATCTGCACCACCTGTTTGATTGTAATGAGCTCTTAGCCTATAGATTGGCTACTATTCATAATCTATTCTTCATCAGCGATCTGATGCACAAAATAAGAAGCGCCATCCAGGATGGCACCTTTTCCTCTTTCAGGGATACTTTCCGTGCAAATTATCAGCCTACGGATGAGCAGGTACGGCTGAGCCAGAAGAAGAAGTGGCTGGAGTCGCGTAATCAGAGTGAATGGCCGCCGGTCAACTAAGTTTCTGCCCTATCATCACTAATCGGGTCGACTCTTATCCCCCTGGAGATAGCCCACGTAATTCCTTCTTCAATATCCTTTTCTTTGCCATCGAGTTCTACTTCTATCCAGCCCCTGTCCTTTGTGGCATCGGCCCGGAGAATATTGGTTATCACGTTGAATTGCTGCCCAATATTATAAATAATTGGTTCGGAACTTGTTTCAGGAGTGAAGGTGAGCATTACCCGCCGTTTTGCCATTTCCGACCTGCTCCCTGGTATTATCCACCGGCAATTGTAAGTACTATATGGAGTTCATCTCCGGCCTCGACCGGCTTGGCCAGTTCCTCCGGGTAGGCGCTCTCTTCGTTGACATAGATGTCAACATAATTGAGCAGTTGGCCATTCTTATCGAATAACGCCTTCTCAATGCCGGGAAACTGCTCGACTAAATGGTCGAGGCATTGACCAACCGTGTCTCCCTCGACTTCGGCTGTACTGCGGTCGCTGGTATATTGATATAAAATCGGGCTAATGTTTATCTTTGTACCCATTTCTTACCTCTGGTGCTCTGCAATGGTTATCCGCCTCCAACGACGAGCTTTGATGCGAAAAGATATATATCATCCCCGTCCTTGACCGGTCTTTCCGACCCCACGGAGTAAGCGGGCAAATCGTTAACCCAGATATCGATACGGTCTAATATTTCGCCGTTTTCATCATACAGGCCTTTCCCGGCCTCGGGGAAACCTCTCACCAGTTGGTCCAGACATTGACCAATGGTGGCTCCGTCAACCTCTATTATATCTACTATATCCTCGGTGTCGGTGAGGCGAGGCAAACCAAGGTAAAGGTGTACTTTTTTGCTCATTCCTTACTCCTCACTCAGTATTGAATATTCGCAGTGTTCGCCTGTCTTCTTCAAGTCCCTTTCTCCATCTCCCGGCACTTTATTTCACCTCTTCGTCTATCCAATCAAGATAATCCTGGTTGCCGCCGATAATGGGCAGGGCGATTATTTCGGGAACATCGTAGCTGTGAAGCTCTTTGACCAATCTGATGATTTCGTTCAATTGAGACGCTTTAGTTTTGACGACCAGGAGGTTTTCCTGAGCTGAATCAATCTTGCCCTGCCACCAGAAGTGTGAACTCACCCCCGGCACGATGTTTACACAGGCTGCTTTCTTCTTATTGAGTAATACACTGGAAATTTGCTGGGCTTCTTCGGCAGTAGCTGTTGTAATAAAGAGGACTATGTGAGTAAAACTTTCCATTTTTCCCTGGTCCGTTTCGCTTTTACCCTGTTAAGTCGCCTGTATCAGAGGGGCTTCTTTTCTCATTCCCGTTCATTTCCTGTCCTTATGTGGTCTCCAGCCCTGACAGAGCCGCCACGGATTACTCTGGCAAATACCCCCTCTTTCGGCATGATGCATTTACCTATCTGTTGAAAGATAGCGCAGCCGGTATGGCATTCTTTCCCTATCTGGGTAACTTCCAAGATAATCTCTTCTCCTATAGACAACTGTGTACCTACTGGGAGGGAGGATACTTCTATCCCCTCGGTGGTGAGGTTTTCGGCAAAATCCCCCGGGTCTATATTGAATCCTTGATTACGCATCTTGGCAATGCTCTCGATTGCCAGCAGGCTCACCTGACGGTGAGTGCAGCAATCGGCATGGGCATCACCCGCGAGGCCGTACTCTTCTTTCAGAATGCCCTCGGATATAATTTCCTTCTTAGTGCCTTTTTCTTCACTTCTGCAAACCGCAATTACACTGGCCATGTTATTGGATTCCTTTATCCGCCTCCAATGACGGCGGGTAGTAACTGTACTTCGAGAGACTCTTTACCCTTGTAGTAATCCTGGGCAGCTAGCTGGACGAGTTCTTCATAAGAATTAACTATTCGATCTTCTACCATGACTACAGCGTTAGCCCCGTAGCTGAACAGGAAATACTGGGCCTGCTCGAAGTCGCGGACTTCCTCAAACGGGTATCCAAAAGGCTTTTTGAGCTTTAGTTTGGGTAGTTTAGACATTTGGGCACATTCCTATCGGTTTCCTTCTCTTATCCGTGCAGGATTCAACTATCCACCGCCCATGGCAGGTGTTACCAACACCTCAAGGGATTCCTTTCCTTTATAACAATCCAGCGCAGCTAGCTGGACGAGTTCCTCATAAGAGTTGACCACCTGGCCCTCTACAAAAATAAGGATATGGTGGCAGAAGGGGAAGTATTTAGCCTGCTCGAAGCCACGAATTTCCTCACTTGAATGCCCTACAAGGAGCTTGACTCTCAATTTGGGTAACTTTGACATTTCACGGCTTCCGTCATTTAATTCAAACTATCTCCAGGAGCGTTCGCGTTGGGCGGACTGGCTGACTGGTTCAGGCTTCTTTTTTCCCTAAATCTCGTTCTTAAGGATTTTGTCTTTAAGGGTTTCCCACTGTGCCCTGGTCAGGACACAGGTATTATCCTTCTCTCCTATTTCGACATGCTCATCGGTTATTTTGACCGCCGGGCAACAGGAATTTGTACCACACAGACTTACAATCTTCATGTTCGTACCTCCATCTTTGAATTCGAGACTTCTATAGCTCTCCGGATATTGCATCCATTTATATTATACTTGATTTCGACCTGAACCTCCACTTTTTCTTGTTATTTCGCTTCATGCTTTCTGCGTGCCTGTCACCGCAAAGCTGCTACATAGACGTTTGGCAGATTTTTATATCCCCCCAGAGGCCGACTTTATCATCTTTAATTATGATTACCCCCTTTAACCCGTCAGTACCTTCGGCAAACTCAACCCCTCTCGTGATGTCTTCCGGTTGTGCGACCAGGTTGCCTATAGCTGTAGCGGCAGCGTCAGCCAGGGTTGCTGACTTGGAGAGCACTATAACTGCATCGGCTTTCCCAAAGCTTAGAGAATGCCCTACTGTTCCCGAAGAGGTGCAGACGCCCAGCGGCGTATCCTCCCCATCGATTTCCAGCCCGAGTTTGCCAGTTAAAGGCGATTCGCCGGCATAGACTCCTATTATCCTTTTCTCCAGGCTCTTCAGGTATATATCGCCACCATTTTCCACGATTACTTCTGCGGAGTAGGCCGATAACTCGTTGCCAACAAACTCGGCTATAGCCCCGGCTACCGAAGCCATGGGACCGACCCCAACTTTCTCAGCTGATTCCGACATTGCCTTTATGATATGCGGGGCATCTTCAGCGACAGGCAGGGGTTCGAGCGAGGTCAGGAATGGTGGATGTTGCTCGATATATTTTTCCAGTATGCTGCGATACTTCAATACAAGTTTGTGGGCTTTTCTCTTCAGGTTTCGTGAGGCACGAATCCATAAGTCAGTCTCTTTTACCACCACATTGAAAGAGACCAGGTCGTCACCTTTTATCCAGTGTCGATAGGTTTCCGTCCCGTGCATAGGTCAGAAATGTACCTCCATCGCTCTCGGAGGACAACCCTTCAGACACAGGCCACAGGCTATGCATTTTTCATTATCGAAGTCGATGCGTCTGGTTGTAGGGTCAACCTCAAAAGCATCCGTGGGGCAAATGGTTATCCAGGCACCGCAACGAGTACATCGTTCTTCGTTGCGGATCAAATCCCGGCTTAGTGCTTGAATTCTTACTCCATTGTCAGCCAGGTACTTGATACCATTATCATAGTCCCGTTTTTTCCCCTTCAACTCAAGTACCATTAGCCCCTCTTCTTCCGGGGTAACCGAAGCCTTCAAAATATTGAATTCCAGGTCATAATCCTTGATTAGCCGGTATACGATGGGTCGGTCTACCAGACGCCTCGGAAAATGAAGCACTATTTTTTTAGAGACAACCAATTTCACCGCCTTTACAAAACTCTGCCTTTAGCCTTCTATCGGGCGTTCTTTCAGTGGTTTAAAGGTCATGCCTGATTCTGCACCGGGCAGAGGCTCGACAGGGGTAGTCAGCAAGAATTTCCCGCTTAGTATCCACTCCTTTAGAGTTGTGGCAATTTCTACGGCCATGGGATAACTGGACAGGGAAGCAGTTGGCACTTCCTTACCCTGAACTGTTATCTTACCCGTCTTCAATTGCGCGTAACTGACTTCACCCAGGACATCCGGCTTAACCTGTGGATATGCCTCTGAATAGTCCACGATAGCGGCAACAATATCAGCATCACTTACTGCGGTGTGCTGTAGCAGTTCTTCAGAAAGTATCGGGATGGGAATTCCAATCCCCACAGTAAGGGTGCAGCCGTAACCAAGGAAGCTTGTTCCTACCAGCCACCGTGGGTTCATCTGTTTCAAATCGCCTGTTACCGCAAGTGTTCCGGCCGGTCTTCTGGGTACCCCGTTCTCAGAGCGGGGCGCGCCCGGATTATGCTGAGTGCCCTGCCAGCTGACAAAACCTATTCCACCGCCCAGGAATATTTTAGTGCCTATGCCAATGGTCTTGTAATGCGGGTCGTTCAGCAGCGGCGAGAGCTGTCCGGCACTGCAGTAGTTAGCGTTGCCCAGGTTCTGCTTAAGTGTGCCCATATAGGTGTAAATCGTCTTGTCGGAAAGGTTTACCGCAACATTATAATTCTGGTAAACATTTCTGGGATTAAACAGCACTGCCTCATTGACGTCATTTATATTAATCAGGGTTTCCAGCTTCTTCCTCGGGTAGCAGTCAGTGCCGTAAGCAGTAGCCACCAGTCTGATGTCCTTGCCCGCAACGAATTCCTCGATTACATGCCCACCGCCATAGTTGAATTCACCGGGGTGAGACCTGTTTCTGGGGTCGTCATCGGGAATAGCGGTAGCCCCTACAAGTATGTCTACCGCAGCAAACCCGGTGTAAACAGGGATGTCATTCAGGGTTACCCTGCCGCCACCAAGCTTTATTCTGGGTTTGGAGTGTCCGGTATTAAGATAGGCAGCGGATGAACACATCGGGCCAAATGTGCCTGTCGTGACTACGTCGACTTCTTCCGCAGCTTTCTTAACGCCTTTCTCTTTAGCGATGCCTATTATTTCTTCTGCAGTAACAACTACTGCTTTACCTTTTCGTATCTTCTCATTTATTTCATCGATTGTTTTTGCCATCCGGACACCTCCCTGCGTATTTGGACAATGCTAAACATAATAATGTTAAATCAGCGGATTGTCAATTTACTATATGGCGGAAGTTGAAGAGCACCCTGACTATAAGCTATAATCAGCTATAAATAGGAGGTTAATATGCGTCATTCTATCAAAGCGTTTGTGTATAAGAGTGAGAGCTATTATGTTGCCGAGTGCATGGAGATAGCTGTGGTGACTCAGGGCAAGACCCTGGATGATACTATAACCAATCTTCAGGAGGCTGTTGCCCTCCATCTTGAGGGTGAGAACTTGGCGGATTTCGACCTTGCCCCTAGCCCTTCTCTTCTAGTGACCTTTGAACTGGAGCCTACGGTTGTCGCCTAAGCTGAAACGTCTCTCAGGTTCTGAGGTAGTAGATATTATGCGCATCTTCGGTTTTGAGATATATTCCCAAAGAGGTAGCCATGTCAAATTACGCAGGATTGTAGTTACAGGAGAGAGACAAACTTTGACCATTCCTCTACATGCTGAACTTGATGTGGGCACGCTGCACGCCATTATTCGTCAGGCAACGCATTACATCACTGAGACCGAACTGCGGTCTCGTTTCTACACCGATTGACCCCCACAAGTTGAAGCGTACCTTTGCCATAAGCTATACTGTAGCCATAGTGCGTATGGGATTTCTGGCTAGGAGATGGCTTTGCTAAAAAGTCATAGCTGTGGTGAACTGAACAAAGAGCACGTGGGTGTCAGGGTAACCCTGGCTGGCTGGGTAGACCGTCGTAGAGACCATGGGGCACTGATATTTATTGACCTGCGGGACGGAAAGGGCATAGTTCAGCTGGTATTTAACCCGGAAGTATCAGGGCAGTGCCATCAGATAGCCGATGGGATGCGTAACGAGTATGTAATCAGGGCCGGTGGTGAGGTTGCCCTCCGTCCCCCGGGAACTGAAAACCCTAAAATGCCTACCGGTGATATTGAAGTCATTGTCCATGATGTTGAGATACTTAATCCATCAAAGACCCCTCCCTTTTATATAAATGATGAGACTGAAGTGGAGGAGAACCTTCGCCTCAGGTATCGCTATCTTGACCTGCGTCGGCGTCGGATGAGGGAAAACCTGCTCCTCCGCCACCGTGTTATCAAGTTTATTCGTGATTTCCTGGATGCCAGGGAGTTTATCGAAGTGGAAACACCAATCCTGATTAAGAGTACCCCTGAAGGGGCCCGCGATTACCTGGTACCCAGCCGTCTTCACCCGGGCAAATTCTATGCTCTGCCACAGTCGCCGCAGCAACTCAAGCAGTTATTAATGGTAGCCGGCGTGGAGAAGTACTTTCAAATAGCCAGGTGCTTTCGTGATGAAGATAGCCGCGCTGACCGCCAGCCTGAGTTCACCCAGCTTGACCTGGAAATGAGCTATGTTGAAGAAGAGGATATCCTTAACTTGCTTGAGGAACTTTTCGTCTCTATGATGGAGACGCTCAAGCCTGAACTGCGGGTAACAAAGCCTTTTCCTCGCCTTAGTTATGCTGACGCCATGGCGTGCTATGGCACGGATAAGCCCGATTTGCGCTTTGGCCTGGAGATAAGAGACCTGTCAGACATTGTTGCACAGTCGGAATTCTCCGTTTTTCGTTCCGCTGTCGCTGGAGGAGGCGAGGTAAAAGGTATATATGCCCCCGGCTGCGGTAACTATACCCGGCGGCAGCTCGACGAACTGAATAAGCTGGTGCTGGGTCTTGGAGCCGGAGGCCTGGTAACCATCTCCTTAGGTACTTCAGCCGGTAATTTGAGCGATTTAACTATCGAGATGGTAAAGTCTGTTGCTGCTAAATATTTTACACTGGACCAGGTTAAACAGATGGCACAGCGTCTTGGGGCAAACATGGGAGACCTGCTGCTTATTATTGCCGGAGAAAGTAAGCGGGTTGACATGGTACTGGGTGAATTGCGTCAGGAGATGGGACATCGACTTAACTTGGCAGACCCTAACCTGTTTGCCTTTGCTTTCGTTCAGAATTTCCCATTACTGAGATGGGATGAAGAAGAGGGGAGGTGGGATTCGGAACACCATCCATTTACCACACCCTGGGGTGAAGATATACCGTTGCTAGATACCGCTCCGGAAAAAGTGCGGGGCAGGCATTATGACTTTGTATGTAATGGATATGAAATAGGGGGCGGCAGCATCAGGATTCACACTGCAGAGCTGCAGAGGAAAGTATTCAGACTATTGGGTTATAGTGATGAAGAGATGGATATTCGATTCGGGCACATGCTTGAGGCTTTTGAGTATGGTGCTCCACCTCATGGTGGCATAGCTCTGGGTCTTGACCGTATTGTGATGCTGCTGGCAGGTGAGGAGACCATAAGGGAGGTAATTGCTTTCCCCAAGACTCAGAGTGCTACTGATTTAACCTTCAATGCCCCTTCGACGGTTACGGAGAAGCAGCTGGCTGAATTACATCTAAGTCTGCGGGAGGAAGAGTGAAAGTAACGAGAGAGAAAACAGAAAACAGCCAGGCATTTCTGAGCGTTGAGATGGAACCTGCTGAGGTGGAAGAGTCGTTAAAAAAGTCATATCACCGCCTGGTCGAGAAAGCCAATATCCCCGGTTTCCGTAAGGGAAAGGCGCCACGGGATATATTTGAACAGTTCATAGGTAAAGAAAGTCTCCTTGATGATGCGCTGAATATCTTGATTCCTCAGGCTTATGAAAAGGCTATCAAGGAGCAACAAATTGAGGCCATCGCTCGCCCCTCTATCGAACTCACTCAGACTGACCCTGTAATATTCAAGGCAACGGTACCGCTGGAGCCTACGCTTGAGCTTGGCGATTATCATCAGCTCCGGGTTGCGCGGGAGCCTGTGGAATTAACTGAGGATGATGTAAACGATGTAATGGAACAACTGCGCCTTCAACGTGCTATCTGGGAGCCTGTGGAGCGTGCGGTGGACTTCGAAGATTTAGTGGTTTTTGATATCGAGAGCAATACCGGAGATGACCCTTTTATTAATCAGAAAGAAGCACAATATCAGGTCCTTCACGACCTGGATTATCCTGCCCCCGGATTTGCCGAGCAGTTGGTAGGTATGAAAGGGGGCGAAGATAAGGAGTTTGCTCTCCAATTCCCCCCGGATTATTCTAAAAGCGAGCTGGCCGGGAAAGAGGCTTCATTCAAAGTGAAGGTCGCTGAAATAAAGCAGAGGATACTACCCGAGTTGAATGATGAATTTGCCAGAGAAATCAATCCTGACTGTGAGACGCTGGACTCACTCCGGGAGAAGGTCTCTGCTGACCTGAAACTCAAGGCTGAAGAGAGAGCAAGGGTGGATTATGAGGAGAGAGCGCTGGATGCGGCAGTTGACCTTGCGGAACTGGAATTCCCGCCAATCCTTGTCGAAATGGAAACTGACCGACTTCTCAGGGAACAGGCGCAGCGATTGCAAATGGGGGGCAAGGGGCTGGAGGAGTACCTGAGAATTGTGAATAAGACAGAAGCGGAACTGCGGGAGGAACTGCAGCCGATTGCCACGAAGAGGGTTACCCGGTCACTTGTGCTGGGAAAGATTGCTGAAGAAGAGAAGGTTGAAGTTAGCGACTCTGAGATAGATACTGAGATTGATGATATGACGAAAGATGTCAAAGAAAACGTAGATAAGATACGGGAATCTCTGAATACTCCGCAAGTGCGAGAGTCAATAAAGCAGGTATTACTCACACGAAAAACTGTACAGCGACTTGTAGAAATAGCGGAAGGTTCAGAGGTGGGGGCGGTTGCATCGGGTGGAGAAAACTCGACAGAAAATGCTAAGATAGCGAAGGAGGAGGAATAGAAATGAATACGCAACCAATGAATGTCATTCCCATGGTGATTGAAAGCGGAGCCAGAGGAGAACGTGCCTTTGATATATATTCGCTGCTGCTGAAAGAACGCATTGTTATGTTAGGCATGCCTATAAATGACCAGGTGGCTAATGTCATTATTGCCCAGTTTCTTTACCTGGAGAGAGAAGACCCGGATAAAGACATCAGCCTGTATATTCACTGCCCCGGTGGTATCATTAGTGCCGGTCTTGCCATCTATGACACCATGGAGCTTATACGTTGTGATGTGTCGACTATCTGTGTCGGACTGGCTGCCAGCATGGGAACACTGCTTCTCTGTGCTGGAGCCAAGGGCAAACGCTTTGCCTTACCAAATGCTACCATTCACATGCATCAGGCAGTTGGTGGCGCTCAAGGGCAGGCATCCGATATAGAGATTGCTGCCCGCGAGATTATGCGAATGCAAGACGTAATTCGAGGTATCATATCCAAGCATACCAACCAGCCAGTAGATAAAATAGTCCATGATACTGACAGGGACTTCTACCTGAGTTCGGAGCAGGCGGTGGAGTACGGCATTGTGGATGAAATCCTGACTAAACCACCCAAAAAGTAGTAATCACTCTTCATCAAGCTCCTGGTGGTGCTGAACTTCCTCGTTCAAAGGGGGGTATTGCCTGAGTATTTATGAAAATCGCTCAGTGAAGCATTGACGAAGAATTGCAAGTATGTTAGAATAGGAAAAGTGGAATACAGGAAAAACGGAATTACGGAAAAGACGAATAATGAGGAGATGCTGCTAATGGTGAGCGAGACTGTCAAAGTAGCACGTCGAGGTCAAATTACGTTACCGGCCTCTTTGCGCAAAGCTGCCCGAATTCAAGAGGGGGACTATCTTCGATTTACTGTCGAGGATGAAAGTATACGTGTAGAGGTACAGAAACTTGTAGATAGGGACCAAGCATACTTTTGGACAAGGGAATGGCAGGAGGGTGAGCGTGAAGCAGGTGAGGATATAGGGATAGGGCGGCTGAAAACGTTCGATTCAGTAGACGATCTGATTGACGAGTTGAAATCATAGAATGCTGAGATGAAAATAGGACGGACAGCCCGATTCAAAAAAGCATATCAAAGACTAAATCAGCAGCAAAGGAGAGCGGTCGATAAGGCGCTCTCCTTTTTAGTTAATAATATTCGACATCCCCGCCTCCGTGTCAAAAAAATAGAAGGTACAACAGGTATATGGGAGGCCAGGGCCAGTAAGTCGCTCCGCTTGTCATTTGAGTTCAGAGATGACACTCTAATGCTACGCAATGTGGGTGACCACGATGAGGTGATAAGAGGTCCGTAGATAATAAATTATATTTATTCCTGATACACTTGCAAATTATCTATTGATAAAATTCTTCAACCTTATTCTTTAATATGGAGCTCTTGGCGGCGCTGAGATAGTTCACTG
>SDBU01008617.1_pt1 | contig 11560 bp, 13 predicted proteins | sample 2277071 | NCBI WGS metagenome assembly SDBU01 (sample SAMN10397929, study PRJNA504765) | marine sediment metagenome | isolation source: marine sediment core GS08_GC12, 126 cmbsf | place: Arctic Ocean: Gakkel Ridge, Loki's castle | collected 2008 | reverse complement strand
GTACTCTATTATAGCGATTGGTCATCAGCTACTCCATTATAGCGATATTGTTATACAAGTCAAATCCCAGGTCGGGGGTGCACCGGCACGTGGACACCCGCCTGGCGGGGAGCGCATCGATGGGCGCCTGGCGATGCACCTGGAAGGAGAGTTATAGGAAAAGGCGCGAGCCGCAGCCCGCGCCTTCTGATAGGCTATGGAAAGGAGAGTTTACGTTAGGTGGCCTTGCCCTGCCAGGCCCAGCGTGACAAGACCGGTGAAATGGGGTATCCTGTCCTCACTAACCAAACCACCAAGGAGACAGAGCACATGAGCAAAGAAGCAGCCTTAGGCCTGTACCACAGGGTCAAACAACTTTACAGGGATATCACCGAGGTCCTTCAACTACGCCTCGCGCCCTCCACCGCAGTAGCCGACGTGCAGTATGCTCGCTTGTACAACGAGCTGCTAGCTAAGGCAGAAGAACTGACGCAAGTCAAGCCTCCACTCAGCCAGGCTCCAACGACGCGCGACGCCGGCAGCTTCACAGGTGTCCTCATAGCCCTCAAAGCCTTGACCGGACAACTAGCACAATGGCTCCAAGACGAAGCCGGTCTGAAGGTGGCCGACGACGAGGTGATAATCAGGACGGTTGGGGGCGGAGTAGCGGAGGGGCTGTGAGCAAGATAGAAAGCAAGTTGGCCTGGCTTGAGCGCTAGCTTGGCGGAGGCGACGGGCATGGGCCGTGCCGGTGCAAAGGCGCGGGCCATGGCGTCTCACGGCGTCCGCTGTCTCCGCGCCCAGGGCCAGCGCCTGCAATCACCGTGCGCCCGGGCTGGTGGTGCGCCGTCAGAGGATGCCCCTCAGCCAATCGAGGGCATAGGCCACGCCCAGGAAGCCCACTAGCATGGTGAGGATCACTGCGTAGGCCTCGCGCCACGATTGGGGATGGGGCCACTGCCAGCGTCTCACGTGGCCCCGTCCTTCTGCCAGGGCCAGCGCCAGCACCGACTGTGGGATGCGCGTGAGGGGCAGCGCAACTGCCGGGCCACTGGGCATTCACGAGGAGATGGGTGTTGAAAATCGATGAGCACTCAGTACAATACTGACAGTCGAAGATCTCAAAGGGGGGATCATGGCCAAGTGGGAGTACGTCCTGATAAGGGTGAGTGCAGCAGGGCGCCTTGTCGCAACCTATGGACTATCAGAAGAACGTGAAGCGGATGTCACGTTTGAGGCTTTGTTCTTCGAGTTGACAGAAGACGGTTGGGAATTGGACCAACTGGAGTCCGTGAGACGAGGTGCAGACACAGGCGATGTTCTGTGGATGGTCTTGAAGCGAGATAAAGAGCTTTACAAGACGTGGGCTTTGAAGTGAGAGAAACAGCCCTCTGAGAAGTGAAGGGAGATGTCTATCCGATCGGGGGCGGGGCCAGCGCCAGGGCTTCATTGCGGCCGCTCCCTCTGCCACGGCCACCGCCAGTGACGCCGTCACTCCGCTCGCGTCATCCTGCCGTCCGGCACACCTTTCTCGTCGGTCCAGGTCTCCAGGTGGAACCTGCTTTGTAGCTGTTCTCCAAATCGGGTCTCACAGGCAACCGTGAGGAGTCCGTCAAGCGGTCTGGCTATATGCCAGAATACGTCTATCAGCAAGCTGCTCCTCCGGAGCACAACCACGCGGGGCTTTGACCCGCGTGCTCTAGCATAGACACGGTGCGGTTGGTTGTCGTTCTGTGGGTCAAAGTGTGCCTTTGGCTTCCGCGCAGGACCTAGCCCGCTGTTGAACAGCTCGATCTCGATTAGTCTCACAGGACGATCTAGCGAACCTAGGTTGGGGACCGCGCGCGTTATTTCCCATGCTGGCCTGACCGAGAACTTGCGTTCTTCGTTGGCTTGTCTGATGGTCTTTCCTGCCTGTATGACGGTGTAGGCAGCCAGAAGTCCTGCCAGTATCTGGGCGATCCCCGCGACACCTTGCCACCAGCTCTGTTCCAAAACCCAGTAGACCCAGCTCATGGTTGCAGTCCCTCCCCGCGCTTGCGTCTCGCCCACGGCCAGCGCGAGCGGGGGCGTGGTCTGGCCTTGAGCATGAAGCGCCGCCCCTGGGCCAGTCTGCCCGTCAGGGCCAGCGTATGCATCAGCCACATCGGCCAGGAGCGCTGCAACAGTCCCTTTACCCGCTATCGACGTGTCTATGACTAGTACCGCATGGGGGATTCGAACCCCCGATCTCCTCCTTGAGAGGGAGGTGTCCTGGGCCTCTAGACGAATGCGGCACACTGCGCTGCCAACTACTATAGCAAGAATCCCTGCGGTGTCAAGTACAACGAGTGCTTGCGAAGGGGCACTGGCAGGCCAGACCAGAGCCTTCGCCTCACCTACGGTCTCTCCCATTGTCAGGATGGCCCCCTTGGGTCACGCGAGGGCATCGTGCGCGGAGGCTGCCATTGCCGGTCGCCCACGTCTCGTTGTGCGGCCTTGACCGAATCTGGCAGCAGCGATGCAACCCGGTGTTGCTACCGGGAGTTGCTCCGCATACAATGGCCATTGTGCCCGATTCTGTCCGATTGCCAATGGCACGGCGCACAGGCGTGGTTGTGCAGACGTTGGCGACGTGAGACAAGGGCGGTCGGCCTGCCTGCAGGTTTCGTGGCCGACCAGAGTGCGATCCCATCGTGGTCGGGGGAACACAGGGTGAGCGGTTTCGACTATCGGCGCTTCTACGAGTGCCTGGCGCCTTTCTACGCCGCCGCCGCGCGGGCGATTCCCGTGTGGCTTGCCTATGCCCGGCGAGCTCTGCCTCCAATGCCGCCCGATGGGCGAGTGTTGGAAGTCGGCCCTGGGCCGGGCTTGCTGTTGGAAGAGCTGGCTGGGCGCCATCAACTGGTTGCCGGGGTTGACCTGGCTCTTGGCATGGTGCGCCAGGCTCAGCGTCGCCTTCGCCGAGCCGGTCTGCTCGTCTGCCTGGTGCAGGGAGATGCTACTCACCTGCCCTATGCGGCAGGCAGCTTTGACGGAGTGCTGGGTACCTTTGCTTTCGGGGCCATTCCCGATGGCCTCGCTGCCATGCGAGAGATGGCCCGCGTATTGCGCCCTGGCGGCGTCCTGGCCCTGGTGGAGGCCTGCGTCCCCAGCGACGGCAACCCCATTGGCAAAGCCCTGGCCAAGCTATGGACACTGTTCGGTGACATCATGCGGGACGAGGCAGCGATCATGCAGCAGGCCGGGCTGGAGGTCGTTGAGAGCAGGGAATTCGGGGTCTTCAACAGTATCCGACTGATCGTGGGACGAAAGGGTGGAACGGGAGAGAAGAATGGTGAGGTTGGCTGGCGCGGAGGATGTGTCACGGACAGCGGAACCGGGACCGGAGCTTGATGCAAGCGCAAAAGCCATCCTGCGGCGCCACGCCGACTGGTGGCAGGGGAAAGGGATGCTCTATGCTGAGCTGCCTTACTCCCCCCTGGGCGATCTTTGGCTGCCCCTGGCCGATGGCTCACTGGCATCCGAAGACCTCGATGTCTTGCCCGAGATGCTGGATGTGGAACGACTGGCGGGGCCAAGTCTGGAACCAGGACCGCTGGGATTCATGGGAGACCAGATCGCCACCCGACAGCCCTACGTCCGCGTACCCTGGGTGGAGGCGATCTTGGGCTGCCCGATACGGGCCACGATTCGGGGAGGGAGCATGCGTACCCGCTCCTTCATCAGCGATTGGACCGAATGGCAACGCCGGGCCACGCACCGGAATATGGCCTGGTTCGAGCTCTTGACCAGGCTCACCAAGCTGATGGTGGCACGGAGTGGCGGCAGGTATGCGGTTGCGCAAACGCTCATGCGTGGTCCCTCAGACTTGGCTGAGGCAATTCTGGGCCCCGAGCTGCTCTGCCTTTCGATCTATGACCATCCCAGAGAGCTGCGACGCTTCCTGGACACGGTCACCGGGGCCTTCCTTGAGATCCTGTGGTCGCAACTGGAACGCATTCCCCGAATAGAGGGGGGCTATGTGAATCCCTTTGGCGTGTGGGCCCCGGGCACCACGGTGCGTACCCAATGCGATGCCTCGGCGTTTCTCTCGCCCGAGCACTATGCCCGCTGGTTCTTGCCCTATGACGTGCGGATCTCGGAGGCTGTGGATTATGCCACCATTCACTTGCATTCCGGCTCGCTGCACACGGTGGACGCGCTGCTGAGGGTCGAGCGGCCACAGGCCATCCAGGTGAGCCTGGACCCCCAACCGAGCGGACCCCCGGTGGAAGCCCTGTTGCCTGTGTTTCGCAAGGTCCTTGCTTACAAGCCGTTGATCGTGGACGGGACGATGGCCCCAGAAGAGGTGCAGCTTCTTCGCGATGAGCTTCCCCCAGACGGGTTGTACATACGCGCGCGATCATTCGCTCAACCATCCAACCGCACAGCAAGCCAGGGGACAAGCATCTCCTCCCGACTCAGTCCACCGTGACGCCCGCGCATCTTTGACCGCCTGTCCAGACGATCCAGGTAGTGCAGGCCGCGTGATAGCACGATGAAATGCCCCAGCCGGGCCAGCGATTCGGGCCCAGGAGCACCTCTGCCGAACAGCCCCGCCCCCACGGCGTCGCGCGTCCGCACCACAACATAGTCTGGCCCCAGATCCTCTTTGATGAGCTGCCATGTGGATTCATCGTCGCCGTGCAGGGCGTGCAGGAACGCTACACGAGACTCGCCGCTGTGGGGGACAAGAAGCATGCGCCTCAAGGTGGAATCGGCATCGGCATCGTGTGCCAGCTCCTTTGGCGCATCGACAAACCCGTGATCCGCGATCATGATGAACAGGGTGCCCTCTCGCTGCTGCGGTGTCAGCGGCGAAAGGAACTCTTTATCGCAGACCTCGCTCACCATCTGAAACTGCTTCTCCCAGAAGCCTCCGGCTGTGCCGTGCCGGTGTATGGCCGCGTCGATCCCTCCCCAATAGAGGAAGTAGAGACTGCGCTCCGACTCGTCGTTGCAGAGTGCGTGTCGGGTCAGCGCCCACAAGCCGACGAGACTGGTGTAGCCGAGGATTCGGTCGAATCCTCGATAGCAGATGCGGGTGAGCGGGCTTCGCATGTGCTGGGCCGGCACGACCGCCGTGCTTGCCACTTTGTGGGCGGACAAGAGGCCGCCAAGACCGGGGACGGGCAGGAACCTCCCCGGCACCAGACCCCAGTCAACCAGGCTCTCCTTTCGGGGGCTGTAGACGGGTGCAAGGGAGAGCATTTCGGTCAGTACGCCGTACTCGCGCAACCACAGTTCGTACCCCAGCAGCCCGTGAACGACCGGCTCGGTGCCCGTCAGGAGCGTGGCCAGAGCGGTGGTGGTCGTCGAGGGGACTACCGAGGTCATGGGAAGCAGCGTTCCTTGCCGGGCAAGCCGACCCCAGACACAGTCTGGATGACGCCGCAGCATCTCTGCCAACTGCAGGTAGCCCAGCGCGTCCAGGAGAACCAGCACCACCCGTCGAGTGCCCTGAGCCAGCTCGCTCCAGTAGGCACGGTCAAGAGGTGGAGCAGCGATGTCACCCAGATGGGCATCGAGTAGTGCGGCGAGGGTCGCTGGGACGTTGGCCAATGAGTGCCCATCGTAGTCGGGCACGACGAACTCGGAGATCGTATCCGCTGGGAATAGCTCTGGCAGGGCTTTGCTCGTCAGAGCGCGCTCAAGCTGTCGGGCTTTCGGCGTCAGCATGACTCTACCTGCCTGGATGAATGGGTGAACCGCTCCGACGGTAGCTGGTCTGTGAGCATCAGTGATCGCGGGCGTTCGAGCCGATCATGGCACTATATCATGTCTCCAACTCTGCGGCAACGGACCTCGTCGAGTGTCATCGTGAGAATGGCTAGGAGGGCTGGACATGCGACAGGATTCTGGCTAGAATTGGGCATCACGCTGGTCTTGTGGCAGTCAATATACCGGGAGGTAGTCATGACGGAGGAGAGACAAGATTCCGGCTGCACCGGCGAGACCGAGCAGCCGAGCAGCGCCGAGGAGTGGAAGGGTATCTTTCTGGGGATCGAGCAGCAGATTCGCCGCGAGTGCGCGCGCATTGTGGGTGTTCCGGAGGATTCGGACTGGTCCGCCATAGGGCGCGAGACCGGGGATGCCACGCGCAAGGGCGTTGCCAAGGGCGTGGGGGCAAGCGAGGAGGCGGACTGGGAAGAGATCGGCGGCCACGTCGAGCGGACGGTCAGGTCGGGCATCTCCAATGCCGTGGGCGCGACTCCTGATGCCGACTGGTCCACCATCGGGCAGACCGTCGATCAGAAGGTCCGCTCTTTCCTGCAAGATCTCTTTGGCCCCAAGGCCGAGGCAGAGGACGAGGAAGAGGACCTCGTGGATCCCTGGCAGTAGTCTGCTGAGAAGCACACCGGGGTCGTTGCCTCGGCCTTTGCTCGCCCGCTTGAACGCTGTTGGCTCACTCTTGAGACTCAAAGCCGCGCCGGTCAAGGGCATCCAGGGCAAGTACGAGGTGGCGCATACGGGGGTGGTGTAGCGCAGCATAGCGAAGAAAGGACCTCCGAGGGGTGGCATATGCCGGCGCACCTCGGAGGTCTCTACAAAACGCCCCTTGCGGGGCGATCATACGGAACACCTCGGTACAAGTGGACTCCACGGGGGACTAGACGGAAGGATTCCGTCTGGTCATTCTTGGGCGGCTACCTCATTCTCCATTTCCGCGTTCTGCCAACTTGTGCTGAATGCTTGCATTCGTGTACAATAGTGCTGGGGTGTGCTCAAAACGACCCTTTGCTGCCTATGTATCAAGATGCGAGAGTCTTCATCAATGGACACAAGAGACAGACGGAAGCCCACAAAACCATTCTTGAGATGGGCTGGATCAAAAAGGCAGCTTCTGCCAGTCCTGTCGAGATACTGGTCAGATGATTTCGAGAGGTATCTCGAACCATTTCTAGGATCAGGCAGTCTGTTCTTTCATCTTTGTCCCACGCATGCAATTCTCGGTGACATCAACTCAGATTTGATCGCAACATACGAACAGGTGAGAGATAGTCTGGAGAAAGCTGTACTCGAACTATCGAAAATGCGGAAGGGGGAGGATGAATACTACAGGATTCGATCCATTGACCCAAGTTCTCTAACTGCTCCTCAGCGTGCTGCATACTTCATCTACCTTAACCGGTCTGCTTTTAACGGTCTGTATAGAACCAATCGAAAGGGGGAGTTCAATGTACCTTACGGGGGGGAAAAATCTGGTAGCATTCCTGGACGGGAGCTACTAACAGCTTGTAGCAGCGCCCTGCAAGGGGGTTCCTTGGTATCAGGAGACTTCCAACTGGTTCTCAGTCAAGCGCGCGCTGGAGATTTTGTGTATCTTGATCCCCCCTATAGCGTCAAGGCTCGCCGTGTATTCAATGAGTATGATCCGTCCCGCTTCGGGCCACATGACCTTGAAAGACTGAGATATTGGCTTGATGAGCTCACGAAGCGCGGTGTAGAGTTTCTTCTGAGCTATGCCAAGTGTGCAGAGGCCGAGTTACTGATGGATCGGTATGCTGCTAGAGAGGTAGCAGTTCGGCGGAACATTGCGGGCCTCTCTGGCAAACGGCGCAGAACTGGGGAATGGTTGATATCTAACAAAGAAGTGTTGGCAGGACAGGAGGTCTGATGTCTCCCAAGAGCCGTACAGCAGACACACAAGATGGAGCCGAGCAGGGCCTCTCGCAAATCGTTCCAAAGGGCATCCTGATTCATCTTGCGGTAGACCAGGTGAAACCAAATCCGAATAACCCGAGGCTTCTGTTTGATCCCCGTCCCCTGAGAGAATTGCAGGAAAGTATTAGGACTCATGGCGTCCTGGTTCCCATTACGGTCTACAAGCTACCTGGACAAGACAAATACGCCATTGTTGACGGAGAGAGGCGATACCGGTGCTGTGTCAATCTTCGTGAGGAGGGTGTTAACGTCGAGATTCCAGCGAACGTCGTTGGGGCTCCCGACAAAATGGCGTCACTTGTCTACATGTTCAATATTCATGCATTTAGAGAGCAGTGGGAGCTCATGCCAACAGCCCTCAGTCTCCTTCAAGTCATAAATGAGCTAGATGATCCGGACAATGCGGGACTTCACGAGATCACCGGTTTGAGCATTCCGCAGATTGAAAGGTGCAGGAAGATCCTCAGCTTCCCCAGAGAGTTCCAAGAGTTCTCCCTAGACCCCGATCCGAAGGAGCGAATTCCTTCTAACTTCTGGGTTGAACTCCATCCAGTTCTTAATAAAGCTCCTGACCTTATTCCGGACCTATATGCTGAGCTCGGCAGAGACGGTATTACTCAAAAGATGGTTAAGAAATACAAGGCAAGGAGCATTAGGAGTGTGATTCATTTCAGGAGGATTATGGAAGCAATTGAGGTTGCAGAGGAACAGAATGAGATACAGGCTGTGGCCGATCGATTCAGGGAGTACGTACTGACACTCGACCTTGAAACACGTAAGGCTTTCGATGGTTTCATTCAGGATACAAGAAAGCTTCAGAAGGCAGTCGCGGCCTGCGGCACGTTTGTCAGAAATATGAGGCGAGCAAAAGTTGATTACACTATAGAAGGTAAGGAGGAGATAATTGCCAAGCTGCTGGAGGTGATTGACTTTGCGCAGAGACTGCTAGACAAGCTTCAAGGCGATGAGCCACCGGAAGAGGTAGAAGACATAAGTGATACAGCGGTTTAGAATCAATGCTTTCATTCCTACGTGCGTTTTGGAAGATACTCTTCTACTTCAGAGGTTACAGGCCTCAGCCAGTTACGTTGCTATCGGCTTGGCGGTGGCTCTCTCAGTTTCCGGTTTCTCATCGATGTCAGCTTCTTCTCCTACTTGATCATGTGATATACATCTCCGAAGAGCGAACTGTCGCGAGCCTTGTCTCTCTCAATCAAGATATCCTATCTCGGCTTCGTGCAGACGACGTGAAGCTTGACAGAGTGATCTATGTGTCCATAGACACCGCGGGTAGTAGTAGCCCTGTGATGTTGAATCGACTCAGGGATGCTGAAAACCTAGTCAGGAGGGGAGCCAAGTTCGTTGACTCAAAGGACAGATTTTCACTCAGGGATCTAACGGGCACTATTGGCTCTGGTGCAATTATCTATGTCGACGATTTCGCTGGAACTGGGAAGCAATTTCATCGCAACCACGAATGGGCCGCTCAGTTCATTCTTGGCACTTTCTCTGAGTTTTTCATTGCACCGGTTATATGTGAAGAGGCTTACCAACGCATAGAAGAATCTGGCGTCGTGGCAGTTTCAAGCTGTGTGCATACAACAGATCAGAGGCCCCTTCATCGAGAATCGAAGATCCTCAGTGATCATTGGAAAAGGCACATCATTGATCTATGTAAAGAGATCAATCCTAATCCCAAAGCAAGCCTAGGTTTTGGCAATCTGGCAACAATGGTTGTGTTCTATCTAAATGCCCCCAATACCATGCCACTTGTCTTTCGTGGCAGTTTGAAACAATCTCCATATAGGGGTATCTTCCCCAGAAGCGACGATCTTGCATTCTAGTTGCTTCACCAATGGCTGCTTGCTGTATGGCAGCCCGTCATCTCGCTGGAGGGGACGCGGCAGAGCGTGGGGCTGCCGCCTAACATGCGCTGGAGTTAACCGCGCTATTGCGCAACGGCGAACACCGCGCCTCTCCCCCACCTACCCCGCCAGGCGACTGACCCTTCTCGCGGGGTGTCTCGTGGTGCTGTGGGCGCTGCTCCTGTCCGCATGCAGCGGCGCCCAGAATCCCCTGCCCGCCACCGCCATGTCCGTGGCGGCCACGGCCACCCACACGGCCACGCCGGCCCCTACACCGACGCCAGTGCCGGCTGTCACGTCCCTGCCTACAGCCGCTCACACGGCCATCAGCACGCCAACGCCCATCTATACGCCGACTCCAACGACCACGTCGACGGCCACGGCCACACCGACGCCGACACATCCCATGATGATCGAGTTGATGCGCGAGCAAGCGTACCCGGGCAGCGACATCATCATCGAGCAGACACTCACTCCCGGCGCGAACTATGACCGCTACATCGCCTCGTACCTATCCGAGGGGCTCACGATCCATGCCCTGCTCACCGTACCTCGCGGCGAAAAGCCAGCGTCAGGCTGGCCGGTTATCGTCTTGAACCACGGCTACATCCCGCCAGAAGAGTACCGCACGGCGAAACGTTATGTAGCCTACGTCGATCGCTTTGCCCGCAACGGCTATGTCGTGATCGCTTCCGACTATCGCGGCCACGGCGACTCGGAGGGCGAGCCGATCAGTGGAAACAGAGCGCCTGACTATACTGTCGATGTACTGAACGCCATGGCTTCGGCGCAACGGCATCCCGACGTCGATCCCGAACGCGTCGGGATGTGGGGCCACTCGATGGGCGGCGGGATCATCCTGCGCGCCATGGTCGTAAGCGAGGAGATCAAGGCGGGGGTCATCTGGGCGGGCACGGTCGCTGCCTACCCGACACTCCTTGAGGACTTGGACCGCAGGTTCGAGGAACGCTTGACGCTTACGCCGGGAGGGGTTCCAGCCTGGAGCCGTTGGCGAGAGGACATGCTACAGGCCTATGGCTCTCCCGCGGAGAACCCTGGGTTCTGGGAGGCCATCAGCCCGCTGACCTACCTGGAGGACCTGTCGGGGCCGCTGCAGCTTCACCATGGCACGGCCGACGAAACGGTGCCGCTCGAGTACTCTACGGAACTGTACGCGCGCCTCGAAGAGATCGGCAAGCCGGCCGAGCTGCTCCTCTACGAGGACGACGACCACAACATCTCGCGCAACCTCAGCGCGGCGCTGCAGCGCTCGCTCGCCTTCTTTGATGCGCACGTCAAGGGCGCGGGCGACTGAGGCGGCCTTGTGCTTCGCGGTCCCGTCATTCGCCGGATGATCTGACCGCTGCCAGTCCTCCGGCGGGTTCACGGCGTGCCGGGACACCTCGTTTCGTTTGGCACGGCGACGCTCAGCCGCTCAGCCTTTCCCTTGCGCCCTCTGCTTTGGCCCAAGTTGACGCCGAGCTACCCCGCCAGACCACGCAAGAACCGCAGCGCCTTGGCCGTCTCCCCCGTATAGTCCTCACCCCAGCCACACTCGACCGAGGCTCTGCCCTGGTAGTCGATCTCCTTGAGGATGGCAAACAGGCGTTCCAGCGGATACATGCCACTTCCTGGCCAGCGGCGGCCGGTGTCGGCCAGGTGTACGTGGGCCAGCCAGTCTGGCTCGACCAGGATGTGGTCGAGTGGCTCGGCCTCCATCATAAAGTGATAGATGTCGGCCAACACGCGCACCTCGTCGCGGGCCACATCTTTGGCCAATTGCACCCCCTCAGGATAGCTGGTGATGATGTTGCATTCGGTTCGGTTCAGCGGCTCGATGGCGATGGTGATGTCGTGGGCGGCAGCCTGACCGGCGCATAGGCTCAGGAAGCGCACCAACTGCCCCCAGGCCAGCACCCTGGAGTAGCCCATGGGCACGGCGCGAGCGCCGCCGCTGCCAAACACGATCACATCTCCTACCAGATTCGCGGCGCGGTGCAGTGCGCGCTCTACATAAAGCTCAACCTGTT
>SDBU01008616.1_pt1 | contig 11561 bp, 10 predicted proteins | sample 2277071 | NCBI WGS metagenome assembly SDBU01 (sample SAMN10397929, study PRJNA504765) | marine sediment metagenome | isolation source: marine sediment core GS08_GC12, 126 cmbsf | place: Arctic Ocean: Gakkel Ridge, Loki's castle | collected 2008 | reverse complement strand
CATCCGGTAGTTTACGCTGAATACAAAGCCGACCGCAACGCACCCACGGTGTTGTATTATGGCCACTACGACGTGCAGCCGCCGGAGCCGCTCAACCTGTGGGAGTCGGCTCCGTTCAAGCCGGTAGTCCGCAAGGGCTACATCTATGCCCGGGGCGCCTGTGATGACAAAGGTCAGGTGTTCGCCCAGATCAAGGGCCTCCAGGCAGTGCTGGAAACGACCGGCACACTACCGATCAACGTCAGGTTGCTGATTGAGGGCGAAGAGGAGACGGCCTCGGAGAACCTGCCCGGATTTATTCGTAAGAACAAAAAGCTGCTGAAATCCGACATTGCCGTAGTTTCCGACACGTCTCAGTTCAGCAAGACGTTACCGGCGGTGACGTTCGGTCTGCGCGGTATCGCCTCTGTGGAACTGTTTGTCTACGGTCCCGACCGTGACGTTCACTCCGGCGGTTTTGGTGGTACCATCGCCAACCCGATCAACGTCTTGTGCGCCATGGTCGGGCAGTTGCATGACAAGAACGGTAAGATCGCGATCCCGGGTTTCTATCGGGATGTCAAGCCCGTCAGCCAATGGCAACGTCGGCAGTTCAAGAAACTGCCGTTCAACGAAACGGCTTACAAAAAGTCACTACGCGTTCCGGCATTACATGGTGAGAAAGGTTACACCACTATGGAGCGATGCTGGGCACGTCCCACGCTCGACATCAACGGAATCACCGGCGGCTACCAGGGCGAAGGCGGCAAGACGATAATTCCGGCTATGGCCTCCTGCAAGATTACCATGCGGCTGGTACCGGACATGGATCCTAAAGACATATGCAACAGGATTGAGAAGTATCTGAAGAAGATAGTTCCCAAATCGGTTCGTGTGAAAGTAATCAAACATGGCGGCGGCAGAGCTGTGTTGGTACCCACCGATGGACCCTGGCTGGGCGCCGCCGCACGTGCCGTCAAGGCCGGTTTCGGCAAGACCCCGGTATTTATGCGGGAGGGTGGTTCGATACCGGTGGTTGCCGATTTCAAAAGCATACTCGGTGTCGACGTGCTGTTGATAGGTTTTGGTCAAAACGATGACAATGTCCACTCGCCCAACGAACGATTCCGCATAATCGACTTTGAGCGGGGTTGCCGCACCGCTGCGGCGCTGCCGGTGGAACTGGCTGGAATCAAACGGTAATGGATCTTAATCTGAAAGGACGACGGGCGCTGGTGACCGGTTCCTCGGCCGGACTGGGCGCGGCAGCGGCGTTGGCCCTGGCTCAGGAAGGGGCCGAGGTTGTCATCAATGGGCGCGATCGCGAACGACTTGAAAAAACGGCTGCGAGTATTCACTCTGCTACCGGTGTTAGCCCGAGGTTGGCGGTTGGTGATATTTCCCGTGCCGATGATGTCTCCAAAATCGTTCAGACGGCGGTTGAGATTGACATTCTTGTCTCCAACGGTGGTGGTCCGCCGCCGGGTGACGTGGCCGATCACCCCGCCGAGCGTTGGCAGGAAGCAGGCGAACTGGTCCTTCATTCCGCCATCAACCTGACCCGAGCCGTTATCGGCGGTATGAAGGAACGGGGCTGGGGACGCCTGATTTACATTACGTCGATAGGCGTATTGCAACCGGTCGACAGCCTGATTCTTTCCAACACCTTTCGAGCCGGTGTAACGGCCTTCTGTAAGACGATTTCCAACAACTACGCGCAGTATGGCATTACCGCCAATTGCGTCTGTCCCGGGTATACCGCCACCGAGCGGCTGTCGCAACTGGCCGGTAAACTGGCTGAAGATTCCGACCGAACGGCTGGGGAGGTGATGGCCGGTTTTGCAACCGTCTGCCCGTCTCGACGGATAGGCAAACCTCAGGAACTGGCCGCCCTCATTACTTTCCTGGCCAGTGACCGGGCCGCCTACATAACCGGTACTTCGATTCCCGTCGATGGCGGTCTCAACAAAGCCCTGATATGAACAGACATTCGGTACCGGGGCAGCAGGTGTGGTCGACAGCATCGAACACAACAGCTTGTGCTCGACAGCAGTGACAGCGGTGACACCAACACTGTCCCAGGGGGGTGACGTCCGGCACAGCCTGGGCCTGATACTGACTGTCCTGCTGGTTCAACAACTGCTGGGAGCACTGACTTTCCCTATAGCCAAGTACGGGCTGGCGACGATTGAACCGTTCACGTTCGCTTTCTTTCGTTACGGTATTTCATCGCTTCTCTTAATTCTAATTGTGATGATGTGTCGCTACGATCGTCCCATCGAACGGGGCGATTACCCAAAACTGATCGGTCTGGGTCTTCTGATTATCATTCTTAACCAGACCGCCTATTTATTCGGGCAGTCACTTACAGCTGCCGGGCATGGAGCGGTATTGTTTGCCACGATGCCGTTGTGGATATTCATCCTGGCGGTAATCCACTTAAAAGAAAAACTGCGCTGGCGACGAGTAGTCGGTTTGTTAATCGCGCTGATCGGTGTTTTCATAGTCATTGCCGCCGGCGCCGTCGAGACAGGCACTGATTACCTGCTGGGTGATCTGGTAATCCTGGTGGCGGTGATCGCCTGGGCCTATTACACGGTGCTGGGAAAACCGCTGGTGCAAAAGTACGGTGTCTTTCGCACGACAGCCTGGGCGCTGGTGTCCGGGTCGGTGGTTTATTTCCCGTTCGGTCTCTACCGGGCTATCGAGTTTGATTACTCCGGCACTACCACTACCGACTGGCTGACGGTGCTGTATGTTGCTATCGGCACGTCCGTCATTGCCTACTCGCTGTGGTATTGGTTGCTCAAACGGATGGAAGCCTCGCGGCTGGCGATATATTTCAACTTCCAGCCGGTCATTGTTGCCGGTGTAGCTTATTTCATGCTCAACGAACCGTTGGGCTGGTCGTTTGTGATCGGGGGTGTGATTACTATTGGCGGCGTGATTATCTCAGAGGTGTAAAACAGCCGCACGCGGTCCTTTTGTGGGCGGCAGATGTCCTCATCTGCCCCAGCGTGGATCACCACATATCAAGTCTTGTAGGTCCGGACCCCTGTGGTCCGGACATCTTCCTGACGAAACCACAAGGGGACTCGACCTGCTTGATTTGCCTCCGGTATGCGCTGAGGTTTCCTGTTTGTACTTGCGGGACCATCGCTTATATTGTCCCAAGGAGGTATATGCAAGGAACTTACAGTAAGCTGTCGGCCACTTGGCCGACATTACGATGTAATAAGCTGCCTCGATAGTTGAAGTGCATCACGATTAGATGGCGGTGGCGCAGCCAAAATAACGGTGGGTAGATTATGGCATTCAGTAAAATCGAAACAAAAAGGTACGAGAGGCAGGTGGCTGCATTTGTAGAGAAACGCCGGCCACCTGAGCATATTCGAGATGAACTGGATATTGGATTCAGGATCAAAGGTCAAAGTGTCGAAATATTTGAGATCAGACCCGTGTGGTTGAACCCCGATAAGAAGATGGAATGTCCCATTGCCAAAGCGACCTATGTGCGAACCAAGAGAGTTTGGAAAGTATACTGGCAGATGAGGGATTTGAAATGGCACGGCCATCCTACACATCCGGAAATTCGGAGTCTAAAGAAGTTCCTTAAACTGGTAGACGAGGATGCTCTTTGTTGTTTTTGGGGTTAAATCAGAGATATACAACCTGGATAATTCATGAACTATATTGCCAGGTCATTGCGAGGAGTGAAAACCATCGGCCGAAGCGACAATTGTACCCCACCCAACGGGTGGGTTAATCACGAAGGGGAAACCGCCATACCGAATCAAGACCCACCTGATAGGTGGGGTACAAGTTTACTGGGAATTCCACCTGCTGCGGCCGGTTAGAGTCTCATTCACGCCGCTTATGGACTTTCATCCCGATGCGAATCAGTTTTTTTTCTTGCCAACTGTTGTAGCAGCCTCTATATTTCACTCGACACCTTGCTTAACAACCAGATGGAAAACAAAACTGTTGCGGGCTGTGATTGGCCCGATATAAGTGGGTTAGGCCGAGGAAGGTGGGGTATGGTTGGAATGTCATTACACGGCAAGGCGAGTATTGAAAAACATAACACACGTAATTGCTGGGAGCGAATCGACGTGGAAATCTCGAACTCAGTTTCCAGCGGAGAATTGAGATCGCCATAGCATGCAAGGTGTGCCTCGTGATGACGTGGAGCGCAGGTTTTTCTACAAGCCCCAAGAGGTGGGGGACCGGTGATTGGTTGTGCTCGTACCTCTGCCAGCAGATTTTCATTTGATAAGGGAGTCGCCAGAGCATGTTATATGAATCGTAAATAGACTCGAGGTAGCCAGTTACTGTTGTAGAACCCATCACATTCAAAGAGGAGTATTGTATGCCACAGGATCCAGGTGATTTCATCGGATATGTTGAGCAACTCTGCGGGCACAGCTTCGATAAGAACGTAAAAAAGAGGGCTATTGAGCGATTGGGTGTCTCGTTTAACACTCGCACTGAGAAAGACATGTTTGGCTACCGACAACTAAACGAGGTTTTGCTCCTGCTCAATGAGACAATCGTAACAAAGGAGTTCTTCCGGATTCTAGCATGTCTTAGTGGCGATAAAACGGCTGAGACCGTTCAGTTTGGTCAGTTTCCTCGGGTGGTTTACGAATTTAGGAAACTGGCCATGTTGGAATACGGATCATTTCGTTTTGCTTACAATTGGCTAAGCAAAAGGCACAATCCGGTGGAACTTCTGGATAAATGGATGCGCAAACAAGCTGATACCATACATGAATTCAAGAAGAGAAAGAAACCCTTGTGCGAAATCAATGAGGATATTTCCACAGAATATCTTCACTACATGGGTTACTATTCAGGTGAGGGTGCGGACAAAGCTGTTTGCGATAAGGTACGAAACATCGGCAGACGAAATTTCGATACATATCTAACGTGGGATTACCTGGATGTCTATGTCGCTACCTCTATGCGCCGACCGTTCGAATTCCAGGCGGTAAATTCTCTCTGTAAGGAAGTATTCCAGTCGAAAGAACTCAAAGCACTAAAAATAAGATACTTTGATCCGACACTCAGTTTTCACGAGGATTCAATTGCAAAGAGCTTAATTGAAGGCTTGATGCTGAAGCGAGCGAAATGTACGCTTTACTTGGCTCAGGAATCTGACACAATGGGCAAGGATTCGGAACTTGCCGCAACCCTAGCGCAAGGAAAGCCTGTAGTAGTTTACGTTCCCAAAATCGAGGATGTGGATAAACGATGTAAAGATCTGAGGGATAAGACCTTTGATGAACTGATTATTCTAGCCTCTTTGGTGGAAGAGTTTGTGGAGCATGAAGATATTGAGCAGTTTGAAGAATGCAGTGGGGAAGCAGAACGAATCGCCCTTGAAGATGACGATGGCTCGAAACTGGAAAAGTTGAAGGCACATGTGAAAGAGTACGAAGCACTTCTGAGATTGATATCAAAGTACGAAAAGAAGTTTTACGATAAAAGAGCCTGGAAGCTCAAGTATGCTCACCCACTACGTTTTCAGATGCATTTGGAAACAGGTGTGGCCAATGGGGTCCTAGTGGTGCGGACACCTAGTGAATGCAAGATTATGATACAAAAGTTGTTGACAGGATCGTTAGAATTCGAGATTCTGTCGCCAGGTGATGACTGTAAGGACAAAGAGGATTTTGGTCCGGCCTTGGAGAATAATTACATACTGATCGATAAGTTCACCCGGAGCGCTTTTCGGGTGGTCACAACGGATGAGAAATTGACCAACAGCTTTTGGAACCTCTACAAAAGGACAGACAAATGACTAGAAGACATGTTCTTTTTCAGAGCCGCTATTTTAGAAAGACCAACATTGCTCTATCTGTACCGCCGAATCAGAGAACTGTCGAGCAAAAACGTCTTGTTAATATCGTCGAGAATTCCGCAACTTTTAGTTCGGTCTTTGGCAAGCAGTCAAGCGGTGGCTTTCTGAACCCTAGCACCAAGAAATAGGCTGTAGTTCCGATGGCCCGGGGCTTGCCCCGGGTTTCAAGGGTTAACGAACGTTAGTCCATTATGATTCCATCAAATCAGTGTAGCTACAATCCTACCCCACCCGCTTTCTCATCGCCAGCAGCCATTTGTGGAGTGGCAGCATGTTCTTGAAGTGGTTGTAGCAGTAGTCGATGATACGAGGAGTGTACAACTCTTTGGGGATCGGCGTCTCAAGGCCGGCCCAGAGACCGCTGTAGAGCAACAGTTCCGCGCGCTTATGCTGGGGGTCGTAGCCGCGTGGCGTGCGCACGTACCGTTTGCCGCCGAATGTGTAGGGACCGTCTCGTCGAACCGCCGCCAGCGCGCGCGATAGAGCCGGACCGTATCGAGAATGTACCACCGAGTCGCGGTATTCCTGCAGTATCGGTTTGTGGAAAACGTACATGCCCACGCCCAGCATCAGGTTTGGTGGTTCCAGGTGGAAATAAAAGCCGCTGTTGCCGTTTTTGCCGCCTTCGCCCTCCCACATCCAGATACCCAGGTGCGTTTTGTAGGGGGTTTTGTCTTTTGAGAAACGGCAGTCGCGGTGGATGCGGAAAATCGACTGATCGATTTTCGGTATTGCCACCACGTGCGGGCTGATCCGGCGCAGTCGCTCGCCCATGGTCGCTACGAAGTCAGCCGCCGGCGCCAGCAGGTTGTCGGTGTAATCGTCGCGGTGGCGCTGGAACCAAAGCCGCTGATTGTTTCGGGCCAGCGCCAGCAAAAACTTTACAGATTCTTTGGGAAAGCCGACAAAGGCGTTATTGTCAGACATTGGTTGCTGCCTTTTTCGTTTTACGACGTTTGCCTTTGAGATAGCATCTCATTATCGGCCGCGTGGGGGAACGGCGGGCTATTTCTTTGAATCCGGCTTTGCGATAGGCCGAGACCAGACCGGTCCAGACGAACGCTCCCGGCAGGGGAGACTTCCGGCCGGTAAGATCAAACGGGTAGCCCTCGACTATCGAAGCGCCGCTGTTACGGGCATAGCTGACGGCCGCTTTGAGTAACTGGTGTGATACACCCATGTTCCGATAGCGGGATGCCACAAACAGGCAGACGATTGTCCACACCGGGAGATCATCGACCGGCTTAAGAATGCGCGACCGCTCCAGCGCCGGGAACTCATCGCGTGGAGCCACCGAACACCAGCCTATCGGCTCACCATCAGCCAGAGCCAGGATGCCGGGTACCCGGCCGTTGTCGATAATTCGCTTCATGGCGCGCTTGTTGGAATCCCCCTTGCGTCTTTCGAACTCGGAGCGTTTCAGCCGCCACCACATGCACCAGCAACCGCCGCAGGCACCCCGTTTGCCGAAAAGTCTGGCAAACTCAGGCCACCTCTCCGGCGTCACAGAACAGAAATCGATAGTCGTTGGTTTAGTCATTGCTGTTTTTGATCTCTCCTGTTTGTGTCGACTTGCTCGGTTCTGTTTAATACGGAATATACATTGTTTTCGAGGAAGACTATCTGCTCCAAAAGGGCGTATTGTTCGTCAGAGGCTGCCGCAGCTATCCGGTCCCAGATGGAGGCGGCCACGATTTCTCCGAAAACGACAAAACCGGAGCCGATTTCTGATGTTCGGTGGAGTCGGCATTCAAGATGGGCGCGGCACTCGGCTACCAGGGGAGCCTCGATCTTAGAGGCCGTCACCAGGCTGAATCCGGCCTTCTTAATCCGTTCCAGTCCATACCATTGAATACAGCCGAACACCCTCGATGCTATGGTAGCATCGACGATATTAACGCCAAAACAACCGGTCTGGAGGATATTGACCTCGGTGGTGTTACCCTTCGTGCCGGAGAACATCAATATGGGAGGCTCGAAAGAGACCATCTGGACCCAACTCTTGGGAGCTATATTTGGCTTCTTTTTTTCGTCACACGTGGAAACAAGCACTATCGGACCCGGAATCAGGCCGGGATGCCAACTTCGCTTGTCAATCGGATATTCTATCTTGTTCATACTACCGGCCAAATCTTTCTTCAGTTGCCGTAAATTCAATATAATGATTATAAGCTCTTATTTCAAATGACACAAAATAGACTGACACGATCTGTCAGGGGTATGTACGATATTAATACCGGCGACAGTAGAGAGCAATCAGGTGAGCAGCCGGTGGCGGCTGTTCACCGTGAGTTGAGAGTGGGGGGGAGGTCGTCGACAACGGCGGCCTCCCCACTTTTCAAGTGCTGGGGAACAAAGACCGGTAACCTTACAGGTAGGATGGTATCAAGATGCTGTCGAAAATCATTTCCTCGGCCACAATGGGCATCGATGCCTATGAAGTAGAAGTCGAAGCAGACATCCAGCAGCAATTGCCGTCGTTTGTGACGGTCGGGTTGCCCGAGGGCGCCGTGAGAGAATCCAAGGAGAGGGTCACGGCCGCCATTAAAAACTCCGACTTCGTTTTCCCCTCCAAAAGAGTGACAATCAACCTGGCACCGGCGGATATCAAGAAGGAAGGCTCCGCCTTTGACCTGCCCATCGCAGTGGGCATACTGGCGGCTACGGGACAGATCCTGCGCGATCGCTGTGATGAGTTCGTCATGTTGGGGGAGTTGTCTCTGGATGGAGCCCTCCGGCCGGTGCCGGGTGTGCTGCCGATGACGATGACTTTTGAGCCCGGTAACAATATAAAAGGGATCATCGTTCCCAAAGCTAACGCCCGCGAGGCGGCTATGGCCGGCACTATCCCTGTCTACCCGGTGGATTCACTGAAAGAGACGGTTCATTTCCTCGAGGATGAGACGACAATCAGGCCATTCGATGTCGATATCCGCTCTGTTTTCGACGAGGCTCGTACCTACAGTCTTGATTTTGCAGACGTTAGGGGCCAGGAATCGGCCAAACGGGCGCTGGAGGTGGCCGCGGCCGGTGGGCATAATATCGTGATGATCGGTCCGCCCGGATCGGGTAAAACGATGCTGGCTCGACGCATGCCGACTATACTGCCCGACATGAGTGTGGAGGAAGCCCTGGAGACAACCAAGATTCACTCGGTAGCGGGGCGTATGGCAGCCGGAACGGCGCTGGTGGCGACGCGGCCGTTCCGGGCACCACATCACTCGATATCATACGCCGGTCTGGTAGGCGGTGGCGCGGTACCCAAGCCGGGTGAGGTTTCGCTGGCCCACCACGGTGTTCTGTTTCTCGATGAGCTTCCCGAATTCAAGAAAGACATCCTCGAAATGCTCCGCCAACCGATGGAAGACAACCAGGTCACGATCTCGCGGGCAGCCACCACCCTGACCTACCCGGCCGGGTTCATGCTTATTTCCGCTATGAACCCCTGTCCCTGCGGTTATTACGGCGACACCAAACAGGAATGCAACTGTTCCACCAGTGAAATACAGCGCTATATGTCGCGCATATCCGGTCCGCTGATGGATCGTATCGACATTCATATCACGGTGCCCTCGGTCAAGTTTAAGGAACTGTCCTCAGACGCCTGCGGTGAGAAGTCGATTGTTGTCAGGCAGCGTGTCAACTGTGCCCGGCGACGGCAGTTGGAGCGTTTCCAGGATGAGAAACATGTTTTTTGCAATGCCCACATGGAATCACGCGAGACACGGGGCTACTGCAAGATAGACGACAAGTCACAATCACTGCTGGCGATGGCCATCACCAAACAGGGGTTGTCAGCCCGGGCGTATGATCGAATCCTGAAGGTGTCGCGCACTATCGCCGACCTGGCCGACTCCGACAAGATCGAGATGGGCCATATAGCCGAAGCAATTCACTACCGCACCCTCGACCGAAAGCTGTGGATGTGAGGGCTGAGAGTGACGTATCAACTGCGATTCGCTCGCATTCCGGTGATCTCTTACACTGGCGGTTCTTCCATATCATACTGGGCCCAGTCTTCTTTGGCCGGGCCGTAGATCGAGGGAACCCGCAAGCCGGCCTGGCGCATCAGTACCGTCATCTGGCCCCGGTGGTGAATCTGGTGTTGCAGTAAAGCCGTCAATGTGAAGCGGCGCTCCCAGGTTTCGCCGTACATTTCGTCCTTGATATCCAGCGACTTATCGGTCCATTCCTGCTTGATTTTCTCCGGCAACACCGCCGCCACCGAGACATAGGCGCGTTCAATATCCAGGGCTGTGGCGGGCACCGGAGCGTCGGCCTTCAGCAGGTCCAGTTTCAAACCGGTGTGGGCCATCATTTCCGGGATGGTGGTGACGATATGCCAGGCGATCCGTCCCAGCGTACGATGGTCATCGGTTACTTTCTGTGAGATTGACTCATCGGTGAGTTTTTGCATTACCTGGTGAGTCAGCTTAGCTTCTGACGTCCAGGCCTGGATGAATTGGTCAATAGTGGTGTACATCTTTTAACCTTTCTGCTATGTCTCATGTCTGCGCTATGATCCTGCCGGGTGGCTACCACCACGATATTTTGTCACCTCGCCAACGACGTTTGGTCCCGGAGAAGATAACTGCCGGTGGACTCGATGGCAAACGATACGTCAGGTTCAATAAGTTCGTTGAAAACAACAATGGGCTCCAATTGAAAAGCCACCCCCGCTGCAGCAGGGGTGGCTTTGTTGGCATTGATTTCCGTCAGCATCTACCGGTCGTTATCGGCAGGGTGCCGGTTCCGGCCCGCCCTGGAATATGTAGCTGACAATATACGTTATGTCGCCCACGTCGATGAAGTCGCTCCAGTCGACATCACCTTCCATGTCACAGGGCGGTGCCGGCCCGCCCCTGAAGATGTACGAAACCAGGTACATGATGTCGGCCACGTCGATGGAGCCACTAAAGTCGGCATCACCCCTGATGGGTTCCACGCAACATCCCTGACAGGCATCTCCGACACCATCGCTGTCAGAGTCTAATTGGTCGGGGTTGTATACCTCCGGACAGTTGTCGCAGGTGTCACCAACACTGTCGGCGTCGTAGTCTTCCTGACCGGGGTTGTACAGCGTGTCACAGTTGTCACACGAGTCACCCAGCAGGTCACCGTCGTAGTCTTCCTGGCCGGGATTGGGCCAGGCCGGACAATTGTCCACGTCACCGCAGACTCCGTCGCCGTCGATGTCGTTGTCGGGATCAAAGGGGCAGACATCGCAGGAATCGCCGATACCGTCGCTGTCGCTGTCTTCCTGTGACGGATTAGCATCGTCGGGGCAGTTGTCGCAGATATTGCCCAGGTCGTCGGAATCGTTGTCTTCCTGAAGGGGATTGTAGTCGTTTATACAATTGTCACAGACATTGCCTACGTCGTCCCCGTCGGCATCCTGCTGACCCGGATTGTTATCATCCGGGCAGTTGTCACAGATGTCGCCCAGGCCGTCAAAGTCGACATCCTCCTGATTGGGGTTGTAATTGCTGGGACAGTTATCACAGGCGTTACCGACACCGTCGAGATCGGTGTCTTCCTGACCCGGATTGTAATCACCGGGGCAGTTGTCGCAACTGTCACCCACACCATCAGCGTCGCCGTCTTCCTGAAGCGGGTTGGCGTCGTCGGGGCAGTTGTCGCAGACATTACCGATGCCATCGGTGTCATTGTCGGCTTGATCGGAGTTGGCGTCGGTGGGACAGTTATCGCAGTCGTCGCC
>SDBU01008615.1_pt1 | contig 11562 bp, 14 predicted proteins | sample 2277071 | NCBI WGS metagenome assembly SDBU01 (sample SAMN10397929, study PRJNA504765) | marine sediment metagenome | isolation source: marine sediment core GS08_GC12, 126 cmbsf | place: Arctic Ocean: Gakkel Ridge, Loki's castle | collected 2008 | reverse complement strand
AACTATAACGGTCCTAAGGTAGCGAAATTCCTTGTCGGGTAAGTTCCGACCCGCACGAATGGTGTAACAACTGGAGCACTGTCTCAACGAGGGACCCGGCGAAATTGAAGTCGCGGTAAAGATGCCGCGTACCCGCAGTAGGACAAAAAGACCCCGTGGAGCTTTACTATAGCTTGGCATTGAATTCGGGCTTAGTTTGTCTAGTATAGGTGGGAGGCTGTGAAGCTGGGGCGCTAGCCTCGGTGGAGCCGACCGTGGAATACCACCCTTGCTAAGTTTGAGTCCTAACCCCTGACCGTTATCCGGCAGGGGGACAGTGCCTGGTAGGTAGTTTGACTGGGGCGGTCGCCTCCTAAAAGGTAGCGGAGGCGCCCAAAGGTTCCCTCAGGCTGAATGGAAACCAGCCATAGAGTGTAAAGGCATAAGGGAGCTTGACTGCGAGACATACACGTCGAGCAGAGACGAAAGTCGGGCTTAGTGATCCCACGGTACCGAGTGGAAGGGCCGTGGCTCATCGGATAAAAGCTACCCCGGGGATAACAGGCTAGTCTTGCCCAAGAGTTCACATCGACGGCAAGGCTCGGCACCTCGATGTCGGCTCATCGCATCCTGGGGCTGTATAAGGTCCCAAGGGTTGGGCTGTTCGCCCATTAAAGCGGTACGTGAGCTGGGTTCAGACCGTCGTGAGACAGGTCGGTCTCTATCCACTGTGGGCGTAAGGGATTTGAGGGGAGCTGCTCCTAGTACGAGAGGACCGGAGTGGACAGACCTCTGGTGTGCCAGTTGTCGTGCCAACGGCATCGCTGGGTAGCCACGTCTGGCAGAGATAACCGCTGAAAGCATCTAAGTGGGAAACTCGCCCCAAGATAAGATCCCTCATCCCGTTAAGGGAGTAAGGCCGCAGGTAGACTACCTGCTTGATAGGCGGCAAGTGTAAGCACAGCAATGTGTTCAGCTAAGCCGTACTAATGGCCGAGGGCTTAACCTGTGGTGCGGAGAACTTGACGCTCTTCTATCATCTACGGCTTATTCGGTTAACCAATTTCATGCTTTGTGAAATTGTCCCTTGGTGATTTAAGCGGCGGGGGTACACCTGGTCCCATCCCGAACCCAGAAGTTAAGCCCGTCAGCGCCGATGGTACTTGGCTGGAAGCGGCCCGGGAGAGTAGGCCATCGCCAAGGGGCTTTTCTTTATAAACTGCCAGACCCCCTGCATCTGCAAGGGGGTCTGTTTGCATTAACCACAGAATTCAACCTGGTCATTGCGCATGTTTTCGAATGGAGGACGAATATCAAATACGCGAAGTGCAATCAACCAGTTGCCTTCCTCAAGTGGCTGAGGCACAATCAACTTGTAGCCATAGGGAGGAATATATGTCGGATAATAAAAATATCATCACGCAAGTCGAAGATATAGAATGGGAGAAGCGGTTAGCCCAACGCACGAAGGGCATGAAACCTTCCTTCATCCGCGAGATTCTCAAGTTCACCGCTAGACCAAAGATCATCTCATTTGCCGGCGGTCTCCCGGCACCCGACTTCTTCCCCATCCGTGAGTTCGGCGAAGCATGCAAGCATGTCCTGCGCACACAAGGTGAGGAGGCATTGCAGTATGGCCAAACCGAGGGCTATCCACCTCTGAAGAAGTTCATTGCAGAGATGCTGTCAAAGTACGGAATCTTGGTCGAGACGGATAACATCATCATGACCAATGGCTCGCAGCAAGCTCTTGACCTCATCGGTAAATTATTCATCGATCCTGGTGACTGCATGATCACCAGTGCGCCCACATACTTGGGCGCACTGCAGGCCTGGGAATCGTATGAGGCGAGATTTTGCCCGATATCGATCGACGATGAGGGCATGATGATCGATGATCTGCCGGCGATTCTCAAATCCGGTCATGACCATAAATTGGTCTATGTGCTGCCGAATTTCCATAACCCCGCCGGCACGACGATGCCTCTGGAACGGCGAGAGCGCCTGGTGGAGATCGCGCGCGAATATGACATCGTAATTATTGAGGATGACCCCTACGGTGAATTGCGCTATGAGGGGGAATACATTACCCCGATCTTCCGACTCGCTCCTGAAAGGACTATCTATCTGAGTACGTTCTCCAAGACGCTCGCGCCGGGCATCCGTCTCGCCTACGTCGTGGCACCGAAGCCCATCATCGCCCGCTTTGTGCAAGCCAAACAAGGAGCCGACCTGCATACGGGAACCTTTATTCAGATGGTCGTCAACGACATTTGCCAGCGAGGGTTTCTGCGCCAGCATGTGAGGAAACTTCGCGAAGTTTATAGCCAGAGAAGGGACATGATGATCGACGCAATCGCCGAGCATTGGCCGCAGGAGTGTACTTACACCCGACCGAAAGGCGGACTCTTCCTCTGGGCGCAGACGCCCGAGGGAATCAAAACACGGGAGCTCATCGACAAGGCGTTGGAGATGGATGTGGCTTTTGTGCCCGGTTTTGCCTTTTACCCCGGCGGGTTGGGTGGTGACCAGGCGATGCGCCTGAACTTCTCATACGCCAACGAGGAGTTGATCAACGAAGGCATCTATCGGTTGGGCATGGCGATGAAGGAGGAGCTGAGTTGAATCTTCCTCGTAACCGCTGGCGGATGGCGCGAAACTAGCATCGATCTGGAACCGGTCGTCAATTGCGCGATCCTGAAGAGTCGGAGCAATGAGCGATAGCAATGGTTGGGAAGCCCTCTTCGGCTCCAACGAGGAGTTCCGCACGGGCGATGGACAGAGGGGGGCTCCTCGCCCGATTCGGTGCGCGATTTTCGCCAGTTCCCTGGTGTGCTGGGTGTGGTGCAGGTCGCGCCCAATGGGGCGATCTTGGGGGATGATATCGAAGGCGACCCGAATCGTCTGGGCGCAGTGGCGGCGTACATCGCCTCTTTCGCGGGTCGTCAGATTAACCGGTTGCTCGATCGCGGTGTATTGACTTACGCTCTGCTCGCCTATGGCGAACAGGATGATCCTTTTATGGTGATCCGCCGGCAGGGAACGCTGTATGGATTGCTCTTGGACCGCAACACCTCGCCGACACATATCGTTTCCAGGCTGAGCGACAGCGCACGTTGAAAGAAGTCGAGATGGATGTTAGTACGGTGCTCGATGACTTAACAACACTTGTCGGGGTGCGAGGCGCATTTCTTTTTAATGAACGCGCGGAACATATAGGTCTTTCCTCGGCGCAGGGGCATTCAGATGTTGACGTTGAGGCGCTCGGGCACGCTGTATCGAGGCCGCCGCTCCGTAATGATCGAGGTGGGCATGTGTGATGTGGATGAGCCGCAGGGGTTTTCCTATGAAGGCGTTCAACCGTGAGAGGATCTTCTGAGTATCACCGGGCGAACCCGCGTCGATGAGAACCAATGCGGCCGGCAACTCGATCAAGTAGGCGTTCGACATTCGGAGTGGGAGCAGGTGAACCCTCAGGGCTGTTGCGTGTTTCATCCGCGCTCAGCCTTAAGATCGTTGCCCGTTAGAATGCCAATCAGTGGATCGCGGCATTGCATGCTCCGGTTCCACCTCCACGAAGCTAGACTGGATCTCATCCCTCCACCTGGAAAGGCCTACCCACAGCGAGGATGTCCTTCAGGTCGTGGACGTAGTCCAGATATGCACTATCAGGCTGCGCTCCTGCCGCGTCGAGTGTATGACCGAAGAAGCAACGCGCGGCTGCGGTGAGAATTACATCGAAGATCTCGGCGTCGGCGAAACCGTGCGCGCGCAAGCTTTCGATATCTTCCTCGGTAATTTCGTGCGCCGAACGCACGACTTTCTGGGCAAATACCATCACTGCGACTTCGTCGGGGGGCAAGTTCGCGTTCTGGAAGTCGGTGACGATCGCCTCCAGCTCCTGTGCGCTGAAAAAATTCTTTCGGAGCACCGCTCCGTGAGCCAGCATTCAATAGCTGCATTTCATCGCCATCGCCGCGGCAAGCGTCGTCAGCTCGTACCGCCGAAGGCGCATATTACGCCGGATGGCATGTTGCAGTTGGCGCCAGATGCCAAGCACCTCAGGACGCAGGCTGAAAACACGAGAGTAGTTGGCGATATAACCCTTGCCTTGCAGGTCTTGATTGTAGAGATCTCGAACCTCATCCACGGCTTCTTCTGGCGGTATCGTGTGTAAAAAAGACATGTTGTTGACTCCCATTCCCATTGGATTCTCGTTGACGCCGAAGGCGCATGAACCGGTTTTACAGCGGATCAGCGAACTTGATAGTTGATCTGATAGGTGATATCTGCCGCCTCTCCCTCGAGGGCTTCAAAAACAACTTCAAAGCCGTCGAACTCTCCAGAGGCGACGCCGATGAGTGTGCCCGAGTTTCCGGATGAGATCTCGACAAACGCAACCTCACCTTCAGGCGACTCCACCGAGATTCGAACCGAACCCGTCCCTACGGAGGCTCGAACCTCAACATCAATCGCATCGCCGCTGTATATGGACTCGTCCTCAATATCTTTCCCATAGGTACCTTTTAGCTTATTGAAGGTGCCCTCGCAGGTTCCAGAGCCTGCGCTGATACGACAACTCTCTCTGGAGCCGAGCACGCTTCCCGATGTCCCGCCAGCGCAGGATGCGAGAAGAGCAGTGAGAAGCAGGATAGGTATCCAATACCTTTGACGATTGCTCATGGTGCCTCCAGATGTTTATTTGCTTGATAGACGAAAACCAATGCGGTGATTATGCTTATTGTTTAAACCAATGCAAGAGGGCGGTGAACTAGATATGGGTCGTTCTTATGGAGTAGAGTAAGAATTGCGAAGACAGGATTGATGGTTTTACCTTTGTACGTACATTGTCTCGTTTACCCGGATTACACTTCGTATACGTTTGGGAGGGTGACATGAAGAAGCAAACACAGATACTCTTGGGCAGCGCGCTCATTGGATTTGGGGCTCTCATTATGATGAGCAATCTCTTCAATATTGATATCGGCGCCATCTGCTGGCCAAGCATCTTGATTTTGGTCGGAGTTTTGATAATCGTCCGCCCGCGCATCGCACCGGAAGGGACGGATGTGCGAATGTTGCTCTTCGCGGATTTGCGTCGCTCAGGTGAGTGGGATGTCTTGGATCAGGAGATCTGGAGTTTTGTGGGCGACGTCGATCTGGATTTTACCCAGGCAAATTTCCCTGATGATGAGGTCACCTTCCAACTCTATCGTTTTGTGGGAGACGTAGACATCATCGTTCCGGAGGATATTGGCATATCTATCTCCTCCATGGGGTTTGTGACGGAAGCTCGCCTGGAAGGAAAGAAGCGCGGCGGTTTTATGACACCGGTCAGGTTTACAAGCGACAATTATGACAGCGCTGCAAAAAGAATCCGTCTCGAGATGATCTCTTTCGTCGCAGATTTGAAAGTAATCCGGGTATAAATCGGAACGTTTAGATAGCTCTTCGATGTTATGGCTGAGGGTGTGATAGCCATCCCGAGCTTATTGAAGGTCCGAGCGATCCAGAAGGAGATTGCGTGTCTTTTAACTCAATCGTTATTTGGCTTCTCCAATCCCTGTTCCATGGTTTGATGAGTCAAAATACGGTACTGATTGGTTATGAGGGACGCAAGACCGGGAAACGTTATATTGTTCCGGTGAATTATGTGCGCGTGGCGGGTGATGACGGCGATCACCTGATGATAACAAGCGAACGAGGACGGACATGGTGGCGAAATCTGCGGGGTGGTTCACCAGTCGACTTGCGGTTGCAAGGGACGCGTCTCACGGTGCCGGCTCGTTCCCTGGAGGAGATTCAAGATGTCGAGGACGGCTTGATGACCTACTTCGCCCATGCCCCGGGGAGCGCTCGTTATTTCAAAGTCGGCCTTGATGAGGGCGGAATGCCGGGGAGGGAGGATGTCGCCCGTGCCGCGCAAGAGCGGGTGATCATTGAGGTTGATCTAACCCAGACTTAAAGTCGCTGTCTATTCGGACGATGATCCCAGTTAGATCGGGATGGATTCATGTGCTTGCTATCGAAGGTTATTTCGAGTGAGCCGTGAAACGGCGAAGGTTTAACAACAGACAGAAGCCTGTCATGCTGACCGAAATAAAGGATCTCGTTCTTCGAACAGTAGGGTGCTTCTTGCCGTGAACGAGATTCTTCGTCGCTGCGCTTCTCAGAATGACGGGAATGAGGAAGTTGTGATGACGAGCGAAGCGAACCATCCCACGCATTATCTTGTTAATACGGACCAATTTGGATACTGCTGCAAGGACCATCCGTGAAGCAATATTATATATACATAATGACAAACCGATCAGGAACACTATACACGGGTGTGACGAATAACCTTCAGCGGTGAGGAAATGAACATCGGTTCGGCGCGGGTCCAGGCTTTACAAGTAAATACAGAATCAAGCATCTGGTCTTTTGTTAGACTCCTAACAATGTAAAGGAAGCGATCGCACGAGAGAAGCAGATAAAAGGATGGCTTCGTAAGAGGAATGTTGCACTGATCGAGTCGGTGAACCCCGAGTGGAAAGACCTGGCTGCAGATTAGGATTTGGAAGAAAGGATTCCGAATACTCGACAGAAATATGTATATGTCATGCTGAACGAAGTGAAGCATCTCGTTTTTCGAACAGAGGGTGCTTCTTACCGGGTGAGCGATAGGTTAAACATCCGGGTGTTTATGCGGTTGTTTTTCCCTGAACAATAGCTTTAATCGCCCAGCGGTCATCGTTTAATAGTAGAGCATCCCCCGCGGATTTCAGATCTTCCAGCGCTTGGAGCGTGTTATCCGCTTCCCAGCGGAAGAGTTTCGCGATCTCACGACTTTCGGAAACCCCTAACGATTGAAGGTAACACTTTGCGAGTTCCGATCTGGCTTGACGGAGCGAAATTCCACGCGCCTGCTCCGATACATCCGGAAACCAGCGATCGAAGAGCTCGTAGACGAAGGCATATCGCCAAGAACCCGCCTCGGAGACACCAATTGGCAGGATCCAGAGTCCCCGCTGCAGATCGGTGAGGGCGCGATTGAAACGTGACTTCGAGCTCCGGGCAGTCATATGCGTAAGCTGGCGGAGCCCTACAGAATTTTGGGGACCTCGTTTAAGGAAAACATCGGCGATTACCTTGGCTTCGTGAGTAAGCTGACCTGCATGGTACGCCTCGCGGTAGTCATCGAGATCTGCGAGGCGCGGAGCTAAGGCATAAAAATATGGAAGGATCCGCAAACTCACGAAGGTCGCTTTCCCGCGCAGCAGCTTGCCGTAATACCAGCGGCGTTGATCCAGCATTTGATCCTTCCAGCCCCAGGTGATGTGGCCGGGATCGTCATGGTCTTTGGCTACCGGCTTGTCGCCGGCGACACCTGCCCAAAGGCTGGGCATCTCAATGCCCTTGATGGGCCAAAGCATGACGAATCCGCGCTCATCCACATGTTTGAGCGCGTCATCGATACTGTTGAGCCGCAGCTTGGAGTTGATGCGGTATGTTCTCCGTCGGTAGCTCTGGATGTCCTTATCGGAAATTGTAATTTTCATCGGCTAGACCAAAATTAACCCCACAAATTGGTGTGAGAGAAGGACATCACTCGGCTTGCTTCCGGTGAAGTTCGAGGAGCTCCGCTTCGCGTGAGGGCTCAAGCCCGGCTTTCATGGGGGCGGATAGGTCGCGGCTTCGATCCCAACGGAGCGTGTCACTGATCGTTGTCTTTAGTGGGCGGAAACGCAGGCCGGCGTTTAATGCACGCGTGCAATTGATTGCCATCAACCCCGCGTTCTCAGGTTCCGGGAGCCACATCGGCAAATGGCTCCATGGGTCGATGCCGGTGTTGAGTAGGAAGGTTCCGTCGACCCAGATCAATCGGGCTTCCTTTTCACAGAAGTCACAGCAAGTTTGCAGGAATTTACCAATCGTAAGCGGATTCTCGGGTCCGGTCGCGTTGAATATCCCTGTCTGTCCCGTTTCGATCATGTTGAGAGTCCAGGATGAAAGATCGCGGGCGTCGATGAATTGTACGTTTTGCTCAGGTGGGGCGGGCGCGAGGATATCTCCAGCTTGTGCGCAGCGGCGAACCCAATAAGTGAAGCGATCCGTAGAATCGTGTGGGCCAACGATCAGACCGGGGCGGATGATGAGCGCTCTCCCTGGTATCTCGTCCTTGATCGCCGCTTCACATAGCGCCTTAAGTGGACCGTACGTATCGCCCGTGATCTCTTCTACTGTCTCATCATCCAGTGAACCCACGGGGTCGCCCTCTGAGAGACCCTCTTTCTCAAAACTGGCGAAAACAGAAATCGTTGAGATAAATGCGTAGAGATTGGTGTGATTAGACAGGACCCGTGCTGAATTGCGCACGATGCGGGGAACATACCCACAAGTGTCAATAACGGCATCCCAAGTCCTCTCTTGGAGCGGAGCTAAATCCCCATCGCGATCTCCGACGAGCTTCTCGACCTCAGGGAAAAGGTCAGGGTTAGTTTGGCCGCGGTTAAAGAGCGTCACATGGTGTTCCCGGTCGATCGCGGTGCGCACGATGTGACGACCGACGAATTTCGTCCCGCCGAGAACAAGGATATCCATTCAGCAACCCTTCATAGGAGATTTTAGATTTGGGAGCCCATTAATAAATGAAATTATCGATTCAGCTTGGCTGCGTTCGAGTGTTCTCATGACGAAGCTCAAGGCCCCTATTGTACCGAGATTGCCAGCGATTATCGCAAAGTGTTTGCTCAGGCGGATTCGAGCTGGCGTTAGAAATACGATTTGACCCTTGATCATGGAGGCGGTGCTATATAAAATGTGATGCATGAGGTGGGACGGACCTCGAACTTCTTCCCAAGGGATGATTATGACAAAGCGTTGGGTTCTTCACGCAAAGATACATAAGGCAAGGGTAACCGATGCTAATCTAGATTACATCGGCAGCATTACTATCGATGAGAATCTGCTCGAATTGGCGGGTATATGGTTGGGGGAGAGGGTGCTGGTCGTGAGCAACACTACGGGCGAGCGGCTGGAGACCTATACGATCGCTGGAGAGCGCGGTTCGGGGGAAATCTGCATGAACGGTGCAGCAGCACACAAGATCGACGTCGGTGAGGAAATCATCATCATGGGGTTCTCTCTGAGCGATAGACCTATTACGCCGACGCTGATCCTGGTTGACGAGGCGAACGAATTTATCCGCTATCTATAATGTTGGCTTCCAAGTAAGCCATTTAGATCGGTTCATCTACATCGTCTTCGCAAACCTGCAGATCAGACAGAAGATTCAGCATTGATTAATGAATGGATTGTTTGGTGAGATCCGTGCATGTTCCTTTTCCAGGAGTATGGTTCATGAATTCGCCTTCTTGCTCCACGTGCCGCCGCGGGATATCATGGATGTACCATGGATGAAGAGAGCCTCGTCCGCGCCGCGAAGCGCGGCGATCTGGATGCATTCAACCGGCTTGTCATTGAATATCAGAGCCGCGCATATAACCTCGCGTATCGCTTCATGAGTGATCCGGCTTCCGCGGCGGATGTGACTCAGGATGCCTTCATCTCCGCCTTCCGCGGTTTAAGGAAGTTTCGCGGCGGTTCTTTTCGGTCGTGGTTGCTTCGAATTGTGGTGAATGGCTGCTACGACGAGCTCCGCCGCAGGAAGCGTCGCCCGGCGTCTTCACTGGATGAGTTCACCGATGATGGCGATAGATTGCTCGTAGAAGCCGGCACATCGTTCTCTCATGAGAGCCAGAAGCCCGAGCAGGAGGTAGAGCGGTCTGAGTTGCGTGCTGCTATCGAACAATGTTTTGATGAGCTGCCACCTGAATTTAAGGCAGTTGCAGTGTTAGTAGATGTCCAGGGATTCGATTACAAGGAAGCGGCACGAGTGATAAGTAAACCCGTAGGGACGGTGAAGAGCCGCTTGGCGCGTGCACGCGCGAGACTGCGTGAATGCCTGAATCGCCGAGGGGAACTTTTGCCATCCAGGTTTCGTCTGGATGGTGAGACGATTTGATGAAGGAATTAAACCATCTTCCCGCTCGTGATCTTGTATTATTGTCGGCATATCTCGATGGCGAATTATCCGCGCGCGATCTTGCTCGCTTCCTCCCGCGCCTGGAGCGTGAGCCGGGATTGAAGCAGGCGCTTGAAGAGATGAAAGCTGTTGTCCAGCAGCTGGGATCGCTTCCGGAAGCACCGCTGCCCCGCAGCTTCACGTTGACCCCTGAGGCCGCCGGGATTCGTTCTCGACCTCGTGCATATCCAGTCTTCCAATTCGCGACGGCGCTCGCCGCTATTGTCTTCGTTGCCCTGGTGGGATTGGATACATTTACAGGTCAGTTATCCGTGGCTTCACGGGCGGCGGTGATGAGCGACGTGGTAGAAGAAGCTCTGGTCGCCGCTCCTGAGGCGGAGGGTGAACTCGGCTTCGGGGAAACCTTCGCTAAGACGGACGATCAACGCGATGGAGTTGATGTGTTGGCGGAGGAGGAAGTGGCCGGGGTCCTTGCCCCGCCGGCGGTTGAAGCCTCGGAAGAACCCGGTGAAGCGCTTCGTGCGGAGGCCTTGTCCTCACCACAGCCAATGGCAGAAAAGGCGGTTGAAGGGGAGACGGTCGTGGGAGAAAGTGATATCGAGCAGCCGGCTGAGCCAACCGCAGATAAGTACACTACGACGCCGGAAGCGGAAAGCATGAACGCTGCGGCCGAGACCTCGGAATCTGACGCAGTGCCGCCTGGCGATGTCGACCTGGCATATGCGCAAGAACAAACAGGGCGCTGGAGCCCTGCTCCTGTTCCCATCCTGCGCGTGCTTGAAATAGGTTTTGGCGCCCTCGTATTGATACTCGGCGGCTTGACCCTCTGGATTCGAACCAAACGCACATGAATAAGCTTCCCCCCATCCGCTTTTGTCCTTTATGTGGCACGGAAGTGGACCAGCGCGAGGTGTTCGGTATGATTCGCCCGGTCTGCCCTGAATGTGGGCACATTCACTTTCAGGATCCGAAAGTCGCGGCGGGTGTCCTTGTTGAAAGCGAGGGGAAGGTATTGTTAGTGAGGCGCATCCATGTCCCCATGCAGGGAAAGTGGACCCTTCCTGCTGGCTTCGTCGATGGTCAAGAAGATCCACGCGGCACCGCGGTCCGGGAATGTTTGGAGGAGACCGGTCTGGAAATCGAAATCCTCGGTCTTGTGGATGTGGTTTACGGGACGGAACACCCGCGCGGCGCGAGTATTGTGATTTTCTATCGGGGACAGATTGTGGGTGGCGAATTGACGGCAGGTGACGACGCAGGCGCAGCACGTTTCTTCGAAGCTGACGATCTTCCTCCGTTGGGGTTTAAAGCGACCGAGCAGATGCTGGCGCGGTGGATGGATGGGCGCGCAGATTCGAGCAATTCGAATTGATACTGGTTTTTAGCAATTAACCGCACTCAGCGATGCTTAGATGGAGTTCGCCATGAGCCTTGTGGCGCGAAGTAGAATGGGTTCAACTTAATGTCATTCTTGTTACTGTATGCTGGACAAGAAGAGACCGATTAGGTAAAAGAGAGTAAATAGCAACAACCATCTCTCTCTTCACCCATCGGTC
>SDBU01008614.1_pt1 | contig 11562 bp, 2 predicted proteins | sample 2277071 | NCBI WGS metagenome assembly SDBU01 (sample SAMN10397929, study PRJNA504765) | marine sediment metagenome | isolation source: marine sediment core GS08_GC12, 126 cmbsf | place: Arctic Ocean: Gakkel Ridge, Loki's castle | collected 2008 | reverse complement strand
CAACCCTGAAACCTGGATTCCCTACGAACTGGCGCAAGAAGCAGATGTCCGCATTGACATCTACAATGCTTCAGGGCAACTGATACGAACGTTGGCAGTGGGCAAGCAATCCCGCGGTCGATATGTTCGGAAAAATACGGCTGCCTACTGGGATGGGCGCAATCGGCTGGGAGAGCATACAGCTAACGGCCTCTACTTCTATGTCCTGAAAGCTGGCAATTTCACGGCGACGAGGAAGATGGTAATAGTCAAGTAGGTATAGGGTCATTTAGTTTTTGAAACGCTAGTCGAACGGCCCGTAGCGCCGGTTGAGTAGATTCGGAATGACAATGGAGAATCGTATCGAAACCAAGCGGAGGGTGTATCGCAAGAATTGACATGCCCGGCTCACTTGGTTTCGATACGGTTTTGAAGGGAGTTCAAAACCTACTCAACCGGCGTGCGCTTCGTCTTAACTTAATGCGTATGCTCTCATAGCCTATTCCCAAGAATTCGGGACTTCAAGTGCCCTGGTTGTCTTCCCCCGCGGCACCAATTCGGCTATGAAAAACAATGGGAATTGCGGAATCAACCATTGACAAAATATTCTTTCTATGCTATTATTATTTCCTTCAAGTTAATGGAAATAATAGAAATCAAATAATCCACAAGGAAAGCCTCCGATTCATTCGTGGGATTCAATCAGTAATTTGTATTGCATTCAATACGACGCTTCGGATGGCAAAAGGAGATTAAAATGAAAATGAGACGAAACACGACCATAATTTTCCTATTGGTGACGCTGGCCCTTTCACTTTTATTTGGCTTGGCGGACGCAATAGCAGCAATCACCAAAGCTAAGGTAATTGTATGGGATCACAAGGGTTACGACGGTTGGTGGAAGGAAGTGACTTCGAGTGTTGCGAATATCACTACGGAGTGGGGTAGTTCCTATAATGACGACATCGGTTCAGTACAGGTCTTTGGCGGCGCGAAAGTCACCCTGTGGAAACACTCGAATTACACAGGGAGCTCGTCAACGTTCACAGCGAATGACAACAAAATAAGGGACGCGATCAGGAATGAAATCTCATCAATAGAGTTCTTTGGTCCAGATGCGTTTGTGGATACTACGAGCCTCAGTTTCGGTAATCTCTATCTGGCGGGTAGAGAAAGCCCAGAGGATTACAACGATGGGGTAACCAAAACCGTCACACTCCGGAACGATGGTGTGTCAGGTACGACGCTGTGGTGGGACCTTGAAAGCGTACCGACCTATGCCACGATTACGTCAAGTTCCGGCTCACTTTCCGGCTCACTCGGTTCTGGCGAGGAGGTCACACTTACAATCTGGATCAATCCAACCTCCACGGGCAGTCTCAGTGATTCTTTCCAGATTATAACCAGTGAGCGTGAAAGCGGCGATGGTGACAAAACAATCTCCCTCAGCGCGGATGTTTACGATACCCCGGCAGTGAGCCTTGTTGCCCCAGACCTTGGGACGAACAGCAAAGTGGATGTGCCTGTCGGTGAGGACGTCACCTTTGAGGTTGGGTCCCAACCGCTCTCGCATACGAGTATCAGCAAGTATCAGTGGCAGTCGCAGGTCTCCGGTACCGATCCGCTTGATGACGATTGGGAAGACGCCCCCACGTCGGGTGAGGAAGCCTACTCCTTCGACAGCGCCGGCAGTTACACAGTTTATGTCCGAATGGTGGACAGCAATAACGTGAAATCAGATTATCTAGCGATTTCGGTTCAAGCGTGGAACCGCCCCACTATCGAGGACGACCCACCGGGCACTGCTATACCAACGGACGACGATAACGATGGTGTTTTCTCTGACTCCGAGCTCAGCGGTAAGGCTTCCTGGTTGAGCGACAAATACGTGGGTGTCGTGGGTAAGGAGGTTCGGCTACAGGCAGATGGTCAGACGAATAACCCCAGTGACACGAGCGAAAACATCTATATGTACGTTTGGGATTTGGGGAGTGACGGCGAAAAACAGCAACTCGGCATCACCGATTACGATGGTGACGATTCCGTTGTCATCAAAGACTACAAAGGGGTGACGGGAAGCGACCCCCGAACCGTCGCGGCATGGATTCAGACCAGTACCCCAAATAAAGCCATCGTCAGTTGGGGCAGGGATGCAAATGGAAAGAAATGGGCTTTTCGGCTCGGCTCCGGTGGGGAACTTCGAATTGGTGTCGCCGACGGGAGCAAAAGTGGAGTGACCAATGTCGCCAATGGCTACCTTCACCATGTGGCACTCACGTTTGATGGGAGTAACGTCAGAGACTGCAAACTCTATGTCGATGGTCTACTCGAAGGGCTAGGAGAGCAGGAGGGCGAAGCCGTCAATACTAGCAGCAGCAATGATGTTCAGATCGGCACGGACTTTCAGAACCGCTTCTTCAACGGAGAAATCAGTGAAGTGGCCATCTGGTCACGGGCGTTGTCACAGACAGAACTTGAGCAGCACATGAACAACGGGATTACCGGTCTTGAAAGTGGTCTCGAGAAGCACCTTCAGGGGCTCGTCGAATTCACACCAAGCACCAGCAACTTAAATGGCACTATCACTGTGAAGGCGGTTACAAACTATGGTATTGAAAGCGAAGACAAGAGTTTCTCGCTAAAAATCTACGATACTGTCGATGCGAATGCCGGAGGAGCCTATGACGGCGTGCCCTCCAAGGATGTTGAGCTACAAGGGTCAATCGACAACCTCAGCGATTATGGGGGGAGTGCAACAACTGCGTACCAGTGGCGTGTGAGCACGGAGGCTGGGCTTCAGTTCGACGGGGTCGATGACTACGTCTCCATCCCGAATCACGCAGACCTCAATACGGGTGGTCCCTACACTGACCGCACGATTGGGCTCTGGTTCAAGACGAGCGATGTGTCCCAGCAGGAGCGCATCCTCTATCAAGAAGGGGGCGTTACCAACGGATTCTCGTTATACGTGGATGATGACAAGATCTATGTGGGCGCATGGAGTATCGGCTCTGGGTGGAATGGCAATTGGCTCTCGACGGATATCAGTGCAGAAGCGGATAAGTGGCATCATGTAGCACTGGTGCTCCGCGGTGCCACAGATGTGGAACAGGCCGACAAGTTGGAACTCTGGTGGGATGGTGCGCTTACTACTCCCACAGGGAACGGCGCTTCTGTCGACACGCATACGGGCGCTATCGCCATCGGCGCGGTCATGGGCGGTACCAGGACAGACTCAGGTGCCCTCTCTGGTGACGAAATCAACCACTTCGCCGGTTGGGTTGACGATGTGGCGATTTTCAATCGCGCCCTTGACAGTGACGAGATGGCGGAACTCGCCGGCACGGTTCTGGGGGGAGCAGAGGATAGCCTGGTCGGCTACTGGACCTTTGACGAAGGAGATGGTACGAGCACCGAAGACCTGTCGCCGAATGACAATCACGGTACCCTGGTCTACTCGCCCACATGGCCGTCTCGGGATACGGACGTGTCAACCGACTCGGATGGCGGTGCGATTTACCAATGGACCACCACTCGCGATGCTATCTACGTCGTCGAGTTTGAGGCTACTGTGACGACGACGGAAGGTCTGGAGATCGTCGGCACCGATTTGACGACGGTTGCTGTGACAGCAGGCTCCCCGGTAGCCACTCCAGGCGTTGCCTACCAGGGCGGCATTGAAGGCGGCGACTATTCACCCATTCAGTTCGAGGGCAATGTGCCTGATAGTGTCGAACTTGATACGGCCGATACCGAAGTAACGATTGCGGAGTGGCAGTGGGTGTTTGACAAGACTGTTACCTACAACCAGGGTGTTGAGCTTGATGGTAACGACTCGGTCGAACTGGGCGACTTGGCGATTGATACGGAGAACGGATTGACGCTATCGGCATGGATAGGGCCGGACAGCGGCGACTCGACGATTATCTCGACTGCAAATATCTCAACTGCAAATCACGTCTTTGCCCTCGGCGTGGATGCAACCGGTCAACCGTATTTCCGGACGACGACCGACGATACGGTGGCACACACAGTGACAAGCTCTTTTTCTATCGTGAATGATGGGTATTGGCATTACGTCGTCGGTATTTATGACGGCGATGAGATGCACCTCTATCTGAATGGATTTCTCCAGGAGAGCCTCGCGGTCGATGGAACGATACAGACAGACGCCGGTGATGTTTCCATCGGTGAAGGATTTTCTGGCAGCATCGACGATATCTCAATCTGGGAACGGGCAGTCACTGAAAGAGAGCGGAGTGCCTTGCAGAACGGTAGCCTGCGTAACGAGTTCATGCTGGTCGGCTACTGGCCCTTCAACGAAGGCAGTGGCACAACAGTTGGAAACCTCAAATCGGATGGAAATGACGGTACCATCAGTGGCGACCCTTTATGGGTCGATTCCACCCTTGTCGAAGAGGATATCTGGAATCCCACGCAGATTTACGAAAAAGCGGGGGAATACTCCGCGACGCTCCGGGTCAAGGCGGATACCGGCAGGTGGAGTACAGTGAAAGAGACACAGATTACCGTAACCGACGGCTCAATCGCCGGCACGGTGCGTGCGGCTGACCTGCGTACTCCCGTCGGCGACGTGCGACTGACACTAACCTCCAGTCATGTTCTGGGCGGTGACCTGTCGGACCTTGTACTCCCCGGCACCAATCTCCAGCCCAACAACCTGGGCGGCGCCTACACCACCACCGATGTAGACGGTTACTACAGCTTTGGCAGCTTGCCGCTTGGCAACTATCGCATCGTCGCCACCAAGGTCGAGGACGATGGCACCATCCACGAGTTCGAAACCGCTGTGCAACTGCCCACGCTGACGCTTTCTGTTTCAGACCAAGAGGCGATTGATTTCGTCGACCTGAGCGTCTTCCCTGTTGGGGGACGGGTTCGCTCGCTTCCTTATGATTTAGATCCGACTAACCCGGAGGTTCCAGACGATAATCTGCTGGTCTCGGATGTTGTGGTCGAAGCCAAACCGATTGGTATCAGCATTTCCGTGGAATCTGACCCCAGTAAGACGACTCCCGATGCCACCGGTCGCAACTACTCGCTCCCATTGTTTGGTGGGAAGTATCAGTTTTTTGCCCGGTTAGACGGACGTGACATCAGTCTTGACCCGGACGTTCCCGGCTCGGAACTGTTGTACGATGATGATGGCACTCAGGAAAGCAGTGCGGTTCGGATTACCACCATTACCGGCGCGACCGGTCAGGTTCACTTCGTCGATTATACCAAGCGCACTTTGACCGTTACCGTTGAGGATTCCGGCGGTTTCCCGATTCAGGTGCTTCCAGATTTGGACGCGAATGACCCCTTATACAACCAACCGATTGAAGCCAATGCAACACTCTCCGGTTTAGGGAAGACGGCAACAAATGCCGTCGTAGAAACCGTTGACGAAGACGGCGAAACGATAACCACCATCACCTATGAGTTGCCGCCTGGTGAATATACCCTGGCGGTTGCCTCGGATTTTGAAGGACAAGACATCGTGTTTCGAGATTCCGACAATCCAAACGAACTCAAAACGCAACTTGATGTTGACCTGACCACCGGAGATGATGAGGTGACGATGGTCGTACCGGTTCAAATTCAACTGGAGATTGGTCCGAGCCCTAACCTGATGGTCGATACCTTCGACACGAATAGTGATGGTGTCCTTGACGCGGAAGATGACTTTTATGAATTCCTGACAAACGACCCAGCGGATGACCCACCCGGATTGGGGTTGACGGATGCGCAAATCAATGGGCTTGAGGGTTACATGTTCTACTATTCCCCAGAACCACGCACCCATACATACGCGATTCAGGCGACGGCAAACGACCATCCCGTCGAAGATTACACGCTGGCTGTGACCGACCAGATTAGCCAACTGACCGATGACCTGGCGTCGGAGCAGACCGACACAATCGCGGTGCTGTTCGACACCATCCTGTCCGACCATGAATCGGAATTAAACAGTGGCACGATTACGGCGGGTCTGAAAAGTCTATTCACTGACGAAGGCATTAGCCTGTCTGATAATGCCACGGTTCAGACTATTGAATTTTCGGGCGATGACCCGAATAATCCGGACAAGTGGATGATAACCGACAGCACTGCCACCTACTTCCTGCAGGCAGACGGAGACCAACTCCACGTTGACGAAGGAACTTACGCGGTCACTGGCGGTCTGCCGTCAATCGACACGTCAGATACGCCTAATGTCACAGCAAAGCAGATCAGTTTCCAGGCCAAAAAGGACGGCTACAAAGCGAGTGAGACGCAGGACGATTTCGTCACCGTCCTCGGTGACCGGTTAAAGGGTACGGCTGCGAAGATTGTCTCCGTGCCGAACATCAACTACACGGTATTACACGACCCGCCGGGTGACAACAGCTACTCCTTTGTTGATGATTCTCTGATAATCAAGGGCATCATATCCAATATGACAATCCGTGCAAAGAAAACCGGACAAGAGATTCCGGTCTATCCGGCGCCGTGGAGCGTTGAACGTAAAATAGACGGGGTTGACTTTGATAAATTAGACGATGCCAGTGACTTCGGAAACAAGGGACTGCTCGACAGGCATAAGGGTGCGGACGATGCTGAAGAAAGGTTCCGGTTGGCCGCCGTTGCTGAAATGGCGACGGGAACGGCTCTGGTCGTGACAGGTCCATTGGGGTTCGTCCAGCAGCTCGGCCGTACGTTTGCCGCTCCCACCTATTTAGGACCCGGTGGCGCTGATGGTATCGTTGAGTATGCGATTCGTGCGAATCGTCATCTGGAAACGCCCTCCGGCGATTCAATACCAGACCTGCTTGGGCCTGGCAGAGGGGACATTTACTTCGGTGAAGGTTGGACGCTCGGTTTTCAGGGACGGTGGCGTCTTGGGATTGTGTTCGATGCAGGCTCTGGTCAATGGAGTCCAGAGACTCAGGACGTCACAACCTATGACATCCTCGACCGGACAAACCAGTATGTCTACACGACGCGTGACATTGAGAACATCATTGAGAATCTGGATGCAAGTATTGTGGAAGTTAGCGGTGACGAAGCCCTTGATCTGACATCTGCACAGAATACATGGATTGACCTGCTGGAAAAGAATATGGCTTATCAGTGGAGTGAATTCTACGTTGAGAATGCCGATAAACTGGCGGAATTGGAAGCTGGCGAGGAATTAAGTACGCTGGAGAATTGGCAGCTTGGGCACCTTCAAACTGCCGAAACAAACATCGCAAATGCAAACGGTGATGCCTTCGAGGCGTTTCGGGAGGCAATGGATCTTCCGGAGGATTCCAGCGAGGCAAGCAGTGACCAAAAGGTAGAGACACTCATCTTCAGTGGAGGCCCCGCTTTCGAGTATTCCCGAGAGATAGGCGAAAGCCAACTTACAACTTTTACAAGAGAAATCTCAGTCTCTTCAGACTTTGCGACCGACTTCGGTATTGAATTTGAAACTGGATGGGATAAGTCGGATCCAGTAACCGGATACGGTGTCAAACTCGCTCTTGAATTCAAAGTAGGAAGTACGGCCACAAGCGGAATCGGTACCACTTACGAAGCCGGGGCCCAGGCGGGCTTTGAAACCGAACAGACCGTCGGATTCCTCCTTCAGGATGACGAAGTCGGCGACAACTATTCCACCCGCGTCTACGAAGACCCGGTCTGGGGTACGCCGCTGTTTATCCATGACCTGGGCAGCGTCTCATCTGACCCGTGGGAACCGGGCACGAACAAAGCAGTGGACATCAGGCTGGAACGCATCCCCACCCAACTCAGTTTCCTGTTTGGCGTTGCGTTCAGTGATTCAGACATTGATGACCTTGATGGTAACATCATACCAGTCGATCTCGCACTGGCGTTTACAGATAACGGCATCACGCTGGACGCCAATCCCTCAGTAGAGATTGACACGGCGGGCGGCCGATGGGAGATTAAGGATTCCAATGGTGTGTTTCCGGTTCGGCTTGAAACGCAATCCGACGATACAGAGATTCTCAACGTGTATCAAGAAACCACCAGCGAAGGCCCATTCGATTACCACGACGGGGCACACTACCGAATCAAGCTGGTTTATGCCGGTGAACGGGACTTAGAATCCGATTTCTCCACCATTAATTTTCTGGTTTATGCGCCCGAAACGGACAATAAGGACAACGTCACCGTGCGTTTCAATGGACAACCTGACCTTTATTTGGTTGGCCTCACCAAAGAGGGCCCGACTGGAAACCTTGTTGTTTCGGTCTATCCACCAGAGGTGGACCAGGACAATTCTTATGAGAAGGAATACTCTGTCCTCATTTTCGTTCAAGAGGAAGCGGACTCGCAGATTAATGCCTCGCTGACTCTCACTCCCCGATTTGCTGACCTGCAGCCGCCAACAGCGGAGATTGTCGCGCCTTACGACGGTGAACGCATCAGCCCAGCGATGTTTGGGGATGATGTCGATAACTCGACGCCTGAGACCGATGATGACCCGTTCACGATTCAGGTCATCTCTGAGGATACGGATGTCACCAACATCCGCATCGAGTCACGTTCCAAGCGGCAGGATGGTTTTGGGGCGAGTGGTCGCTGTTGGGAGGGTTAGAGTGGACAGATGGCGTTGATGCCGCACCGACAAACTTGGGTGGCAACCCTTCCCGCTTGCGATATAACTTTGAGTGGATGGGCACAGATATCGACACCCTTGGTATTGGAGAATATCAGTTGCGTGCCTTAGCGACTGACGAAGCTGGCAACCCGACAGTGACAGATAGAAACTTGCCAACCGCTCCCACGGTCGAGTTTGTTGTCGATGCCAACGAGCCGACGGTATTGACCACCATGCCAGACTATCAGGCGAAAGACAGTGACCGCATCTACCGCGGCGAGTTAAGCATCCTCTTCACTGACGACATGAGAGAGTATGACTTCACGCCCGATACCTTCGAAGTCATCGACTTATTAGAGAGCGACCCACTGCAGAAGCAAGTCTCCGGGTTCGTCTCCTACAGCCCCGCGCTACGCAAGGCGATATTCGTGCCGGTAGTTCCGTTCATATCGAACGGTTACTATAAGGTGACGATGAAGACGGATAATGACGAACTAAGCGTTTCCGGCGTACATGATTTAGCAGGAAATCCGCTTGACCAAGATTTTTCTTGGACCTTCCGCACGACGGATTCACCGTTTGAGGAAGAGTGGTCAATGGTCTTCAGCGTAACTGACGGAGTATTGACCGATGCCAACAACACCGCTGGCGTCGAGTATGGTGCGCTTGACATGGGGGATTTGGAAGACGATGAGAGAGACGCGAGGGCAGCGCCGAGTCTCTCCCAACAGCTTCGCTTCAGTTTCCTGAATATGGACAAAGTGGAGTTTGACCGCGATATGCGCCCTGCCGATGGAAGACTGTCCCATCATTGGTTCTTCGTCATCGATTACGCGACGAGCGGCAACGAGGTGACCATCCAATGGCAACCTTCGATTAAACTCGTCAGCACACTCCGGCAGTATCAGGACATCTGGTTGGTAGAGTTTTATGCGGATGGCAGCGTCAAAAGCAGAATACAACTGGACCCAACTGAAGCGCCCTTCAATGAAGATACAGCCGAGTTTGACCCAATTGATGCACACACCTACACCAACGAGGGCGAAACCTCGCGCTATTTCCGGTTGGACCTTCAAAAGATTAGTTTTGTCGCCGAAACGTTCAACGTTGGCACTTCAGGCTGGAAGTTCTTGTCTGTACCTATCACCCCACAACGCGCTGAACCATTTGTGAATTTAGGGGATGATATTGACCCATTCCAGCTCTACCAATACGACACAGAAATTGGTGGCTACAAAATCTATCCGTTTGACATTGGCGAGGTAGGCTTACAAACGGGCCACGGCTACTTTACGCGTCTGGAGGATGATGTCGAGGTGGACGTTGGCGGCGCTCAAAACGGTGACGAGGTAACGCTTACACTTGATGTCGCTGGTTGGCATGCCATTGGCAATCCGTTCGTAGCAGATGTGAACGTTGCGGATTTAATCGTAAATTATGAGTCAACTGATAAGTCGTTTAATGATGCCGTCACAGCAGGCTGGGTCGGAAACACGCTTTACCGATGGAGTATCGCCGACAAAGACGCGGTTTTCCTCGACCCAACCGCATCAGACGGCTATGACGAGGTGGTAAGCGGCGACCAATTGAATCCCTGGGATGGTTACTGGCTGGAGACTAAGCAAGGTAACCTCACACTCAAGATTCCAGTGCCATCCGATTTGCCTGAATATCCTCCATCTCCCGATTACCTGACTCCGCCGATGGCACCGTCGAATTACGAATTACGAACTACGAATTACGAATTGAAAAAGGGTGAGTTTGAACTGCGTTTTGCGCTCACTTCCGCTTTTGCTTCTGATTTGACCACCACGCTTGGTATTCGTCAGAACGCCAAATCGGGCTTGGATAAGCTGGATAGCAGGGAACCCCCTATACTTGGCCAGACCGTTGCCGCGTATTTCGAGAATTCCCCCACTTTGCAAAAGGGGGGAAAGGGGGGATTGTACAACCGGGATTATCAATCCTTGTTGAAAGCCGGCGAACAACGTACTTGGCGCCTGACCGTCCACACCGATAAGTCCGATGCCGAGATGACGCTATCATGGGAAGAAACCATCAAAAGCGTCCCGGATGACATCATGCTGACCTACCGCCGGACCGACGAACCCAAAGCCGCCGACTGGCAGGACATGCGCCGGGTTCGGTCAGTGGAACTCACATCCAACGCCCGCATCACCAGCATCCCCTTTGAGATTCGTGCTGAACGGTTCGTCATTGCTCCACCGGCAGATGTGAAGATTATCCCCGGTGAGAAGCGAGTGGAAATATCCTGGGCGGCTGCCGACAGCCCGTTCATTGAGGGTTACACGATTTACCGGGCAAACGACAGCGGTGCTGCTCTGGATGCGCTGGCAGAACTCGAAGCAAACGCCAATCAGTTCGTTGATGTTGGCGTGGAAGAGGAGGCAACCTATACCTACAAGGTCAGCGTCCGATTCAAGACTGGCGCAGAACGACACAGCGAACGGTTCACGGTGACAGTGTTGCCGGTCATCAAACAGACGATATTACTGCAAAGCTATCCGAATCCGTTCAACCCTGAGACCTGGATTCCCTACGAACTGGCGCAAGAAGCAGATGTCCACATTAACATCTACAATGCTTCAGGGCGACTGATACGAACGTTGGAACTGGGTAGGCAATCCCGCGGTCGGTATGTTCGGAAAAATACGGCGGCCTACTGGGATGGGCGCAATCGACTGGGAGAGCATGCAGCTAACGGCCTCTACTTCTACGTCCTGAAAGCTGGTAATTTCACGGCGACGAGGAAGATGGCAATTGTCAAATAGGAATGAGATTTTGGAACCGTTTGTAGTTTCAAATGAGACGATTCCAAAATCCCCCTCAATCCCCCTTTAGGAAAGGGGGAGGCAATTTCCCTCCCATTCGTATCAACTTAAGGTTTTTAAACGCTAATCGAGCAGACCATAGCGCCGGTTGAGTAGATTCGGAATGCCAATGGCTTGGGTTGAGTGCCCGAAGGGTGT
>SDBU01008613.1_pt1 | contig 11563 bp, 11 predicted proteins | sample 2277071 | NCBI WGS metagenome assembly SDBU01 (sample SAMN10397929, study PRJNA504765) | marine sediment metagenome | isolation source: marine sediment core GS08_GC12, 126 cmbsf | place: Arctic Ocean: Gakkel Ridge, Loki's castle | collected 2008 | reverse complement strand
GATGAACCGCCCCACATTGGGGATAATCACCGCTGCCAGCACACCGAGGATAGCCACCACAATCAGCAGCTCAATCAGGGTAAACCCCTTCTCCCCTCTTTTTGGTAGTCTCATTTTCTAGCCTCCTTTCCTCTATATTTTTGCTCCCTCCCTGAAAAAGAGAAAGCCAGCCCTTCTATTTAAGGCTACACATGACAATATAGGGCATAGCGCTACTGCTGGCAATCCTGCAAACGGGTGATTTTTGAAGGTGAAAGGCTAGCCCTTTTGGATGAGAGGACTAAGATGTCATTGTGAGGAGCGTTAGCGACGAAGCAATCTCAAAGAAAGGGTGGAACTATCGTGAGAGATTGCCACGCCTTCGGCTCGCAATGACGGGGGCTTCGGCTCGCAATGACCAAAGGGAATTTGTTTAGAGTTTAGATATTAGTATTTAGAGTTTCCCCGGTTCCTTGTATCGGGCAAGCCCCTTCTTAATGGCGTAAGCCGCTGCCTGACTTCGGTTTGCCAGGTGCAGCTTCTCCATAATATTCCGCAGGTGGGTCTTTACCGTGTTCTCGGAAATGAACAGGGAATCAGCAATTTTCTTATTGCTCGCCCCTTGAGACACCAGTTGCAGCACCTCTCCCTCTCGTGGGCTCAAGTCAGCCTCAGTTCCCTGAATGGATTCCCTCTCCACCCCGGCGCTGAGGTCTTTGAACTCGGTGAGTAGCTTTGTTGCCATAAGGGGGGAGACTATCACTCCGCCCTGGGCAATATGAAAGATGGCGTGAATTAGCTCATCTGGCTCAGTATTTTTAAGAATATAACCCCTGGCACCAAATTTTATGGCAGCGAAGAGGTCAGCTTCCTTGTCAGAGACAGTCAGGACGAGGATATTAACCTGGGGCATCTCTGTCTGGAGGGCTTGAATGGCATCTAATCCACTGCAGCGTGGCATATTGAGGTCCATCAGAACTACATCGGGGGCGATTTCCTTAGTCTTTTCTATTGCCTCCAGTCCGTCTAATGCCTCCCCCACCACTTCCAGGCTCTCCTGGTTAGCCAATACAGCGGCGATGCCGCGGCGAAATAGGGTATGGTCGTCCACTACCAGCACTTTAACGGTGTCCATTTCATAACCTCACTTTCTCAACGGGGAGGCTGACCCTTACCTCTGTCCCCTCCCCGGGGGCGGTAGAGATGTTCAAACTGCCGCCAAGCCCCTCTGCCCTTTCTCTTATAATGTTCAGTCCGTGGTAGCCGGGAGGGGATTTTTCAAGGTCGGAAAGGATGAAGCCCTGCCCATTGTCCTTGACTACCATCTCCACTGCCTGGCTGGTCTTCTCCAGTTTTACCACTACCTCAGTGGCCAGGGCGTGTCTTCTGACATTGGTCAGTGCCTCTTGGATGATGCGCAGCAATTGTAGCTCAGCGACAGGGGAAAGCTGGGGGAAGGCTCTGGGGACATAAAATTGAGCCTGGATACTGTTATTATTGCCGAATTCCCTGATATAGTTTGCCAGGGCTGGTATTATGGGGAGGGTTCTTATCTCGGTGCTTAATTGGTTAATGGATTCCCTGATGTCCTCATAGGTATCTTGCACTACCTTTCGGATGTCGCCAAGCTCGGTGAGGGCTTTCACAGTGTTCTGGGAAGAGACTGAATCACTTACCAGCTTTGTTTTTAGATTAAGGTAGCTTAGTGACTGTGCCACGCCATCGTGTATCTCCCGGGCAATTCTTCGGCGCTCCTCAATAATAGCCTCCCTTTCTATACGCCGACGGATATTCAGATTAATACGGTAGGGCACAGTGGCAGCGACAAAGCAGAAAAGGGTATAGACTATCAGCATGGTGAGATTATGTCCCAGCATAATCCAGGCAAATCTCTCAGTAAACTGGCTCAGAGCTATGTGGGTAATAGACAGGAGGATGGAGGCAGTAGCTGCTAGGGAAGTAGCCATCTTTTCCTCAAAAAGAAGGGCGGCCGTCATAATAGGGGTGAGCGAATAGAGCAGGAAGGGGCTGTTAAGACCGTTGGTGTAGATAACCAGCAGCATGCAAAGCAAAAAATCGCCTATCAGAATTAGATAGGTCATCAGACTTCTCTCCCGCCAGCGGAGAGGAGAGAAGACTCTCAAGACGGTATACACGCCAAGTATAGCCAGGATTATATAGAGTTGAAGGGGAGGCATTGCTGGTGTGCTTAATGCTGGCACAACCTGCGTGAACATCACCGCCAGGGCGTAGGATAAAAAGCGGAAGACAGTTAGAAACTGGTATGCCTCTTTTTCATACCTGGTCTGCATTTTCTTCTCCGCTATTAAACTAAGGCATCTTGTCTCTATATGTCAAGTAGAGTAAAAAGCCCCAATGTTTATTAAGGGGATTGAATTCTAAGGTCGCTTCGCTCTAAACCATAAAGATTAAATCCTAAACAATTTCTAAATTCAAATTTTCAAATTTAAAAACCATTTATTTCCCTTTGGATTTTGGTCATTTGATATTGTTTAGAGATTAGGTATTAGTATTTAGCATTTCCTCATAAGCTATTACAGATACCACTGCCAAATTGCTTGTCCCCAGAGCAGGGTAACCATAGCTGAGGTAGCCAGGAAAGTGGCCGAGGGTATAGGGTCTTTTAGTTTCTTAACTTTGAGAGCCAGTAGGATAGCAGCTACCAGACCACCGCCTATCCACGACAGTAGTATAGCTACAAACACTAATGGAAAGCCGGTCATTAGTCCTACCAGTGCCCCTAGCTTGACATCCCCCATCCCCATCCCACGGCGATAGATGATAAAAGGCAGCGCCATAGCCCCCAGACCGAGAGCTCCTCCTGCCAGCGAACTTACCACCCTGCCGAGGGCTTCTCCCGGTAGCGCACCTATCCCCTCAAGTCCTGGCCAGAAAAAGGAAAAGGCAAGGGCAAGTGCCATACCGGGGTAGATGACCTTGTCCAGGACCAGTTGGTTTTCCAGGTCAATAACGAAGATGGCGGTTAGCAAACTGACATAGATAAGAGATATGCCCAGCTCCAGCCCGAGCTCGAATTTCCAGTAGAGTAAGGCAAACAGGAGACCAGTTATTCCTTCTATTATGGGGAGCCTGAGGGGTATGTGAGCTCGGCAATAGCGGCACCGACCACGCAGCCACAGATAGCTAAATAGAGGGATGAGGTCAAGATTGCCCAGTTTACGATTGCAAGCAGCGCAATGAGAACGAGGGTGAATTATAGATTGTCCCCGGGGCAACCTGTCTATGCACACATTCAGAAAGCTGCCCACGAATAAACCCAGCAAGGCAAAAACCGGTATCAATAAAGACAACTTTTTATATTATCCTATACTAAATTGGATTGTGTCAGAGCTATGATAACCCAGGGGAGTGAACTAAGCAACTGCTATGGTTCCGAGGACGTGGGGCTCATGAATATTCAGAGGCTTATTTAGCCTGCCCTAAGTATCTTTTCTTCTTCGGAAGGCTGGCGGCGGCTTCTGATACACCCCGGTGGGAACTTAACCTCTGCTTTAGGCTTTATCTCTTCTTCCTTCTGGGGTGCTCTCTGTTCCATAACCTCCACCATGTGGCTTAGAACCTTGTTCTGCTCGGCGGCACCCTTTCTAAGCTCCTGAGACGCCTCACTTAAGCCCTGGATGGCACTGGTATGGCTCTTTAGGTGCTCGGCATACGTGGCTATGGCTGAGGCGAAGCTGTTTAGTGCTTGCTGTGTGCCTGTCATCCCCTTTTCTGTGGTCTCTATCCTCCGCTCCAGTATTCGGCTACTACGCTGAGTTTCTTCAATCACCGGGGCGAATATGCCCTTCTGCACTGTTTGCCTGCCCCGGCTAAGCTCATCAGCGTAGAGATAGAGGGCAAGAAGGGATAGACCTACAATTATGAAGATTAGCCCATAGTCGCTCTGCATGAACAGGAGGGGGAAGCCAAGGTAGGAGATTCGGTTACTCACCTGCCCCTTCAGGTCTTCAGGTCGCACCATGAACGGGTCTTCGCCACCAGCATTATCGCCCTGGGTGCGGAAGGTTACACCTCTTTCTGTGGTAGCTACCCTTACCACCCGGTGGGCAACTACTATTGGGTAGTTATAGGCTTCCCGAACCATGGGTGGAACAGTAAAAACAATTACGTCACCCACCTTGATGTCAGAGGGCGATACCTCTTCAGTCAGGATTAGGTCGCCTGCCTTAAACTCCGGCTCCATACTGGTGCCGAAAATAGCCATAAACGGCATTGTCCCTCTAATTGAGAGGAAGCCTACTGCCACTGCGGCTATTATTAAGATGAGTCCCAATGCTCGTTTCATTTTACTCTCTTATCCTTACCTCTGGACAATCTGGCAGTAGAACTCAGGTTCTACCGTCCACCCCGCCTCCCACTCCGATGTGTCCGTTGAAACTAGACCATAACTACCACCAGTAACTTCAATTGTATAAGACACAGCTGCGGCACTATAAGTTATGCTGACATCACTCAATGTAGGCGTGCTATCGCCAGGACCGGAGAAGTATGCCTTGTATTGAATCCAGCGGTCTCCATCGTGAACCGAGTTAATGTTGGTGCCGCTGGTGGTGTAGTAATCACCTGTCCCGGTAGGTCCATACCAGGTAGCTGAGCTAAGCCCACCTTCAGTCGCTGCCGTCCTTATCTGAAATTTTATATCTGTCGCTGACGGCTCAGCTATAGTAAAGGAGATAGTGCCCCACTCAACATCATGCCCGGTGTCATAGGTTGACGAGGTCAGGTCGCCTGAGGCATAGTATGTGGAAAAGTTAACACTTATCTCATCCAGGACTGGTGTGCCAGTTCCGTCAGAGGTGAATTCCATTTTATAATAGAAGTTGTCTCCAGACCAGCCCAAGCCGGACAAATTAATTGAGTGCAAGCCCTCAGATAGCGTATCCCATTGACCAGAATTACCGGCAGAATCATACCAGGTTGAACTATCTTGACTGAATTGAACCTTTAAGCCGGTTCCGAAAGGGATAGCCGAAGCGTTGTAGTCAAAGCTGTCTATGCTCACCACTGTCTCGCCGGATAATAGATTAACCGAAGTAAGTGTTCCTGGCGAATCGTAAGCATTATAATTAACCTCAGCATAGACCTGGGTGCAGTGTGTCCATCTACCTCCTGGAGCCCCTGTTCCCGTTGGCCTTCTGAGCCCAACGCCGATTTGCAGGGCATCTATTTCATCCCATGTCCAGGCTTGACCTGTTTGCGGGTTGGTATCCCATCGATGTGAGTAGGTGGCGTAGTTAGTGGTCGTCGCATACGCGGTACCATCATACTCCACACCATTGGTCTTTATCTGGGTATAGACAGTAGTTTGCCCTGCAGTTATAGACTTGGCTACCGCATAAACCTTAACATAATTAATACTGCCGGAACCGGTAGAGTGGCTAGGGATGTTATATAAGTCCTCCTGCCATTCGAACGTATTGGTGCGAAGGTAGGTGGTGTCATCATCGGGTATAACTTCATCCACCTTATCCCAATGTTCTCCCCCGGTTGGAATTTGCTCTAAGATATCAGCCTCGTCACCAGCGGCATTCGGTCTCAGGGTTTCTGTTGCCCCGGCTCCACCAGCGGTAAGTTTGACCTGACCACCAGCAACAACAAGGTTACTCTTGGCAGCAATCTTACTTTCATCGTTAAAGCTATCGGTCACCGAGTCGGAAAGGGTGTCAAGCAAGACATTCCCGGGACTGGTGGTGGCCTCAATCTGGTTTGAGGTGCCGCCCTGGAAATCAGATTGACTCGTTTGAGTCCAGGTGCCTGAGATACTGCTGATGTCCTGCATATTGAAGGCAGCCTCTCCATTTTGCAGGGTGAGCAACTGGTAGCTGGGCGTCTCCCCTGCCTCTACCGAGCCTTCAAGGTATAGCTTCATATTGAGATACTCGTATGCCTTAACTAAGTCACCAGTATTAGTCAGGTAGACCTTCACTGCCAGGTCACCGGTATACTGGGCATTCGGGGTTATATCAAACAGGTCGCCGGTAGGCACTTCACCCAGGAGTGGGAAGCTTCCAGGAGGCGTCAGTATAGAATCCCAATCAGGCTGGTCTACCTCGGCAGCCTCCTCAGCGATGGCTATTGCCTCCCCGGCTACAACAACATCTATTGTTGCCGTGGTTGTGGTGTAGGTAAAGGCATATAAGCCACCGGTAACCACCAGGGCTAGCACTAAACCTATTATTAACTGCCACTTCCTTTTCATTATTCTCCCCTCTGGACAATCTGACAGTATAACTCCGGTGTTACTGTCCACTCCTCCTCCCATTCCGAGGTATCTCTTGAAACCAGCTGATAGTCACCGCCGGTAACAGAAAGGGTATAGGTGCCGGGGGAGTAATCTTTCAGGTTAAAGGTAACCCACCCATTTTCCAGGGTGAGTGTTCGGTAGTTAGGCGTTTCCCCTGCTTCTACTGAGCCTTCAAGATACAGATTCATATTGAGAGAGTCATATGCCTTAGCCAAGTCGCCAGTGTTAATCAAGTAGACCCTCACCGCTAGGTCACCGCTAAAGGATGTATGCGGGGTTATATCAAACAGGTCACCCGTTGGCACACTACCCGAGAGTAATGGGGCTTCATAACTGACCTCAGCATAAAGCTGGGTGCAGTTTGTATTTTGACCTGATGTTGCCTCTCTGAGCCCAACGCCGATTTGCAAGGCATCTATTTCATCCCAGGTCCAGTCAGCAAGCGTTTGCGGGTTGGTATCCCATTGATATGAATAGGTAGCATAGCTAGTGGTTATAGTCGCTTCGCTACCGTTATATTCTGTTCCATTAGTCTTGATATGAGCATATATACTGGTTTGCGTTGGGGTAGCCTCTGCCTTACACACTGCATAAACTTTAACGTAATTTATGGTGCCGGCACCTGCAGAGTGGTCGGCGATGTTATATAAGTCCTCTTCCCAATTAGTGTTGGTGGTGTAAATATAGGTGCTATCACCATCGGATGTCTCTTCGTCCACTTTATCCCAGTGCTCTCCTGAATCAGGCTCCTGGCTTAAGATATTAGTCTCGTCACCAGCAGCACTTGGTCTTAAAGTTTCTGTCTGCGTTACCGGTGTCAGGATAGAATTCCAGTCAGGCTGGTCTACCTCGGCAGCCTCATCATAGGTGGCTAATTCCACCCCGGCTACAGTAACACCCATTGTTGCCGTAGCTGAGAGGTAGGTAAAGGCATATAAGCCACTGGTAACTACCAGGGCTAGCACCAAGCCTATTATTAATTGTAACCGGAACTTCCCTTTCATTTTTCTGGCTCTCCATCCTGAATTCCCTTAACACCGGGAAAATTTTCCTTTTGCCTAGGGGCTCCCCCACCAAGGAAGGAGCCCCTTTTATGCTTTACTTACCGGGTTATGGAGCTGACCGCTGCAATACCTGACACAGGATGTTGGGGTCCTCTTTGTGTTGAGTCCAGCCCCCCTTGTGACTAATGTAGAAGCCACTGATAATCTTGACCGTGTAAGTACCGGCTGGTGCTCCCTGGGTAAAGTCAATCGCAATGTCGCCCTGACCCAGAGTGAGGTACTCAGTAGTGCTCCCCGCAGCCTTGGCAACAGCAACATCATCCCAAACTTCAATCTCAAAAACCAGCATTTTGTAGGCCTCAATCAGGTCGTGAGCGTTAGTGAGTGTAACTATGACTGACATATCGCCGGTCCAGGCGAGATCAGGGGTTATAACGAATAGGTCCCCAGCCACTACTTTGCCCTTATAACTTCCCCAGACATTCCAGGTAGGAGGTGAGGGGTCAGCTGCTACGCTGGCGAAGTCGCCTGGGTCAGTTAGGGTAAGACCCATGGTGGTCGTGGTTTGCCCATAGGCAAATACGCCACCAGTGATAGCCAGAGCAAGCAGTATAGCCCCGATAAAGAACAGTCCCTTCCTGCTCTTTTCAGCAAAGGTGAGACTGTCGTTATCGCCAAGGGCTGTCTTGGGCTCGTGCTTTTTCCCAATCCCTTTGTCATTCAGTCTGGCTTGAGCCTTGTCCGGTATGCCAAACTCCTGTTTATACTGCTCACGAGCCTGAGCCACGCTCTTGCCAGCCAGGTCAGTCATTTCGTAATTTTCACCGTATCTAATTTCTACCATTTTTAATCTCCTTTTTTTAGTATTGACAATTGCTTGTCAATCGTGATAGGCTTTTATTAGCCTCTAGTCAGGGTGGTAGGTTCTCTAGTTTGCTCTTCGTTCTAGGAGTTCCTACTACCCTTTTTATTTTTTCCACATCTTGTCACCCCCTTTTAAGCATCCTTTCTATTATTTAACCTAACTCGCCGCTAAGCGACTTGAAGCGTTCTCTTAAACTTTCTTTGAACTCGGTGAATTCTTCTTTGGTTATATAGTCTGCTTCCGGCTTGCCTGCAATCCTGGCTCTGGAGACTATTGATGGCAGGTGACTTTGCGCTGCCTCAATCACCTCTCGGTTGTGGTTATTAGCTACCAGCTTGGTCAGTATAAGGTCAAGGTGATGCCTTATAGCCTCTTCATTGATGCCCAGGGCTTGGCTCACCTGTTCAATTGAGCTTCCGTCAGCAATATGGCGTAAAATCTCACTTTCACGAGGGGAAAGGCGAGCCAGCAGATTATTTACCTCCTTACTTATTAACGAGAAGGTTTCAAATTCGTCAACAATTCGGGAGGCAATCCCTGGTCTGAGTAGGGCTTCACTTATGGGGTAAGCACCTTGAGCTACCTTCCTGACGATGTTGACCAGGTCAAGGGGGTCGATGTCTTTGGTCGGGCAGGCACTCGCCCCACACTTAATTGCCGAGAAAAGCTGCTCCTCATTATCACTATCCATAATCAAAATCACCGATACTGATGGCAGGTTTTGCTTGATGCGGCCGGTTACCTCAATGCCACTGGGCTCACCCCGGTCAGCATTCAAGATAGCTACGTTTGGTGGATTTTTTTCAATGAAATTAAGCGCCTCCTCATTATCAGTGGCCTCGCCAATAACGTCCATGTCCTCTTCCCCGGAAAGGGTGAAGTGGATACCCTCTCGGAAGAGAACCTGCCAATCAGCTAGAACAACACTAACCTTTTCCATTTTTGCCCCCTTTATAGAGATAAATAATCTTTATGAATTAAATTTACCACACAATCATAAAGATAGGCATAAAAATCATAAAGATTCCGTAAAGGTTTCATAAAGGTTTCATAAAGAATTGCTTATGCTAAGGGGTAGGTAGGAGGGATGGCATTGGGTTTGACCTGTTGCGGTTGGCTACAGAAAGATTTGCGTGGTTGATGGAAGGTGGACTAAAGCGTGGCCAAAGTCTTCTAGGTCTTTACTAAGGTGTGCCACTAACCAAATGGGGCAGGCACCTACCGAATATGCCACCAAATAAAAAACACATTATACTGTAAAGACGACGAAGGGGGGTTGGTCTCAATCGGTATTTGCCCTCGCTGCCATAGTGAGCTTACTCACCAATATATACCTGAGAGAGAAATCCTCTGCAGTCCTTCTGCAACCTATCCTGCTAGATGTCAACCAAAAAGGATAAGAAGTCGATTGACTAGATCTGTGAAAGCCTCAGGTATGGCTCTTGACAAACTCTGGACTTACCCTTTCTACAGGCGGACATATGTACTGTGTTGATAGTTGTGCCACAAGCCAACGCGAACTCGGTAAAGTATTTACTCGTTTTGTAGATTGCTTGCAGCTAATGCTCGTCTCACGGATTCAGGGGAGACACCGTATTCTTTAGCTAACTCTCGAAGGCTTTTGGCCTTTTGCTGCGCGAGAAGCTACGGCTAGAGAGAAGAAGGCAGCTTGTGCTTTGTCTCGAAAGGAAGCGAACCGAAGACGGGATAGAGGCCGACTGTCAACAAAAAAGTAGCAGGTGCGACCCCGGGGGGATTCGAACCCCCGCTCTCCACCGTGACAGGGTGGCATGTTTGTCCGCTACACCACGGGGCCATTCTGGTTCAGCAAGGTTTTTAGGAGTTAGTTAATTAAATCTTTTATTTAGCTAAAGTCTATCAGGGGCAATATATTGTGTCAAGCTAGTTAGTATTTCGGATTGTTTGTATTTCTTGTTGTGTGGTATTATAATGTATTATAGTTTTTTGAGGGGGGAAATTGGTACCTAGAAGGATATCTAAGAAAGTATTGAAGGTAGAGGATAAGCAGTTGCGTGATTACGAACTGGTACTGATTATTGGTCCGGAGGTTGTGGAAGAGAAATTTGATGCTACAATAGATAATGTAAGCCGGTTTATCACAGAAAAGGGTGGTACTATTTCCAATATAGAACGATGGGGCAAAAGGAGACTAGCCTATCCTATAGGACATTTTATGGAGGGTAGTTATGTGCTGACTCGTTTTAGATTGAAGCCTGCATTGAGCAAGGAGCTCGAAGCGAACCTGCAGATTTCTGAGGAAGTTCTGCGGCATCTGTTGGTAAAATTGAGTAGTTAATTGGGAGGAATGTCTATTTCTCACCGGAGTTGGGGAAGGTAAAAGGAGGCATAGGATAATGGCAAGCTTAAATAAAGTAATGATTATCGGTAACCTTGGCAGCGAACCTGAAATGCGCTTTACCCCGAATGGCAGTCCAGTAACCTCGTTTCGTGTTGCCACTAATCGGGTATATACTACTGCTGAGGGTGAGCGCAAACAAGAGACGGAGTGGTTTGCTGTAATTAGTTGGAATAAGCTAGCTGAGCAATGCAACCAGTTTCTGGCCAAAGGTCGGCTTGTCTACGTTGAGGGTCGGCTACGCACACGCACTTGGGAGAGCCAGGATGGGCAAAAGCGTTATCGAACCGAAATAATAGCCAACAGGGTAACATTTCTTGATAGGCAGGTATTAGCCTCCCTTCCTGAGGAAGGGATTGAGGAAGCTGGGGTTGGTGAACTAGAGCCAGAGGATATTCCATTTTAAATATAAGTTGGGATTTGATAGGTTTGAGAGGAAGTAGGGAACTTGCAACGAGTGGCTAGACAGAAACCTAGTAAACCGAAGAATAGAAGTTGGGACAGGGCAAAATATGTACCTAAGCGTAGGTTTTGTTCCTTCTGCGCTGATAAGGTTGAGGCGATAGACTATAAAGATCCTTCTAAATTGCGCCACTATATATCAGGTCGAGGGAAGATTGCCCCACGCCGTAGAACTGGTACTTGTGCTAAACATCAGCGCGCCGTGGCTGTGGCAATAAAGAGAGCGCGGCACTTAGCCCTACTACCATATGCACCCGCTCATGTCCGCGAGATGGGGAATTTTGGCACAGGTGATTAGTTTGATAAGTTGAGTTGTTGGTCAACCTATCCCCTTAGTCCTCTCTCCGAGTCGAGTTAGCGATCTCTCCTTCAAAGGGGAAGAATGGTTCTTGAAGGGGCTTTGCCTCTTTAACCTTCCCATGATAAATAACCTCATGGATTGGCTATTGAGAGGTGATGGAGGTATAATTACTTCAATCTGTTAAGGAGTCAGAGTGCCGAAAAGGACTTATCAACCAAAGAAGATTCCAAGGAAGCGTGAGCACGGCTTTCTAAAGAGAATGAGCACTCGGGGTGGGCGAGCCGTGTTA
>SDBU01008612.1_pt1 | contig 11565 bp, 9 predicted proteins | sample 2277071 | NCBI WGS metagenome assembly SDBU01 (sample SAMN10397929, study PRJNA504765) | marine sediment metagenome | isolation source: marine sediment core GS08_GC12, 126 cmbsf | place: Arctic Ocean: Gakkel Ridge, Loki's castle | collected 2008 | reverse complement strand
TCGTTCTCATCTATTGAAAGGACGAAAGCGGACCCGTCATCGTCAATGCTAAGAGAGTCACCTATAAGGGTGGTGAAATCTCCCGAGCCGCCATCAATATCGATAGTCGTAACCGTCCCAAGGTCAGCCCACGTCGCGCCAACAGCCGTAGGGCTACCTGTAATCGTCGGGGAGGTCAAACTTTTACTTGTGAGGGTAGCTGATACATCCTCCAAGACGAATTGGTCTGTCGTACCCGCAAGGTCAGGTACCTGAGCTGTTCCTGTTCCAGTAGTCTGTGTAAGAGCATCAATTACAAGCGTCTGAGTCCGAGTGTAGTTTAGAGTATCTCCCGCTCCACTCATGACAATGTTGTTGCCACCAGTAGTGTTACCAATCCCGAGGACAGTTGCTAAGTCAGCACCCCCGCCACCGCAAGCTTGTAGCTCAATTTCAGCCCCAGCAGTTGTCTCTACTGTGAGGCACCACTCATCTGTCTTAGACCCCTGAGTATCGAGATCGTCAAGACGGATAGTAAGGGTATTCGAAGCACCTGCGATTGTCTTACCCGTAAGTATTGCTGCCACGTCCTCAAAGACGAACTGGTCAGTAGTACTAGCTAGATCAGGAACTTGCGCAGTACCGAGACCAACAGTCTGAGCCAGGGCATCAATTCGTAGAGTTTGCGTACGAGTGAAATCGATAGTATCTCCTGCACCCGAGAAGACAATATCCACACCAGCGGTAGTGTTACCGATGCTGAGCGTAGTAGATAGGTTCTCTCCTCCAATACTTGAAGACGTCCCGCAACTGAATGCGTTTGTAGCGGTATCGTAATTCAGGTGATTTCCACCGGAATCGTCGCAGTCTCCTACCGTCGCCTGTGTGGCTACGTCAGTTGCACTTCCAACCCAAACACTATCGTCGGCAATGTTTGGTACGTCGTTAGGCCGCCCAGCCCCAAAGACCTCTAAGACGCCCTGAGATAAGTGAGCTCTGGCGACTTGTGCAACCTTCTGGATGGCGGCAGAATTTCCCACCGGTTTCGTAGCTGTAAGTACACCAGGTGTAGTACTGACGTACAGTTCATCTAAGACGCTAAATCCTGTAGTGTCGAGGCCAGTCAATTCGCCAGAAAGTATTACTGTTCCAGTACTGGAGTTTGTAAGGTCGACCGCCGCTAGACCAATAACGGGCATCTCAGTAGGAACGTCCGCATCAGCCTCTTCAACTTCAATCCAACCACTAGGATTGAAAGCCTGTAAGTATACCGGACTACCCTTCGTTATGGTCCCGGCCGATGCTTTTCTAGCCTCAAAGACAACCGATCCAGTACTGGTGATAGTAGGTGCAGTAGCCCCGCAAGAAAACGTGTTAGAGGAGACTGTGTAGTTCAGGTGATTTCCAGCGGAGTCTATGCAATCGGGAATTGCTTCTTCAGCAGCAGTGCCTCCCGAACTTCCGAGCCATATATTGTCATCCGTAAGCGCACTTCCAACACCTCCACTACTACACACTTGCCACTCAATATTGTCAGTATCGCCCTCAAACGTGGCACACTCTTCATCGGCAGGGATATCTTCTTCATCCAGGGAAACAGTAAAGCCATTGCCTCCCTCAACTACAGCAATACGATCCCCGCCAAAGACAGTGCCCAGGTCAATGTTTGCCTGATTCAAACCTATTTGGGTCACCACCAGAAGAACAGCAATGATCCCAAAGACAGCTATGACAGGAGCTGCTTTTTCCCAGTTCATCTAAGGATCTCCTCCAAAGTCAACCCGTGACGATCCTGGCTATGCCCATGAACACGTTAATCATGATTACTGCAAACCCCATGATGAACGCACCTGAAAGAGGGTAGAGAACTATGTACTTGTAGTAGGCCAGTGGGAATACCCCCAGTAGCTGACCCTCTAAGTAGCTATAGTCCCACTGGATTAGCTTAGGTATGGCATGCATAAGAGCACTAGGGACCATTATCACTACCCGGATAGGCCCGGAAGTCGACATAGTTTCAGCGATGTTAAAGCCCACTACCTGGTTCACTACACTGGTGGCCTCGTTATAGACTCGAGAACCTACTGCATGTGTCTGGGCATCCGTCTCTCGACACCCCCTAGTAAGGCCTGTGAAAGTAGTTCCGGTTCTACCTGTGTGGCAGATAATCTCCGAGCCCACAACAAAGTAGTCATCAGTGAGGAATCCGTTAGTTGATGCAACGTTTACTACACTCACCTCAGCAATTGACATCGCACTAGTTAGTCTAGTAGCTGCAAGACCCCCCTCGCCTTCTACATTGAGGGAGATTATCTGCATCATGACAAAGGCCATTATGAAGCCCGCAGACACTGCAAAGATATTCATAGGAAGAGACCTACAACCCCCTCACCTTCACAAAAACACTTGCAGACATGGACATCACAGCGAAGAAGAAGAAGACCCATGGCGGGAACAGGCCCCCACCAAAGCTAGTAAAGCCCAGTAGAGCAAAGCCCATGACTGCAGCTGACCAAGGTACACTTTGTGTTACCATGAAAGTAAGTATGCCGGAAAATATCGTGGCCCACGTAGCAAACACAACCCAGTAGACTACAACAGGGATGTCGCCCCCAGTCATGTTACTGAGAGAAGTCCAGAGACCGCTAAAGGGTATGTTAGAAGGATCAAAGCCACCACCCTGCCAGTCACCCGGATCTATCTCATCTGCAACATCGGGAGCTGACTCTTGACTCTGCTTACTTTCAACCACCTGAGTTGACTTCAGGGGATCCTGAGAGATAGTTAGCGTTGTTGATGTAGCTGACGGGAAGCTAAGTGTACCGTCGTTAGTATTACTAGACCTGTCCGTAAGAGAGATGGAAGGCATAGTGTCCAGCTCATATAGCAGATCGACGTCACCAGTTCCGAAGACCGACACAATAAGGGTGTCTATTTCAGGAGTACCATTACCACTACCAGTAAAGGTTACTCTTGAGTGGTAGTCAGAGGCCCCACTCAAGTCGTCGCCTGCACTTACACCAGGAATAGGGCCCTCATTAGTTACCGGCGTGTAGCTGACCCCCGCATCTGTAGAGTACTCTACTACTACAGTCTCACCTGACCCAGCTGTTGCATCCCACCGGATTGAGGTCTCTGACACATCAGTAACTGAGGTAACGTTGAATGCCGGAGAGACTCGAGTTCCTGTGCTGGCATGTGTTTGCTCAAAGCTCGGATTGACTATCAGGTTCCCTGAAGCTGCCGGCCATGCAGGTGTTGATGTGCACTGACATCCTACAACAGCATCCCACCATGCTGTGTAGATACCTCCAACAGACTCCTGAGACTGTACATTCAATCTCACGAGCACAGTATTAGCTGGGGCTATCTGATTCTGTATACTCGAAGATGTCCACACACCATATACACATGTTCTCGTTGCTTCGTTGTCTACAATGATCGAGCCGGGATAGGCCCCAGAGTCAAGAAACTCTATACTTACGAGGGCATAGAAATCCGTCCAAGTCACAGATTTCTGACATTGAGCCTGTAAACTCCATGCCTGCCCCGGAGAAGCTGCGAACTCTTGGTAGATTCTACTTTGGGTGTCTGATTCAGATCTAAAGACGTACGATGCGTCAAAGCAAGTTCCACTAACCGGGTCAGTACAGTCTACCCAACCAATATCTTGACCACCCCCTCCCCTCGTCCAACCTATCGGGACATTAAGAGGACTCCCACCGCCGGCTGAGTAGTCACCCGAAGCTTCAAGCTCTAGATGCCCATTCCCCCCATCCGTGACACCATCGGTATCAACTAGAGTCCCTGCGTCCCACTCCGCTACAGTGTCATCTACGTCTTGTATCGGGAACCCTAACAGTATCCTCTCAAGGTAGACCACCGCCCCCTGGTCAACCCAAGTCCAGTTGTTCCCGTTGTCAGTAACGGACACAGCTGAAGCAGAAATAGAACCTACACCACTTACAGAAAGAGATACGTTTGTACCGTCACTTGCAACAGTAACCGTACGCTCAGCTGCTGTGATGCCTGTCAGAGCAGTAATGTCAGCCCCGTTTATTGCCAGAGTAAGTACGCCAGAAGCGCTCCAGTATACCCTAAAGGCGTTAGTCTTATTTACCAGGTCACCACTAGAGTCGGGGTCAAGATACCCCACCCACTCTACGGTAAAGGAACCTCCAAGCTCAATAGAGGGGTCGTCCGGGGTAGTAATACCTGCAGTGCCGGGGAATATGTAATGTAAGTTCTGGAAGCTAGTCGAGCCCCCTAAGTAGAGAGTATAGCTGATCTGCTCGTTTTGACCGATACTATCCACATACGTCCACCAGTTACCCGACTCCCACCAAATTCTGGTACCAACTGGTAGAGTAGTAGTAGTCGATATCGTGTCGATGTCAGCTCTAATCCAGTAGGAGGCTACAGAGTCCACTGTACTCTCGACCCAACCTGCTGGGAGGTCAAACGCGAGAGTGTTAAAGCCCGCAACAGTAAAGTCCGTTGAGGTGTCCTCCACGTTACTAAGTGCGACCCAGTCCGAGCCGTTCCAGTAGTACCAGACTAGGTCTGCATCCCAAACAGCAGCTTGACTAATGCTAAAGCTGAGAACTCGCCCAGGAGAATGAAGACCAAAGAGGAAGGAGTCATCTACGGCAGGTGTGCCAAGGAAGAGGCCTACGTCACCTACAGTGTCGTTATTGCACTCAGTAGTGTATGTAGTGTATGTAGCCCCGATATCGACGTACTGCTTGCATGACTCCATACTATTCTGAAGTGAGGCAGGCATTGCCGGGACTAGCTCACCATCTAAGCCGACAACTACGGAATTAAGGCCACTACTAACAATGAAGTTCTGATCGACTAGTGCCTGACCCGACATGCCAAAGGGCACTTGTAAGTCGGTCTGGCCCGAACCCGTGTTTAGAGCTCGGAGGTTAGCGAAATACAAAGCTGTACTAGTGTCCACAGCAGCTCTAACTGTGAGCACTGTTAGTACCAATGCCACCAGAGCTATGGCTACCAGACGTATGAGTCTCATCTAGCCCCTCTTAAGGAAGAGAATGTAGACAGTGGCAACTACACTTGTGGCCGCCATGAGTGCAGCTAGCACCATGTCTGTCATCCCCAAGTAAGCCCCTACTGGAAAAATAACCGCAACAGTAAGCGGGGCAAACGAGGTCTGCTGCAAGATCAAGACAGAAATGTACGCCACAAAAAGGTTGAACGCAATTAGTAGTAAGGTGGTAAGCAACAGGCGGTTCATACCTAGCAGATTCGCCCAGGTATCAAAGTTCCGCCCGAAAGAAGTCCCGTCCCAGAACGTTTGTAAGCCTTCAGAATATGTAGTATCGTGTACTCTGTCGTCAAACGCCGGAGACGCTACTCTACTGGAGAAGAGGTCAGGAGCAATGACTCTGAGATTCGGGATAGAGTTCGTGAAGTAGTCGTCGCCTATGCGTGTAAACGCCGGGCCGTCGGGCGTCTCCTGCACAAGTATGACATCCGGTTCCGTTAGAGGAGCCCAGGTCACCTCAAGGTCTCGAGCTGATCCTATAGTGTGCTCCTTGAACCTTGTCATCGTCACCAGACGGTTCACCCACACTATACTGCCGCTACTTACAACAGGTGGAACTACGAAGAGTCCAGGACTACCTTGTACCTTGATGGTGTAAGACCCCTCCCACACCAGGCCCAGGTCGGTAACCTGACTACTACTAAAGTAGAATGCTACAACCCCATCACTATAGCCGTTGTTTACGTAAGCATAGGGTGAGGTAGACTGCAGTTCTGTAGACCCACTAAAGAACCGGACTAGAAAAGCCTCAGTAGCTCTTTCCGTGGGTGGTGACGCATAGTCAATGGTGTAGTAGACCACAAAGACCATGTCGCCACTCTCGACAAGACCATCGTACGCCCTAATCGTTACGATGGCTAACGTGTCTGGATTGCTTATTGCATGCACACGCGAAGAGGGCTGCAATAGCAGGAGAAGGACCCCTAGAGTGACAAAGAGAACCTTAAGGGGGACCGAATCTATCACGTCTGCGACCCCTCCTTCTAATACTATTCAGCTGATGCTGGTAGTCCTTCTGCCGGTCGTATGAGGAGACATCCCCGGATCCTTGAGGTCTTGCAAACAGGAACAGACAGTATAGGGCTATACCAATCCAGCAGACTATCAATAGCTCCCTAAAGCCGGCGGGTAGCGTCTCAAAGCATACGAAGGCAAGATATAGCGAGGCAACAGCTAGGATCATGAACATGAGTCGCATTAGAGGTTCCCTATCTTGAGGTGACTCTCGCGGAAACCAACTCTAGTCCAGGTATCGAAGAGGTCCCAGTAGGTCGGACCAAAGATCGTAAGCTTGAATCTCTCGGCGCCCCCGATGAAACGTACCGTTGTTCTATGCGGGCAGCCCTTCTTAACACACATGGGACGCTGTGTTGCAGGATTCGGTACTGACCTGCACGTGGTAGAACACCGCCCAAACCAGTCGATCTGTCGCCTCACTCTCTTATCTATCATGTCCCTGTTAGGGGCAACCAGGACGATAGTGATATTGTAGTGCCGCGACTGGGCCATGAAGTAACCAAAAACCCTAACCAGCTTGTCTGAGGGAGTTCTGGCATCAAAGAGTTTGTAAGCCTCATCAAAGACGAGAGTAGCGTCCATGATGTCTATCCCGAGATTCGCAAGCGCACCTTCAACCGCAGTCTGAACCTGGTCGTCCTCTGTGTCTTTAGATATGAGGCGTATCTTGTCTAGTTCCTCAATAAACCGTCTCTCGTCCAGGAAAGTATACTCTCCGAATGCCTCAGTTAGTCCGAGCTTCGAGCCTATGCATACCACATGCTTTCCAAAGAGGTCCCGGAGCTGCTTGACGATGGCTACAGCAGCTAGTGTCTTTCCTTTCCCCTTCTTACCCTCCAGGAACACTATTTGGTTCCAGAAGTGCGCAAGAAGCTGCTGTAGCTTAAGACGATTGCGCTCCTCACGCAATCTCCTAAGCTCTGCCTGCTTCTTCAACCTTGCTTGGTTGTTCTCCTGAACTGAGACTGTAGTGGTCATACTACATCGATGCCTCGTCCTCGTCCGCTGCAGCATCCAGGGCTCCCTGAAGTACCCTCACAGCTTCCAGTCTACCCTTCCTATCACGTGAGATCATACGTCGGTCAAACTCCCGCACGAACAGCTCCAGGAGACTCACAGTCCGATTAGGGTTGTACGCCTCGTCAATGATACGCATACGGACCAGCGGAAGGATCATCTTAGGAGGAGTTTCGGTTATCTTAGTTAGAGAGTGCCCATCCTCAGGGAACAGAATTCGGTACTCAGGCGGAATGCCGTCTTCAGCTTCCTCATAGTCAAAACCGGGAGGCATCTCAGTCTCTGGAGGCATTCCGTCCTCCAGAGGAACACCGTCTTCCGGCACAGACGGTCCTATATCTACAAAGGAATCCTCATCCCTCAAAGGGACCTGATCTCCGAGAGGACCTTCATCTCCGGGAGGCATCGCGTCATCCGGAGGTCCCTGGCTTCCTTGGGGGTCTTGCTCCGTCACGGCTACAGGCCTTTCACAATATCTAGGAGTTCCTGTACATTGATGGAACTCTCAGACTGGGTATCAAAAACTAGCCAGAGCACGAACGCGAGACCCGCTGTGATGAGGAGATTGCCTAGGATCATCCAGGTAGTCCAGTTACGTCCTAGTATCTTCCCTTCATTTGCAGCCTCATGCGCGTCTTTCCAGGTCGCCCTAAGCATTCCCTCATCTGTAATAGCCCGTAAGCTCTGCGCAGTTATGATCGAATCTCTGTTCGCGGGATCGAAAGGCTCTACGTTGTTCCGGGAGTACAGTAGAGTTGGAACTGTTTCCTGAGCCCACGTCGGAAGACCTGGAGGCCACTTGGACCACATTGTCCTTGACGGAGAGATCATATAGTCTCCCCCGTCCTTAGAAGTGACCTTGTCACTGCCCGCTACTGGTATTAGCTCTCGAGTGATCTGTCGGTTGGGCTCGATGAAGTAGGCGTAGATCTTGTTTACAACCTTACGCCGAATCCAAAAGACTGTAAGCCCCATTACGACAAACATCAGCACAAACGAGAACGCCATCATGATGGCAAGTGCTTCTAGGGATGCCCAGAGAAGTCCCATAACCTCAATCCTCGAATGGGTCGCCGCTAAAGATGCTGTCGCCACCCTGGGCCAGAACCGTAGGTATGTTTACATCCTGAGAGCGCTCCTGTACTAAACCCTTGTGATGCAACTGTCGCTGCATCGCCTCCCCGGAGCTCTCACCGTCCTGCAGAAGTTCAGCCTTAACCTGTCTAGCAGCCTTCGGTTGGCTACGCGTCTCTAGAGGGTAGATTGTTGACTCTTCAAGGTAGTCAGCAGCCTCAGCCGCCTTCTCTTCCGAAGCATAGGGACCCAGTAAAACCCTCTTGCCTTCTTCACTGTAGCCTAGGACCCAGAAATACATCAATCGATATGCCACCAGAACGCACGACGAGTAGCTAGAGGCATGCCACTCGGCTCTGCAGGGTAGGTTATAGAAATAGAAGGACTGATGCGTGCACGGATCTCTACACCCTTAGGAGCAAACCACGCAGCCCACTCGTCATAGGTGTCATAGTCTATCTCAAAGCCCTGACTGCGGATGGAATCCCATGCCTGCTTTGGACCCCTTACTTTCTTCGTGTTGACAGGCTGTCTATAGGGACTTATGAGTATGTCATCTTCAGTAAAGGGGGGATACAGCGCAATCCAAACTCTACCTTGTGGCCATGCAATCCCAGGAGCACGCGAACGCAGCTCCTGAGCTTCCGGTCTCTTTTCCGGACTACCCCGAGGTATCCTACCTCTCCCTCTACTAGGATCTCCTGCAGGTATCCGTACCCTAGCAGGGTCAACCGGTACTCGCTCTCTTCTGGGAGGCGGAGGAGGCTCTCTTCTGGGAGGCGGAGGTACATACCTCCTTCGTACAGGAGTTACCTCATCGCGCCTAGGTGGTGGTACTTCATCTCTGTCCGGAGGAAGAACTTCCACCCGATCTCGAGGAGGGACCTCAACACGGAAGGCTAGGTCGTCTTCAATACCACGACCCCGTAGCTCAGTAGCTTCAGGCGAAGGTATCCTCTCAACTGACACGTCAGCTCTGGTAACCAGAGCCCTCTCAAACGGTACTCCGTCATCCTCAGCATAAGCTTGAGGCTCTCTTACCTCATGTGGTTCTTCAGTACCTATAGCCCTGAGAGCCTCAGTAATGTCCTGGTCGCCAACGTATGTAGCAGCCGGCTGTACGCTTAGGTCTGAGATACCTGCACGTAGGTTAGCACGAGCAAACATAGAGTCCGCACGCGCGAACACTTCATCGGCACTACCCTCCAGCCTGAGGGCCTCGCCTACGTCACCAGCAACACGTGCATCTAGTGCTTGGTCGTATAGGTCAGATGCCTGTCTAGCGGCCCGAGCAGAGCCCGTCAGATCGTCGGTATAGGGAGTAAACCTTCCGGGGCCCGGACTAAAGATGGACCGGATTGCTTCAACCGGACCTACAAGCTTGAGCCTGGCAATCTCACCAGGAGTAAACGGCTTGCCTACGATTAAGACAGCGCTTCTCTCCCCAGTCTCCGCACTCCGAGTGTACAGAACTTGACTGGGAGGTGGAATTTTAGTTCCGGGAGGTAGAGTAGTTTCAATCTCTACGCCCTTCTGATACAGCCTTCCTGAGTCCTGCAGCTCGGTAAGAAGCTTAGGATCCCGGATAATGACCGAGCCACTAACAGGAGAGTCTGGAATCAAACTCAGTCTACGAGCAGCCTCCGCCTTCTCCGATAGCGGGATTTCCGTAAGACCTGTAGCTGTAGCCCTTGCAAACCTGGACATGCGACCAGGAGCCAGGAAGAGTGAACTTCCGCCTTCCTCACCAACAGTAAGGCCAGTGAAGAAGTTGCGAATGTCGGGTGAACTAGTAATTGCTGCTGGTGTAGTAACTCTTTGAAGAGCAGGAGCTAAGACCTCAACCTCACCAATCTCACCTAGTGAAGCAACTGCTCGCTCACCCCTAATAGAAGCTAGAGTTACCTTCTCTCGCAGGCGCATAGCCTCTTCAGGTGTCACAACACCAGTAGGTACACGTATAGTGTGAGGAGTTTGTGGGCCCCCTTCCACTACCGGAATACGTATGGTGTGAGTCCGAACCTCAAGAGCCTCTACCGGGATCTTCCTTGGGCTGAAGATGGTCTCCAAAGGCTCGAGTGCAGCTTTGACTGACCGAATAGGATGCCGAAGAGTCGTGATGGGACTCATCAGCTCAGCGACAGCAACCCGACCAGCTGTTCTCCCGAAACTCAAACCTGCTCTTGAAGCAGCCGCACCCTGTCCAACAATAGGTATAAAGAACGCTAAGTCGCTTGCAACTCCCAGAGCTTTGGCCCAACCCGGAGAGTCTTCCCAAGTACGAATAGTTCCATAGATAGGAATAGACGCAAGTCCGACCTCTTTAGCTACCTCCGCAAGTGCCGGCTGAGCATCCAGTATAGTCTGAACGAACTCCCCCCTTGAGGGAAGTACTCGATCAAGATACTCCGTCTTAGTTTCAACTACCTTCTTACCCTGAGCAGTAGCCTCAGCAGCCGCCTGTTCGAAGGCGCCACCGACTTCCTCCCGTGCAGCGTCATATTTCTGATTTAGACTACCCCAGTTAAACGTCTGGGTCTCAGCACCACCGAATGTAAGAGCCTCCTGAAAGACATCAGCTACGACACTACCGAAGCCTCCAGGTGTGGGAATGTCTCCGATCTCTCGCTGTAGAGTTTCTTTCACGTCCTCTTGAGCAGAGGTAAGCTCCGGAGACGTCAGTAGATGTGTAGCAAGTACATCACTAAGACCCAGCTTCTCCGAAGCCGCAACAATGGCCACCTTTCGCTTACCTGTAGCTAATATCTCTTCTCTTACTAGCTTAGGCAAGACCTCCGTAACCTTCTGCAGGCTCTCACGAGATGCCGGAGACAGCTCCTCGAAAGGTGTCGCCAACAGTGTGTCTACAGCCTGTACCCCCAAACCAGCCGCCTCACCAGCTTTATCCAGAACTTCGGGACTGTAGCCCGAACGGAAAGCCGGTTGACTGGGAGGCTCACTGGGGGGTCCACTAGGACGTATAGGTGCAGGCAAGCCTACTACCGGTACTGGCGCAGGCAGGCTTACTGTAGGCGTAGAAACAAAGAGACCCAGCTGCTGCGCCTGAGTTTGTGCGGCAGAAGGGTCTTCACGTAGCGTGCGTAATAGTGTTACGGTTTGGTCCGAACTAAGCCGACCCTCACTACGGGCTTCCAGAACCTTCTGCCGTGTGACTTGGGCCTCGTCCGTAGATATATCACTTCTCCCAGAGCCCAAACGCAGACGCAGCTAGCCAAACACCGTCCGGCTAGCTACGTCATACGCTCGGTGGAAGCTCTCGCGTTCCGGGGTACGTGTCAGTACAACTACTCCCCGGTCCGGAACCTGGTGAGTCCGAGGAAGATCCCCACCAGAAGCAGGATCGCGATTGCCGAAGGCACCAGCGGCATGATCGCGTTCTCCAAGGC
>SDBU01008611.1_pt1 | contig 11566 bp, 5 predicted proteins | sample 2277071 | NCBI WGS metagenome assembly SDBU01 (sample SAMN10397929, study PRJNA504765) | marine sediment metagenome | isolation source: marine sediment core GS08_GC12, 126 cmbsf | place: Arctic Ocean: Gakkel Ridge, Loki's castle | collected 2008 | reverse complement strand
GTCAGACTTGCAGTCGGGAAATATTTTTCTCAGGGAAAATCAAAACTGCCATTCATTCTGGATGACCCTTTTATTACGAGTGATGATGATAGATTTGTTGCCGGAATGAATTTCATAATATCTGAACTATCCAAAGAACACCAGGTAATCATACTAACCTGCCATAAAAACCGGCACAAACAACTCCTCCGAAACATAAATACTGCCAGGTTTGATGAGAATGTGGAGATTTGTTATTTAACCTGAATAATTTGTAAAATCTTTCGACAGCACAAAATATTTTAGCTAATGTAGGGACGAGCGGCCGTTCGTCCTCTTCAAGCTATCGCAATTTTGTTGCTGGCGAAGGTGTTCTTCACCTTCGCCCTTCTTGTAATTTTATAAAAATGAAAATCGAAGAATTATAACAGCTTTGTAGAATTCTTCCGTATTTTAACAATTGCTTCGGCAATGTCTTCCATATCTTTTTTCGTGCCGAGAAATGTTGTTTGTCCCATCGATAAACCTGTTTCAGCAGAAATTTTATCATTCGCAGGGCATTGGTTTTCTTTTCGGAATTTATCGAGCCTTTTTTTGGAAAATAATTTTTGAAATGCCGGTAAATTAAGGTATTCCTCCACAAACGGCTCTTTGTTAAGTGTGCGTGTCATTCCGCTTATGCTAATTCCTTCAGCTCTCACTGCATCAGTAAATTTCTTTTTGGACAAACCGTTAAAATGTTTTTTATCATATATCATTTTATAGCCATAATATGCCCTTCTGGTCTGCCCCGGGTATTTTTTACATTGAGAAATTCCCGGAATATCTTGAAACAATTCTTCTAAATAAGCGGCATTTGTATCGCGTACTTTTGCCTGTTCTTCTGCGTGTCTCATTCCTCCCGTTATCACGGCTGCCTGAAACGGAGTCATCCGGAAATTAGACCCGGGATATTGTCTTTTTCCTTTTGGGTCCCTGCCATTATTTTTAAAGGCAAAGCATCTGTCCATCAATTCTTCATTATCACTGATTACTGCGCCGCCTTCACCGGAAGTAATGCTCTTGCCAGCCTGAAAACTGAAGCAACCGAGATCTCCGATAGAACCGAGCTTTTTGTTTTTCCATTCGCCCAGATGTGCCTGACATGCATCCTCGACAACAGGAATATTATGTTTTCCGGAGATTGCCATAATCTTGTCCATATCACAAGCTCCGCCTCCAATATGAACAGGAATAATAGCTTTAGTATTTTCATTGATGCGTTCTTCTATTTTGTCAGCATCAATCATAAAGGTTTCAGGGTCCGAATCAACAAAAACGGCTAATGCAAACACATTTAACACAATTTGAGCGGTGGCAATAAAAGTGTTAGTCGGTATAATAACTTCATCGCCGGGACCAACTCCAAGAGCATGCATCGTACAGGTGAGAGCAGTAGTACCGGCATTAGTCGCGGCGCAATATTTTACGCCCATTAGTTTTGCATACATTTCTTCAAATTTGACGACACGCTCTGTTTCAATATGTCTATATTCCGACCATATTTTGCTGTGATATGCATCTAAGTAAATCTGAACATCTTTATCGTCATAAATGGGCCAGGAAGGAAAGGGTTTGGAACGAACCGGTGTGCCGCCAAGTATTGCAGGAGTATCTGCTTTTTTAATTATATTTGCATATATTGATTTCGTCCCGCTTACAGACAAAGCAGCACCTGCGGCACTAATCGATGTATTCTTTAGAAAGAATCGGCGTGTTATTGGATTTTTTTTCATGATAACCTCACAATATTATATGTCCTGGATTATTTATAAATTGTTGTTATTATCTGTCGATAATTAGCTAATAGCTAATAGCCAAAAGCTAATATCTAACTAATTCAATTCCGTTTGTTGATAAAAAAACTTTCATATTATAATAACTTGGCAGAATTTTTCTGTATTTTAGCGGCGGCTTCGGCAATATCTTCCATATCCTTTTTGTCCCCGAGTAATACAGTTTGTCCCATCCACAAAGCAGTATCTTCACAAAGTTTATCATTCACAGGGCAATGATTTTCTCTTCTGTATTTATCGAGTCTATCTTTAGAGAATGCCGATTTAAAACCGCGGGAATTGAGATGATATTCAATAAAATCCTGCTTATTGAGAGGTGTGTATCCTGTAGATACAGGGATTCCTTCTGCCCTCATTGCTTCTGCAAATTTACTTTTCGGCAGACCGTTAAAATGATTTTTATCATATAACATCATATAGAGATGATAGCCGTGCCGTGTTTGTCCATCGTATTTTTTAACCGGAGAAATACCCGGAATATCATTTAATAAACCGTCCAGGTAATCACCGTTGTTGTTGCGGAGTTCCTGTTGAGCTTCTAAACGTCTTATCTGTCCTAACAGAATAGCCCCTTGAAACTCGGTCATACGGTGATTAAGACCGGGGTATGGATTGCCGGAGAGAGTTGCTCTTTTAGATTTTGGAGCTCTACCGTTGTTAGTAAAAGAAGTACATAATTCCATAAGCTTTTCATCTGAACCGATTATAGCTCCACCCTCACCACAATTGATATTCTTGGAAGCCTGAAAACTGAAACAGCCTGTATCTCCGACAGCACCAAGCTTTTTGTTTCTCCATTCACCGAGCCATGCCTGGCAGGTGTCTTCAACGACTGCAATGTTATGTTTTTTAGCAATTGCCATTATCTTATCCATATCGCATGCTCCTCCACCGATGTGAACTGGAATAATAGCTCTTGTATGTTCTGTAATTCGCTCTTCTATTTTATCGGCATCGATTTTAAGTGTTTCAGGATCGGTATCTACAAATACGGGCAGTGCAAATAACACCGGTACAACATTTATTGTTGCTACAAAAGTATAAGGGGGAACTAAAACCTCATCACCAGGACCAATACCAAGAGCACTCAGAGAAGCATAAAGCGCCATTGTTCCCCCGTTTGTAGCGACAACGTACGGTACTCCCATAAGTTCGGCATATTTTTTTTCAAATTCGTCAACGCGGGTTGAACCAAGCCTGCACCATTTTTTGCTGTGAAATGAATCGAGAAACATCTGTACATCAGAGTCATCATAAACCGGCCATGAGGGCCAATCTTTCGTGCGTACCGGTGTACCCCCGAGTTTTGCGGGAACATCCGAATTTTTCATAACATTACAATAAAGATAAGAACTCGCTGCGCTTGAAAATGCTGCTGCCCCGGCTATCCGTGCTGGAGTGTTTTTTAAAAAAGTACGTCGGTTGAATAATTTAATTTTCATTGAAACCTCCATAAAATAATTAATACAAAGTGTTATATTTATAAATTTTGAAGGGGAATTTGGGCAGACGCATAGGTCTGCCCCTACAATATTTTATGTAACGAAAAAAGATTTGGATGGGCGAACGGTGATAGCCCATCCAATTTTAAAAAATGTTTTTCTTCGTGAACTTTGTGCCCTTCGTGGTTATATTATTCTATTTTCGAACTAAACACTCATGCTCCTTCGTAGCGCCACGAATGATGAAAATATGTTGAGATTGCCACGTCGCTACGCTCCTCGCAATGACATATTCTTATTTTCATTTAGCGCGAAGCGTGGAATCATGGTAATCAGTGGTCTATTTTCGTATTAAAACAAATGTAAATTATTATTGATCTGAACAAAATATGTTAATGTAAAACTTCAGGAAATTATAAAAAGATGTATAAACTTTCATTTGTATTATAATATATAAGTTTTTTTGATTAAAAAATCAATATTTATTTAAAAAATCTTATTGCTTCATTTTTTCGAACTAAACTCTCATGTTATTTCAGAGCACCACTAAATATGAAATTTGTAAAAGTTTTCTTTGGTTACTTTCTTTTTCAAAAGAAAGTAACATTTATTTTAGAACTAAATTATGAATAATATAAAATAAATTTGATTTATTATTAAAAAGTTATTATTTTTGTAACAAATCAGGTATTCAGAATTCAGAATACAGAATATAGAATACAGAAGTTTCTCGATGCTTATTATTCTTCAATTCTGACTTCTGTATTCTGAATACCTGAAAAAATAATCTATCAGGAAATATATTATGGGAATTACACAGTCAGAAATAGCAAAGATAGCCGGAGTATCCAGGTCAACGGTTTCGAGGATTTTAGGTGGAAGTAAATCATCCCACAAATATAAGCAAGAAACGGTGGAGAAAATTTATGCAATTGCTCAGAAACATAAATATCAGCCAAATTTGTTGGCTCGAAGTTTTTATTTGCAAAAAACATATACAATCGGAATGGTCATTACGGATATAACAAATCCATTTTGGTCTTCTATATCTTATATTATTGAAAATATGGCTCAAAAACATAATTATAATGTAATACAATGCAATACAAATGAAAATCAAGAAAATGAAATCAGATATGTTAATATATTATTAAACAGAAAAGTGGACGGATTAATAATCTGTCCTGTCCAGAAAAAATATGAACATCTGAAAGAGTTATTGAAGATAGATTATCCATTTGTTTTAATAGATAGATATTTCAGAAATTTAGATACGGATTATGTAGTTGTCGATAATGTTAAGGGAAGCTATAATGCTGTAAAATACCTAACGTCAATCGGTCATGAAAGAATAGCATTTTTAGGCGGATTAGCTGATGCGAGCACTAATATCGATAGATTGGCAGGTTATAAAAAAGCACTGAAAGATTCAGGGATAGAAATAGATGAATCTTTGATATACCGGAGAGATTTTACCAGGTCAACCGGATATTATTATATCAAGTTGATTTTTAATAGGTTGGAAAAAAAACCGACAGCAATTTTTGCGGCAAATAATATGATCGCTGTCGGTGCTTTGAAGGCATTGTATGAACTAAAAATCAGAATTCCGGATGATGTATCCTTCATAATGTATGATGATGTCAGGGATACAATTGATTTATGGAAAATTCCAATCACTACTGTAAGAATTCCTCAGGAAAAACTTGCTGAAGAATCTTTTAATATTCTTATCAAAAAAATGTCCGCGGAGGAGACACAAATCAAACAACACATAATAGTCCAACCCGACTTAATTCTCAGAGGATCTTGTAAATCAATTTAGGCAATAGGGAATAGGCAAATAGGGAATAGGGTTTAGGGGATAGGGAAGTAGTAATTGATAAATGTAAGGATTAATTAATAAGTAATAATGGATAATGAATTAGTTTTTCTTATTGCCTACTAGCCTTTAGCTATTCCCTAATTTTTATTCTTGACTTTTGAGAAAAATTTCACTAATATTTAATTGTATTTCGTTGTATTTAAATTAATTGTATTTTGTTAATAAATTCTATAATAATAGTATTTTATGATTTATAATAGTTTATGCAATCGGTTGTATTGTCTGTCGTTTTTTTCAAACCACCGATTCGCAGCTTGAGGTCTTCCGTAAACGTTATAAATTATTCAGGTTAACTGTGAATATATCATAGTTCTAATTTTAAAATAATTAAAAAGAGAAAGTAAAATGGTTAAAGAATTGGATATTATTCCGGATTTTACGCCACGTGAGGCAACTTTTAATCCAATACCCTGTTTTCAGTATCAGGGCAGTTTAAAGGACGAATTTGGCGAGAGACTTTCCAGAGAGGATGTTTTTTGTCTGCTGGAAAGTGTGCTTGCTGTCAGGTCTTTTGAGGAGATGATCGTTGAACTCAAGAACGGGAAATTCAGTCCGATGGAAGGATTCAATTTCATTGGTGCTACGCACCTTTCTATAGGTCAGGAGGCAGTTGCTGTCGGAGTTATGGCGAATTTAATGCCCGCTGATTATATTACAAGCTCACATCGAGGGCATGGACATTCGATAGCAAAAGGTCTTTGGGCGCTTTATAAAATGTCTGCTGAAGAGATATGTAAGTTTATCGGTAAAGAGTACAGTGGGCAGTCACAGGAGGAATTATTAACAGAAGCAATCGACTTCCACTTTTTCAAAACAGTTGCTGAATTGTTTGGGAAAGAAGAGGGTTATTGCCGCGGAAGGGGTGGGGGGATGCATATTGCCGATTTCAATGTCGGTCATCTCGGAGCGAATGCAATTGTGGGAGGCAGTTTTGCTATAGCCAGCGGGGCGGCATTAGCGGAATCGAAACTCCGGCGTGGTAGGGTTGTTGCCAGCCTGGTGGGTGATGGGGCTAATGCTAATGGAATTTCACTTGAAGCTATGAACTTTGCAGCACAGAAACAGTTTAAATCCGGGTTACCCGTCATTTTTGTTATTGAAAACAACCAGTATGCAATGACGGGGCAGACTGTAGGAGAGGTTACGGGTGTTGACTTTCTTGCACGAAGAGGTGCAGGTATTGCTATGGACAATATGCACGCTGAAGTAGTTAATGGTATGGATGTTTTAGCGGTATATGATGCTGTGAAAAGAGCAATTGAAACTATTAAAAATGATAAAGGACCTATTTTATTAGAGTGCATAACTTACCGGTACATGGGACACTCTCTGAGTGACCGTCGAACATCATACAGGTCTGCTAAAGAGGAAGAAATCTGGAATTCGATTGATTGCATTGCAAGGCTTGAGCGGGATATTCGGGATAATTCTATTTTAACGGATGAGGAAATAAAGAAGCTTCGAAATCAGATAAAGAACAGAATCTATGCTGCTGCAGAAAAAGCAGCCCGGGCAGAAGATCCTGACCCGCGTAATATTTATGACGGCTTATTTACAGATACTGTGGAAACAAATGTACCTGAAAAGTTTCGCGATGTTTCGGTTTTAAAAAAACCTCGCCATTACCCAAGAGATAGCGAAGGTAAAATTATGTACAGGCATGCTGTTCAGGAAGCTCTTGCAGAGGAGCTGCTTCGGGACAGCCGGGTGGTTCTCTATGGAGAGGATATTGCTGATTATGGCGGTGCTTTTCAGGCAACACTCGGATTGTTTGCTACGTTTGGCAGGGAAAGGGTTTTCAATGCTCCTATTTCAGAGGCTGCAATTGTAGGAACCGGCTGTGGAGCCGCAATGGCAGGTTTGCGACCTGTTGTTGAAATAATGTATATAGACTTTATGCCTCTGGCTTTAGACCAATTAGGCAACCAGGTCGCAAAAACGCGTTATATGTTTGGAGGAAAAGCTGAGATTCCACTGGTAGTACGTACTACTGTTGGAGGAGGAAAAGGCTATGCCGGTCAACATTCTCAGAGTTTAGAAACAGTCTGCACACAATTTCCAGGTCTGAAAGTAGTGGCTCCTTCTACTGCTTATGACTTGAAAGGATTACTGAAAACTTCAATCAGGGATAACAATCCCGTGGTGTTTATTGAACATCAGATGCTTTACACTGAAAAAGATGTTGTTCCGGAAGAAGAATATTTGATTCCTTTGGGAAAGGCACGAGTCCGAAGAGAAGGAAATGAACTTACCATTATAAGTTACTTGAATATGTTGAATACTTCACTGGCTGCTGCTGAGGTTTTAGTTCGGGAAGATGGCATATCAGTAGAAGTAATTGACCCTCGTACGCTCATTCCATTAGACATTGAAACATTAACACGTTCTGCTCAAAAAACAGGAAGAGTGATGGTTGTTCTGCAGGCTCCGGAGATTGGATGTTTCGGAGAACATATTATTTACGAGATTCAACAGAGAGTTTTCAAAGACTTAAAAGTGCCGCCCAAAATAGTAGGAGCACGAAACGTACCGCCGCCGATGGCTCAGACATTAGAAAATGATAACATTCCCAGCGTAGAACGAATCGTTTTCGAAGCACGAAAACTATTATCATAAAAAACAGGGAATAGGCAATAGGGAATAGGGCATTGAGAATAGAGAATAGCTAATTACTAAATCGTAAATCGTAAATTCTTTAAAAGGAGGTTTAGATGATTGAAAAGGGAATTGAAATTCCAAAACCTGATGGAAAATTAGGCGTATTATTACCCGGCTTAGGCGCAGTAAGCACAACTTTTGTCGCAGGGATTCATTCTGTGTTAAAAGGGATTGCAAAGCCCATCGGTTCTATTTCAGAGATGGGTACTGTCCGTTTGGGTAAGAGGACTGAAAATCGAATAATACCAATTAAAGATTTTGTGCCCCTTGCAAAATTAGAAGACCTTGAGTTCGGGGCATGGGATATTTTTGAGGATAATGCTTACGAAGCCGCCCTGAATGCAGGAGTATTACAAATGGATTTATTAAAGCAGATACGGGAAGAGATGGAAGAATTAAAACCGATGAAAGCAGTTTTTAGCAATGATTATGTGAAATTGATTTCCGGTCCGAATGTGAAGCAGGCAAATAATAAATTTGACCTTGCTCAACAATTGATTGAAGATATTCAGAATTTTAAGGAGAGAAAAAAGGTTGAGAGAATGGTGATGGTCTGGTGCGCCAGTACAGAAGTTTACCGTGAACCCACTAATGTTCACCAGTCGATTGAAGCATTCGAGAAAGGTTTAAAAGAGAATTCACCGGATATTGCTCCAAGCCAGATATATGCCTATGCATCTATTGCATCTGGAGTGCCTTTTGCAAATGGCGCCCCTAATCTAACAGTGGATATTCCTGCTATGATTGATTTTGCGAATGATAGAAAAGTTGCAATTGCCGGTAAGGATTATAAAACAGGTCAGACCTTTATGAAAACACTTCTTGCCCCGGGAATAAAGGCGAGGTTGCTTGGTGTAAAAGGATGGTTCTCGACAAATATATTAGGTAACAGAGATGGTGAAGTTCTCGACGATCCTGCTTCGTTCAAATCAAAAGAAGTCTCAAAAACTGAAGTATTAGACCAGATTTTTCAGGTTGACCAATATCCTGATTTGTACAAAGATATTTATCATAAAGTTCGGATTAATTATTATCCGCCCCGGGGAGATAGTAAAGAAGGTTGGGACAATATTGACATTTTTGGGTGGTTAGGTTATCCTATGCAGATAAAGGTTAATTTCCTTTGTAAAGATAGTATTTTAGCCGCACCGTTAGTTCTGGACTTAGCGAGATTTATGGATCTTGCACAGAGAGTGAAAATGAAGGGAATCCAGGAATGGCTCTCCTTCTACTTCAAGGCTCCTATGTGCGCACCTGAACTATACCCGGAAAATGATATATTTATACAATTAATGAAACTGAAAAATACATTAAGGCATCTGAGAGGCGAAGAATTAATTACACATCTTGGTTTGGAATATTATGACTGATATTTTAAGACTAAATTTGAAAACACGCATTATAAAAAGCAGGGATTTAAAATCAATCCCTGCTTTTTAATATTTAAGGTTTACAATTGCCAATACTCATAAACTTTCAATATTCTTTATTGTCTGCTGCATATTTTTCACTGTCGAAATCTCAAAAGATTTGTTAAAGTAAGAACTTTTAATTTGAATTTTTAATATTAAAAAGTTATATTACAATTTAAATAATATTTACGAATAAATAATAAAGCATAGACAATATGTCAAGTATAAATGATTATTAACTTATTCTCATATTGTGAATTCAAAATTCACAAACTGTACTTCTTACTTCGTAAATCGTCCTTCAATATGAGGTAACATGTCAGATTTAGACCAATTGCTTAAAATATCCCATTTTTTTGGAAAAAGTAAAGATTTTGTTTTAGCTGGTGGAGGGAATACTTCTGTCAAAGGTTCAGACATATTGTATATTAAGCCGAGTGGAGTATTTTTAGCAGATATTAAAAAAGATGAATTTCTTGCAATAGACAGAAAAAAAATTCGTAAAACATTGGGAAAAAAATATTCATCAGACCCATATAGAAGAGAGGAACAGGTAAAACGGGATTTACTCGATGCAAGGTTGGATTTTAAGCCGGACAGCGTTGGTCCAAGACCCTCCGTTGAAACCGGTTTACATGAGATTATAGATTATAAATTTGTTATTCACACCCATCCTAATCTTATTAACGGATTAACATGTGGAAGAAACGGGAAAAAGATTGCCAATGAATTATTCGGAAAAGATTGTTTATGGATAGATTCTACCGACCCGGGCTATGTTCTTACAAAAGTTCTGATGAATAAATTACAAAATTTTAAGATAAGACATAAAAGTGAAATTCCAAAAATCATATTAATTCAGAATCACGGATTGTTTCTTTCAAGTAATACAGTTGAAGATATATTTATCAACATCGAAAGTTTGAAGACAAAAATAAATAATTATATTAGGAAAACCTCAAATCGGGTTCAACCAGTATTTGACCGTATTAAAGATAAAAAATTGTCGAAAAAAGATATATCTTCCGTCTTACAAATCGTATCGCCAACACTGCGAGGGATTTTGAGTATGGAAATAAGAAAAATTATTATTTTTGACGATTCTGAGGAAGTACAAAAAGTAGTTTGTAGTAATAATGGCAGACAGATTGTTACAAAGGGTACATTTTCACCTGACCATATGGTTTATTGTAAAGAAAAACCATTGTGGGTCGAGCCCGGTGAAGAAAATTTAAAAAATGGAAATAGTGAAAATTTGGCAGCAAAAATCCGAACTGAAATTATACGTTATAGAAGAAATAATAAATTTGACCCGAAGATAGTTTTTATTAATGGAGTCGGGATGCTGGCAGCCGGGGATAGTCTTAAAGAGGCAATAATAGCCAGGGATATATATAAAGATTTTATAAAAGTTGCTGAAAATACCGCCGCTTTTGGTGGGCCGCGTTTTATGTCAAAACAAAAAGTTGATTTCATAGAAAAATGGGAAGTTGAAAGCTATAGAAGAAAAATAATTAGTGAAACTTCTGAAGGTAGTGTTCAGAACAGAGTAGCCGTTATAACCGGAGCAGGACAGGGCATTGGTGAAGGTATCGCAAGAGGATTGGCGAAAGAGGGTGCTTATATTGTTGCAGCGGATATAAATTTGGAAATTGCCCGGCGTGTAGCTGACAGTCTGAATAAACAATATGGTTTTGGATGCGCAACTGCCGTTAAAGTCGATGTGACGGATTCAAAGGAAATCAAAAAAATGGTCGATAAAGCCGTTCAACTTTACGGCGGTATCGATATCCTGGTAAGTAATGCCGGTATTCTAATTTCCGGACCTACGGAAATTTTGACAGATGAACAATTGGATAAAATCACACGTGTAAATTATCAGGCATTTTTCAAGGTTGTCAGAGAAACTGTGAAAATTATGAAAATGCAAAATGCATTTAATAAAAATTATACATCTGATATTATTTTAATCAGTTCAAAATCAGGTCTGCACGGCAGTCCGGCAAATGCATTATATGCCGGCAGTAAATTTGGAGGTATTGGATTGATGCAGAGTTTTGCTTATGAGTTTATAAAAAATGGAATAAAAGTCAATGCAGTTTGCCCGGGAAATTACTTTGAAGGATCATTATGGTCAGATACAAAAAAAGGATTATTTATCCAATACTTAAAAGCAGGAAAGGTACAAGGTGCAAAAAATATTGGAGATGTAAAGAAATATTATGAATTAAAATGCCCTATGGGGAAAGGTGTCGGTTTAAATGATATAAACAAAGCTATAATTTATGCTGTCCAGCAGCAGTATGAAACCGGTCAGGCTATTCCTGTAACGGGTGGCCAGATTATGCTTAAGTA
>SDBU01008610.1_pt1 | contig 11566 bp, 13 predicted proteins | sample 2277071 | NCBI WGS metagenome assembly SDBU01 (sample SAMN10397929, study PRJNA504765) | marine sediment metagenome | isolation source: marine sediment core GS08_GC12, 126 cmbsf | place: Arctic Ocean: Gakkel Ridge, Loki's castle | collected 2008 | reverse complement strand
CCCCTTGCACCCGCCTTTTGTGCGCCAGCCATTGTCCGTTCTATGTTCTTGGCAGACGCAATCCTGGCAGTTACTTTAGCTCCAGCTTTACCAAGAGCGGGTACTTCAGAAGCACCGCCCGTGAGCCACGCTGCCGACTCTCTTAATCCACGCAAAAGTTTCTGTGCGGGAGCTGCGGCATATCTCGCACCTGCCGTTATGCCAAACGCTGCTGCTGTTACGGGGTCTTCAAAAAATCCCTTCCCTGCCGTTTCGGGTACTACAATATTCAACTCGTTGGTCCCTGGAATACGGCTAACTTCTTCTGATGGAGAACCAAAATCAATATGCCCACCCGATATGAACCGAGCAGCCTTCTGTCCAAAGGTTAGCGGGAACTCACCCCCCGCACCCCCCGACTTGGCGGCCTTGTCAGCAAACAAGTCTACTGGTTGTTCCTTCTCAAACAGGTCAACTGGCTGTGCCGACTGTGCTTTGAATAGGTCTACGGGCATTATTTCTGCATCTTCTTATGTTGAAGGATAACTTCTCTGCGTGTTTTGCCGTATTTCCCCATGTTGAACTGCACCGTTTCCTCGGTCAGTCCTTTCGGAAGGGGCAAACCCCTGCTGGCGGGCAACAGACCCGTGTAGTATTCTATTTGTCTGTCAATCTCTGCCACAGCCGCACTAATGTCCCCAGCCTGATACGCTTTTTGTGCTTCAGGGTTGTCCTGCATCAAGAACAATGTTAAAGGATCTAAGCCTTTTGTTGTCTGGAGTTTTACCTTAGCTTGCTCCAGTGTCAACAATCTCTTGTTCATATCGTCTTCCGTGATCGGCCTTGGTGCAGATGGCGGCAACGTGGCCTTATGGGCAGCCAAGTCTTTTTGCCTCTTGAGCGATATGTCAGACTTTGCCTGAGTTTCTTCCTTGATTTGACTTAGAGGTTTGTATTCTTTGGGTTTGTTGTACACCACGGTTTTGTCTGTTTCGAGATCAACGGCATATGTTGTCCCGACTGGATACCCATACTTATCGTCTTCCCCTGCTGTGATTGGACCAACCATGCCCTTCGGAATGTTAATAAGCGTTGTCTTCCCATCATATTCCACCATGTACTGACCGCCAACATGTTTCCCGTCTTTACCCATTAGCGGTGATACTTTTGGGTCTGGTCGCTTCCAACTCCCACCATAGGGAGTAGTGCGATTAAAGCCCATGTCTTTTGCCAAGCCGGAAGTTGGTCCCTCTGACAGATAATCGGGTGCCTTTTCCCAACCCTTCTTGAACAGGTCTGTTTCAAGCCCACGCTGCTCTGCTGCAAGCGCCCTGTCTGCCGCCACTTCCGCCTGGCCCCCCCGCCAGTTCTGGCTCATCTTCATAAGACCCGTCTGCGCTGCGAAGTTCAGCAGGGTCGGTATTAGTTGCTCATATACGCTCGGCCTTCTTTGCGTTACGATCGGTTGATTCCATCCCATAGTGTGTGTCTCCTACTTCTTGCCCTGGTTTCCGCCTAATAATGCCGCCCCGCCTATTACCGGCCATAGCCACGGTTGCGATAAACCCGCTATCGTGGCAAGACCAGCGCCAGCACCAGCACCCGACAACCCACCCTTAACCATTGATGGAAAATAAGGGTCAGTTTGTGTCTGTATGGGTTTACCACCCTGTGTTGGGGATCCCACCGTTGTTGCGTCTGCCGGTCCCCGCGGGGGGTTCAGGAGAAAGTTGGCTATCCCCAAGCCGGGGAGTATGTTGCTCGCCATGCCGCTACCAGCCCCCGCCATGCCGGTCAGCGTTTCGCTCGTTAAGCCTTCAAGGGGTGTTAGCCCCGTTGCTCCCATAACGGACATATTGGCAAACGGATTAGGTGCGTTCCCGAATAAGTCAAAGTATGGTAGTGCCATTATTTATATCTCCAGGCTTGGCTGAAAGGGTTTGTCTATCTGTGCGCCCTTGGACATATTCTCCTTGGCCCACATGGGCTGCAAGTTGTCTATGGCCCAGCACCGCTTGAAGTCAATGTGTTCGTGGGTGCTATAATTAAAAGCCGATATTGGTATCTTGTGGTCTACGTGCCAATCGCCATAGTTTTCCCAGGTCATATCATCCACGAATTGCTGTTCAATGTGCTGCTTAAGGTCTGCAAGGTTGTAACCTAACATCCACCACTTTGAATTATTATACCTACCGACAAGCCTATCTCTAACCGCCCTGCTCATGGCTTGGTTAAGGCGAAATACGGGGTCGAGTCTGCGTCTTCGCATAGATTCACGAGCATTTCTCTGCCCCTTTTTGCTGTGTGCATACTTTTTCATAGACTTCCTATACCCTGCGGTCTGCCGATACCCCTGTCCATATTCTCGGCGTTGTTCCCTGTGTTTTCGGTGGTGGCGTTTAGATGCTTGCCGCCTAGCTTCAGACCGATAATACTTGACATTGGATACCCTTCGTCTCTCCTTGCCATGTTCTGACTGTCGATATTGTCTATTATAGTCTTGTGAGCGTTTCTTGTATTCTTGGCTCTGTCTGTGTTCTCGGAAGCAGAACCTACACCAATTATTCAAGCCGTCTTTTGCGCAGGGGTTCTTATAAAAATCCCCCGTCGGTCTTTCGACTCGACACTTTGAGCATTGCTTTATCACTTCTTTCCGCCACCAGAACTGACCACCGGACTCGGTGCAGCCTCACCTACCATTGTAGGAATGACCTCAAACGGGAACTTCTTTTCTTGTAGTCCGGCTTGCCATTCCTGTTGTCCCGCTGTTGCGCCGAACTGCTGTTGCGCTAACTGTGCAGCCCAGTCCTGCTGACCTTGCTGAAGTTGCGCTTGCCACATGGGTTGAGATGCCTGGAATAAACTCTGACTATAAGCAGGACTCGCCTTGCTCCAGTAATCCCCTACCGCCGCTGCTTGTTGACCACTGAATCCACCCATTGCGGAGCCACCCGCATTGCCAAGGGTTTGCAACATGCGCTGTTCGCCCTCAAGGTACGGGGCCATGAAACTCTTTTGGACTTCGCTCGGCAACCCACCAAGGGTCATGTTGGGAACACCCGGCTGGGAAGGTACGTCATACCCCATAGCTCCAGCGGGCATAGTCGTGTCCCACAGCGGTCCACCGGGGCCAGTATAGCCGCCACCCATCTGTTGAAGAACATTTGGTAAAACTGCGCCTGCTACCCCGCCACCTTTTCCTCCACCCCCAAGTGTACCCCCACCAGGCACATACCCCGGTGCCCCCGGTGCGCCAGCCTGTGCAATGCGCTGTATCGTCGGCATAAACATATTCATTATCTGCCGTGCTTCGGGCGACTGCACGTATTCGGTGCTTGAACTACCACCACCCTTTTTGCACTCAGCAACAGGACCGTTGTACTCATAACTGTCCTTAGACAGAACCTTGCCATCTCTCATTCTAATTACAACTCGCGTTGTTACCTTCATGGTTTGCTCCCAGTTACATATTACCTTGTTGATAATATAAAAAATCGTTAGCCGTGCGAACCTTAATGCGAGGATTGGATTGTGCTTGGGCAAATAAATATTTGGTTCTTTTGTCAATCGTGTCTTGGTTTATCTTTAAGCCGTGTTTGATGGTTGAACGATTCTCTGTGAGTGGATAAAAGAGTACGAGATTAAAAATATCCTGCAAGCTCAACAAATCGTTAAGTTCCAATTCGGTTTCTGACGGAAAGCCGTATATTACTTCTGTGTTAAGAAAAATACCTGGATTTATACGCCGAATAGCCAGCATTGTTTCGCAAACAGCAGTTGGGTCATAGTCTCGATTCATCATTTTTAGAATACGGGGCGTGGTTGATCCAATGGGACTACATAAATATAATGTTTTGTTCCAAACGGTCTTGTCAATATCGGGATAATATTTAAGGAGCCAATTTGGTGAAAAGTAATGAAGCTGAAGATAAATACTAGGGACTGCTTTGCAAATGTTATTTAATAGATTTGCGATATTGGTTTGAATATCTAAACCGTAACTACCGCAATCATCCGCAATGAGTTTGATAACTGTTGCCCCGCATTTACTAATACTTTCAACTTCTCTTATAATATCATCTTGGGGTTTACTTCTAACAAACCCTTTGGCTTGTTTCGTGGTGCAAAACGTGCAATCGTTGGCACAACCAACAGAAATTTCAACGGGTTGCCAATCAGAACAACTTGCTGGAAGCCCACTATCAAGAGTTTGCCCCAAAATGCCAACGGGAATGTCTGATATTGATTTGTTTCCTTTAAACATTGTATCTATTTTAGAAAGGTGTCTTGGCCTAATTCCGTCTATGTTGGCAGTTGAAACAAAGCACCCCGCTGGAACAATTGTTTTATCGGGATATTGGGTTGTCAACTTGTTACAAACATCCAGGGCAGCATCCTCGAAAATTTGAGCTACACCGCAACCAGTTACTATTATTATGTCCGCATCTTGGGAATTTGTTAATGTATAACCATTCAGATGAAAAAAATTGAATAGTTTATTTGTTAAATAATCATTGGAAACACAATCCTTGCGGGCTGAAAGCACACACACTTTGTTGTTATCAAGCCTTGGTTGTTCCATCATCTTCTTTCAAAAACAATATTTACGAGGTCACTTTCTTTGCCAGCACTAAAACCTCGTTTTTTCATTCTAGATTCAAAAAGCCGCATCGTAGCCCTGCTCACAAAATCAGCAGACCACCAACGAGCGTTCCACCTTTCACCAAACTTGACCCATTCATCAACTATCATGTCGGTAGCTTGCCCTTTGTCCTTAGCCCAAGAATGAATACCGAAACACGAAACCTTGGCGATGTGTGGCAACCCGTTCACCTGCCAACAGGCAAACGCTACAGGCTTCTCGTTGTCAAACACCATCCAGAACTCACAGGCATCTTTGCCGAACCAGCCTTGAGCAACCTGAGCAAAGTACGTTTGCAGGTTCCCCGGCTGTATGCCGTCAACGTGCGCCTTTCGACAAAACGCATAGATATGTTCTGCTATCTCTGGCAGCCACGCCGCATTGTTGATCTTCATTGCCTTGTATTCTTTTGGCATATTAAATCCCCTGAGGTAGATAGTAGCCGTTATTTTTAATCCCTAATTGATGCGCACCACTAATGCTCATTTGTACTTCTATAACCTGACTCGAATTAGAAATAACAGTAACAGCATTAAACGAATGCTCAGAATTATCTGCATCTGTTACACCTACTATATGTCCTGTTGACCCTGTTTGATCTTTAGTACGCCAAGAAGCAATGGCTGTATTAGCATTCCCTGCTGCATTACCCCTAAAGGAACATTCTGCCCTGGTTGCAAACGCAGGAACAGCCCCTGTCATATCTACGTCTACCCATGAAGTGTCAAGGTCGGCTAAACTACGAGTACCTATTCGGTCAGCAAACAAAACATAGTCCCCGCCATCATGGAAGAACTCAAGTATGTCGCTGTCTGCGTCAGAATAAAACGCCCCTATGCACCTGTCCAGCCCGCTGTACCAGCCAAACTTTGCGCCATTCCATGTGGGGCCGGTTGTGTCATTAAGCAGCTCGGAATTAGAAATGATGTTAGTTCCCGCTGTCGCAATAGCTGAATTGTCAAGATAGATATAGTGCCACTCGTCTGCTCCAAGGTCGTCACTTGCGCTGTTGCTACCACCGCTTCCAACCGTGAAGGTAATGCCGGTAGTCGTATCGGCCCAATACACCATCTGGTCAGTGGTTCCAGCGTGATGATACTTTGCAGCGGTTAGCGTAAGCGTGGTATCACTTGCGCTTACAATCTTGGAACGGTTGAAGTCGCCAGCGTTGCCAACCATGATGTGCGTTGTGGCGGTATTGCTCCACCCACCCGTGATTGTCTGAGCCACGTCTTTGTGAAACTCAAGGTTTTCCTTGATGTCGGCAATGTCGCCCGCTACTGAATTGGCTATGCCCGGTACATTATCGTTATGCTGGTCAGCCATTCTTTAATCTCCTTACATTCCTTTGGGAAAATACCAGCCGTTTGTTCTTATGTGAATCCCGTTATCATTTGATGCACTCATTTTAACCTCCACTTGATGATCTGCGTTAGTAATCATTGGAAGATCCATGTGCCTATACTGCGCACCAGAGCGTACTGTGCCAAGACTGTGCCCAACATTCCCTACTTGTCCAGCCGTTCTAAGATACCCTATTGACGTTCCATCTACGTAATAACAGGTCGCACGTATTTGTATCTTAGTTGTGAAACTCGGAGCCGTTAATGTAGCTACCGTCCACGTTGTATCAATATCCGTTGGTTCCAAGTCCCGAATATCATCAGCCCGTAATACAAAATCGTCTGTATGATGAAATTCCAGAACGGCCCCCGTGTCTGTTTGAACGGCAAAAATACATCTGTCGTTTCCGTTATAGAACGCCTTTTTGGTGTCACTCCAAGTTGGTTCCGTTGTTACTGCAACAAACTCACTTGCAGTTAAGAGAGCAGTCTGTGCCAATATAACCGCTGAATCATCTATATATACATAGTACCAGTCATCTCCCGCTAAATCAGTTGAATCACCATTAGACCCTCCCGAACCAAACGCGAACGTTAATTCAGAGTTCCAATATACCGTTTGCGTTGCTGTGCCGTTGTGTAAAAAACTTCCAATTCCAATATAAATTTCATTGGCATCCTTCCACCTATATCGGGGTCTATCATCAAGGGCTGTTAAGGAATAGTGGCTATCTTCACTAACATACCTATCAAAGATTCTATAGTGATCCTCAAGCCACTTAAACACGGCATCAAGGTCGTGCCTGTCGTGCTGGCTTCTCTTTGGGGGTGGCCTTAAATCCATTAGTGGGTTTGTCCTGGCAGAAACTTAAAGGTAATTTTGCTAACCTCAAACGGCTCGTTCTTCTGATATGTCCCCCACCGTATCTGATGAAGCCTTGAGGTCTTGTCGTGCTTTACTAACGCCCTGTCGGGACTATTGTGGGGTATGGTGCCGATTGGTTCCCATGCAGCATTTTTAACCTCTCCTGCCGTTTGCCCGCTACGATAGTCCACCCTGATACTGAAATCCCCGTGCCTGGCAAGGTCGAACCAAATCTCTTTCAACTGGTCCTTCCTGTTAGAATCGCCAAAGTCCAAAATAGGTTCTATTCGATAACCGTCATAAGCCGTTCCCTCATAATCATCATTTGTGTGATAATAAAGGTGCCCGTCTGTATTGGCGTAAACCAGCTTTTCTCCAATCCCACTTCCAACATAGTGCGACCAAGGGTTTGATCCCGCGTCTATCCAATAAGCCGTACCGTCCCCATCTGTATCGAGGTCGGTAATTAGGTCCGCCCACGTATAGGTATCGGCTAACCTCCACGAAGCTACGAACCGCATTTCTTTTTCTTCGACGCGCCATTGTTTAGTAATGATGTTATAGAAGAACAACTTGTTGGGCGTCAGGCTTCCCTCGCAAGGCACGGTCCACACAATCTCGTTGGTTAGTGGAACGAAATGACCCGTTATAAGATTGTAGTAAGACGTGTCTATGTTTCTTATGTCCTGCTTGATTGGGTCGCTAATGGATTGGCCCCCGTAAGGAAATTCGCTTGCGCCCCTGTACTCACAAAACCCATAGTCTTTGTTGAACAGAAAATGCCTGTCTCCAAGACTTACAACGCTGTGGTGGCTGACTGCGCCCTGGTCTGGAACAACGGTGTATATCTTGAACGCCGTTCCACTACTTAAATCCGGGTAAAACACAATCTGATGTATGCTGTTTTCGCAATACACGAACAATCTGTCCTGCCCCATCTGCTGACCGCCAACAATGGTGTCGTCATTGGGAACATATAAGTGGTTGGCAGCGGGAAAGTTCAGGCTTGTAAACGCTGTGATAGGCCAATCAGTTGAATAGCGTATCTCCATCTTGCCATTCGTCTGGTCTGAGTACAGCCCCCAAACACGCCTTTGGAATACCTCAAGGTATCTAAACTTATACTCCGTGCCGCTTTGTATCAGCTTGGTAATGTAATCATCTCCGTTAATCCACCTATACGGCATGTGTTCCGCCCTGTCAGCGAACACTATGTAATCCCCAACCTTAACGATTGAGTAAAGGTCTATGTTGTCCGTAGCAAACGTGATGGGAGCCAATGCTCCATTCACCACAGCCGCTCCGCTTGCACTGGTAAGTGCGGAATCGGTTGTAAACGCCCCGGTGCCGAGATTGTAGAGTACCAGCGTTCCCGCAGCATTGTTGCCTACCCAACTACCCCCCGAAACACTTACCGTGCGAATTGTGCCGGAAGGGGTGTTGCCACCGTTGTCTGTGGCAGTTTCGCCCACTACGAAAGCATCTGTTCCGGCATCAAAGTTTAGCACCGCTTCATTTGGATATTTGCTGGTGTCATAGACGAAGAACCTGCCGTTATCGAAGAAGATATAATCCCTGTTTGACCCGTCATATAGTTCATACAACCCCAAGCACTTGGTTGCCTTTGAGTTGGCTTCAGCCGACCACTTCTTGTAACCGTAAGCCTTGCTACACGCCCCCGGCCGTCGCTCCAGATCAAAGTTTGTGCCACCAACGTCATGCGTCTTAAAAACTTTTTCACCCACCTGTTCAAACAGGCTGTGGTGATTCGGGGGCACATCTGTTCGCCTTCCCAAAACAGGGAGTATGCTAAACGATTGCAACTTGCTTCTGTCTTGCTTCGGCATTAAAACACCCTCACATCGCCAAACATGGCTGAAAGTGTTTATCAATTTTGTTGTGTTTACTCATGTTTTCCTTGGCCCAAAGCGGTTGTAGGTTTGGCAGACCCCAACAACGTCCAAAGTCAATGTCTTCGGGTTTAGTAAAGTTGAAAACTGATATTGGTATCTTGTGGTCTATGTGCCAGCCACCATAATTGGCCCAACTCATGCCGGGTTGAAATCGTTGCTCAAGGTGTTGCATTAATTCTTGCACCGTGTACCCAACAAGTTCTTCCCAGTGACTACCGTTCTTGCCGCTGCCATTGCTTAAAGAATACGCTATCCCAGCAGAAACAGCCTCGCTCAACCGAATCTTGGGGTTTTGTCTGCGTTTGCGGTCAGCCTTTCGTATGCTCTTCCTACGTTTTTCGCGATTATCCATAGCCCACCTGAGGGAAGCGGCCCTATATTTTTCAGGATTAGCCAATAGGTGTTTCCTACTTTTTTCTCTTACTTTTTCGGGGTTTGCCAATCGCCACTTTCTCTCGGCTTCCCTTGTTTGTTCGGGGTTCTCCTGTCGGTGTTTCTTGTTGTGTTCTGAGCAACATGCCTTGCAATTATAAGTAAGCCTGTCTTTGCGAGACTTGTCTTTGTAGAAATCAGCCTTGCTCTTTAATTTCTTACACCTAGAACACATCTTCTTCATTTAGAAAACCTTTACAGACACTCTTTGCCGCTGTTTTAAGATACGCTCGGTACGTTCCCGCACGAACTTCCACCAATTCCATTCGATATTAGAGTCTTCTCTCGTCCTATAGAGATACTTTGTAGACACCGACTCGATAACAAGGCTGTCGAATATGCCAAAAAACGGTATGGTGTCTGTGGTTGCGCTAATGGTTGAAGTGGCATAATACGGAATCTTGACCGTGTACGCATCGTCAGGCGTAGGCACAAGCACAATATTGTTACTACCATCCAAGAAGAAGCGATCAGGTTCGTTTGTCGTTCCCGGTACATGCTCCAATAGCTCAGCCTCTGTTACCAGAATCAATTCGTTTCTTCCTGTGCTTTTGTCAATCCACCCGGAGAAGTTATTGCCATCTTTGTCAACCATGACGGCTACAGAATATAGGATACTGGCAAGGTCGTCATAAACTGCCATGTAACCATTCCCGCCAGATGAGTACGTGGTGTAATCAGTCGTGGCAACGCCCATGGTGTATGTATTAGCGTCAACCTTTGTGATGGTGAACTCGGTGTCGTTCACTTCGGTCATGCCAACCACGTTGGCAATAGTAATTACGTCATCCGTGCTAAATCCATGCGCCGTGTCAGTTACAGAGCCGGGGTCGGCTGCCGTAATAGCGGTTATGGTTGACTCGGCACAGGTAATCGTGCCGGTGGTTCTGCCAATCTCGCTCCCCATCTCGGAACACGTTTGCACAATCCAGTCGAGCGTTTGGTTTATCCAGCTAATACACTCGGCCTGAGATGGTTCGGAGGTCGTGTTATTGATAACCCTATTCAGGTTGTAGCCAATATCGGTTATGATGGTTGCTACTGTTGCCATGGTCTATCCTATCTGTCCCGCTGCAAAAAACTCACATTCGACTCTTCACCAAGCGCACGGCTGATGACAATGTATTCTTTCTTGATCGCCCCAAGACCGCCCATTTCTGCCTTTGCAACCCTGTGGGGGTTCACCCTTCGCTTCTCTACATCCTTGCGTGACGGCATGGCGCTGCGAATCTCTTTGGCAAGCTCGTCCCGTCGTTTGGCCCATGCATCCTTGTTGCCGTTGACAACACCCTGTACCCTCTCGGTATTGGCATCGAGTCCGTCAAGCCGATCTTTCTTCGCCTTCAACTTAGACTCAAAAACCAACTTGCGGTCTGCACTAATGTAGCCCATGGTAAGATTCCGCTCCATCTTGCGAACATCCTCTCTTAATATTCGCTCCCTGTCGGGGTAGCAAAAAGAGGGTTTTGATGCGCCCTTGTCGTGTGGTCCCCAAAACATGAGATAGTCTTCCTTCACCACTCGGCCTGTTTTCGTTTCTGGTAGACCTTCAAGGCTTCCCTTCTCTGCTTCGGTGGGTAACGGTGTGTCAGCCTTCTTGTCTTTCCCGTACTTGTCTGCAACCTTCGTCATTATTACCTCCCGGTTTTTCGCCTGATATTATGCAGTTGATTTGAGTCCAGCTTTCTCAGTCCTTCCTTCTTATCAATCCACTCCGCCCGGTCCCGGTCTAATCGGCTACTGAACAGGCCCTGGTCAGAGATACCATCCTTTCTCAAGTTCTCGCCTATCTCGGCACGGGTCTTGCCGTACTTGGCCCTGCCCTTGATAATGATTTCAATGCCCATTTATATCCTCCCCTATAGGAAATGTTGTTACGGGTATGCCCATTTGTTTCCCGCCAGTAAACTTCCTGTAGGTTTCATCCCCAACCTCAAAGGCCCGTTCTACCCATTGTCGCTTTGTGTTACGGACGACATAATCCGGCGGGGGTATCCTGTTCACTTCCACAACCAACAGATTATCCATTTCTTCCTCAAATTCTTTTTGCCCTTTCGGAATCTTCCAGTGTTGCGCTTCGGTGAACACTTTTTCATACTCCGTACAACCCCGCTTGACGAAAACGAGAATATCGGGGCTTATGTCTGCCGCAATGTGCCTTTCTACAACAACCTTGCACTGGCGGGCTTTGTCCAACGTATCGTTATAAAAATATCCACCATATACCGTAGGAACAAATGGTCGGTCTTCTATCCCCGCCTTAGACCATAAACCCAATTCCTTTTGTAATTCATGCAGGGCAAAAAGCTCCTCCACCGTCCGTGGCCTAACGACCACCTTCCAGCAACTATGGCACCTAATGGGAATAAACCCGTAATACTTGAACTTAATC
>SDBU01008609.1_pt1 | contig 11566 bp, 10 predicted proteins | sample 2277071 | NCBI WGS metagenome assembly SDBU01 (sample SAMN10397929, study PRJNA504765) | marine sediment metagenome | isolation source: marine sediment core GS08_GC12, 126 cmbsf | place: Arctic Ocean: Gakkel Ridge, Loki's castle | collected 2008 | reverse complement strand
TAGCCTCTTCGGCTTCCCTCTTTGCTTTCTCCTTAGCCTCCTCGGCTTCTCTCTTTGCCTTCTCCTCCGCTTCCTTCTTTGCCTTCGCTTCGGCTTCCTTGGCTCTCTTAGCCTCTTCGGCTTCCCTCTTTGCTTTTACTGCCTTAATTGACTTACCTCTCATTAGAGGGTAGCCGCACCATTCGCAGAAGTTACCTTTGGTTTTTTGACCACAGCTAGGACACTTTACCATCTTATTCTCAGCTTGATTTTGAACCTAGATTGCACTTGTCAAACATAGGTAGGATATAATAAAGCAATGCCTATAGAACGATAAGCCTGCTCCGCTTGTTTGTTAGTATAACCACAGCCAAGAGCACTGTCAATCATTGTTGAAGATTTAGCCCCCCTTAATGAAAGCGAGCGATTGACAAAGGTCATATTGAAGCCTATCATTAAATAAATTTTGTGGGGTAAAAAGCTCCTCGGGAGGGGGAGTGAAGGGTGGTTGATGTCTAATGTCTGCAGTATTAGGGATTGATGGAAGCAATAGAATAAAACATAATAAAATCTTCCGTGCCTCAGCACTAGCTGTGAGCTTGTCTCTCCTAGTAATGGTAGCTATGCCGGCAACACCAGCACTGGCACAATCGGCCACCATGTCCCCTCCCTCCGGCTTCATAGGTACCAAGGTTACGATAGAGGGAAGGGCTTTCTATAAGAACAATTATGTCTATCTCTACTTTGGCGATACTCAACTCAAAAGCATCAAAGTTTCTGAGACTGGCACTTTTGCCGCCTATTTTAATGTTCCTCGCTATGCTACGCCTGGAGAGTCTTATTATGTCACCATTCGGGACGATTATGGCACAACATTAGCAAGATGGCGGTTTATTGTTGCCAAAGCCAAATTTAAGCTAGACCCAGAGGAGGGTAAAATTGGCGACTCGATTAGAATCGACGGTCTCTGGTTTGATGCTAATGAAGAATTCAGTATCTACTTCTCTAGCGATAAAGCCTTTATAGGTGATGACATCGACAGTGAGGTTACTGCTTATTACCAATGCGTAAGGATAGCCTTTACTAATACCGATGGTGACTTTATCACTCCATACGGCTTCATTATACCCAATGAACTCACTGACGGTAAGGATAAGGAAGATGTGCACGGAGGTGACTACTATTTCTATGCCACCTATTTTCTTAAGAAGCGCATAGAGGCTGTTGCCAAAATTGTTGTAATTGATGGTGAAATTGAGCTAGACCCTGATGAGGGTCAAGTAGGCACTGAGGTTGAGATTAGTGGTGAAGGTCTTCGCGACGGTCAAAAAATTACCATTGAATATGATGGTGATAATGTTGACATAGCTAGTGGTAATGAGCAAACTGATAGTGAGGGCAAATTTACCTGCACCATTATCATCCCAGAGAGCACTACTGGTAACCATATCATAACCGTCATTGATGAATCTGGCAATAAGCCCGAGGCTGAGTTCAGCGTGGGACCCAAAATAACCGTAAACCCAACCTCAGCCACTGTAGGTAAAACAGTAAATGTCAGCGGCACCGGGTTTGGGGATAAGGAAGATATAACCATTACCTTCAATGGTAATAACATTCCTACCACACCGACATTGCTGTATACTAATCGCAGGGGTAGCTTCAATTGTAGCTTCGTCGTGCCTTCCTATGCTGGCTATGGTACCAGCAAAGTAAGAGCCATTGATAAATACAGCTTCAATATGGCTGAAACACAATTGACCATTTTAGCTATTCCGGCTACCCCGGCTAGCATCAGTCTAAAGCCAGTCACCAGTTTGACCTCCCCCGGTCATGTCGGTATGGAGCTTACCATCCAAGGGGCTGGATTTACAGCCAACACTACGGCTATTATCACTTATAGCAATGGCGAGGCAATCACTTTAGCTACAGTTTCCACTAATGCTAACGGGAATTTCTCAGCGACCTTTACCATCCCACCCAGCAGCGCTGGCAGCCATACTGTAACCGCCACCGATGGCACTAACACTGCAACATCTGTCTTTACTATGGAATCAGAAGCACCACCAATGCCAGTACCATTATTACCAGAAGTTGCCACCACCATAGAGGCAGAGGCATACTTTGACTGGACAGATGTTACCGACCCCAGCGGTATAACCTACATCTTCCAAATAGGGACTGATGTTGATTTCGCTACCATAGTATTGGAAGGGAGTGGGTTAACTGACTCAGAATATACTCTCACTAAAGAGGAGAAGCTAAAGCTGACTGAAAAGGAAGCCTACTACTGGAGGGTAAAGGCAGTAGATGGTGCCTTTAATGAGAGTGAGTGGACATCCCCAGGGTTATTTTATGTTGGCTTTTCTCGGACTTCGATACCAAGCTGGGCTCTCTACATATGGATAGGGCTTGGTACACTGCTACTGGCTATTCTCGGCTTCTGGGTGCGAAGAAGAGCTACCCACCATTGAGATAAGCAAACAGGAGGATGCTTGTCTAACCACTGCCTTCCTCTGGAACAGGGACTGAGGAGGCATCCTGCGGTTGAAGGTAGCTGACATACTCGTATCTTATTAGGCCATCGATGACACAGTAGGTGTGCTTCTCTGGTTCAGACTTGTAGAGCACAGGCTTAAGGAGTGCATCAGCAGCCTTAACTAAGTCATTAAGTGAGTTCAGTGATATTACTATTTCCTCAGCTTTGGCTTCAGGCAACTTCTCGACATCTATAATGATATCCTTATGCTTCTTCCTGGCCTGCCTAGCCTCTGCCTCCGCTGTGGAGGCTGGTGTGGGCTTAACCGGCTTAACCTTAGTGTAGTTCAATACCACATAGAAGCTAAATAGCACAACAAATATCAGTGCCAGCCTAGACCACATGACAGCCCGGCTAGTATCAACCGGGACGGTCACAGTTTCGGTGATTGAGCCAGATTGTGATTGGTCTAAGCTGTTGCCCCACTTTAAGGTAGTTGAGCCCAATGTTCCAGTCAGACTTTGGCTGAAGACCTCATCTATTGTCCCGTAATCTGTCTCGCCAACGGTATGGACATCAGCCGTGATGGTAAGGTCATATGATGCAGAACCTATCCCTGTTTCGTCTCGGATAACATTGGCCAGCTCAAGGAACTGGTCAAATTCAATGGGGAAGGTGACGGTGAAATCCCCGCCTTCCGTAGTTTCAGGCACTAGGTCAAATTCCCTGCTCCATATTCCCGGGTGTTCCAAAATGGCTGTCACCTTGACTGTTGCTGAGGCTTGATTCAGTGGCTGGCAACTAAAGTCATAGGAAAAGCTTCCATCTACATGGTCAATAAGCCTGGTGAAGTAGACTGGGCTTGTAGTCAGGGCAACAATCGGCTTCGTTAACACCGGTGGGGGTGTCAGAGTTATGGCTCCGTAGAGGCTGTTTTCCATCAGATGAATGGCGTAGCTGAATTCTCCCTTTTGCTCATAGCTCAACCCTCCAGAGGAGCCTATCTGGGACTGGCTTAGCCCTGGCTCCCATCCCAGGCTACCTGTTCCCACGGTCACCTTCGTGGTCTGAACAAAGTCATCCTCAACCACGCCGGAGCCTGTCTGGGCAACGGTATGGACATTGGCTACGATAGTTACATCAATAGACCTAGTGCCTATCCCTATTTCTTCGTCGATGGTGTCAACCAGTTCATCAAGTGCCTCCAGGTCCAGAGGGAAACTCACCGTGAAGTCTCCTGACTTAGTGGTCTCTGGCACCAGTATGACTTCCTTCTGCCATACCCCTGGATTCTCTAGGAGGGCGCTTATCTCAACTATCTCGGTTACCCCGGTAACTGCCCCATCCGGCACAAACCCATAACTGAAGACTACATCAATACTGTCAATTATTTTTCTGAAGTATGCCAGGTTTGCTTCCTCCTCCATCACTGGCAGACCGTAAATAATGCCGGAGTTAGCATAGACCTGGTAGTCGAACTCACCATTATGAGCATAACTGACTCGGGTAACTGTCTTCTGACGCTCGGTGGGGAGGGAGGAGGCTTTCCAGATGCCGAATATTGAGCCAGCCAACAGAACAATCACAATGCCCACAGTGACCATCCTCACTGTGGCTGAATTGACGAAGGCTCTCCAGATAAACCGGTTCATCTTGCCCTACTGAGTTGCCAGGACCTGGGCGCCCTTCTCTTCAAGCGCTCTGCTCTTTTCTTCAGCAACCTTGCCCTTCTCTTTCTTGGACTATGCATGAAGTTCACGTCCCTGATAGTGCTGCCGAAGATTATGACTACGGGCAAGCCAATCAAAAAGCCGAGGCCCCATGCAGTTCTGACAAAGTGCATTATTTCGTCGAGGGCAAATCCAATATGAGGTATATGCCAGGTTACCCTTCCCACTACATTTTCCGCAGGTACAACGTATGAGTCAGGAACCTCATTGGCATCCCCCTTGGTTCGGAAGCCGACCGATTCACCGTCCATTACCTCAACAATACGGTGGCTGACGGTAACCTTTGGGTTACGGGGATTATGGTAGGCAATTATATCGCCGACCCTGAGGCTCCTCGGGTCAACCGGGCTCGCCGCTGCCAGCGAGCCCTTGGGCATTGCCGGCTCCATACTGGAACTGTAGACGATAGCCAATCCGGTGGAAAAGACACTGGGCAGGACTAAGGCAAAGCCGGCAACCAGAACCATCAGAGTCATCAGTATGCCGCCCCCCCATTTTGCCAACTGATTCACGCTACTCCCCCTTGGCTGTGTATTATATAATGAAGGCTGAAATAATGTCCAATCTGTGCCGCTGCCTGTAAATAAAAAAACCGCCGATTAATTCGGCGGGAAATGAATCAGGATATGAAAGGCAATTAATCGAGCTTTATCGACAGGTTGTTAAGTGCGTCGCAGACATCCTTCATTATCCCAAACTCCTCGTCTGTCGGCGAGGTGGAATATTTTGTCTCTATAGCGGCAATAATCTCCTGCCCGGAGGCATCGTATGGGTCTAATAGGACAAGGTAGTCATAACCGTAATCTTGATAGTATTTCTTATATGTGGGGACACTCATGACATCGTGTCGGCTAGACGGACTCTGCCTGCCTGACATCTGGTTCAGCCGCTGCGGTAGGTACTGCATGAGGAACTGGTGCTCTGCTATCGGACCTTCTCCCTGCTCGATAAGCAATACCATATCAGCGACATTGATGTCGGGATATGTATCCATATTAGGCATTAGCCAGTCTGAGTACCACTCTGATAGGGGATTATTCATCTCATTGAGCCAGAAATTGATATCGTCCTCTAGGTGGGGGTACAGGTGGAGATGGTTTGGCCAGTTTTTCCACCACCCGTGACTCCCAACCCAGTCACAGTCCCACAGGCTAGCTTCGAAGCTATAGTCACCAGTGTCACTCACGACCCAAGCGGCCAGTGTTCCCCCCACGCCGAGCGATGCCAGCGCCGCTATTAAGATTAGTACTAACAATATCTGTTTCACTCTACTCCTGCCTCAGGGGGAGATGCCCTTCGGGGCATCTCCCCTCAGACCCCTGCTTTTAGAACTTTAGTCAGGTGCTGGGAACGGGCCTGCTAAAGTGAAGGTGACCTTGCCATCAAGGGCGTCGGTCATGCACTGGTTCACATCATTGTTTGGTGACGGGGTAAACTCGTCCCCAGAGTGGCCATAGGCCGTCCCGTAATCGGCCAATTCCCAACTTACGCCGAGGTAGACTGTTTCGCATATGGGGACCTCCCATGTCATGGGGTATCCACCCTCAATGCACGTAACCATATCAGCAAATATGCCCCAGTAGAGTAATTCCTCACCATGTTGATAAATGTTGTCGCCCTCTTCGGAGTCAACAATAACCAATTCTTCGCCCACATAATAATTGTCCCATCCAGGGGTGCTACCCTCGTCAAACCACAGCTTGATGACCAGGAAATCCTGCAGCTCGCCTGCGTCAGTCCCTAACCCATCGGTGGTGTCGCCAGCCAGTGCCTCGGGTGCCAGCATATCATGCTCGAAGCTGTTAACGAAGCCGCTGACCGTTAGGTTTGCAGTGGCGCCAGGGTCGGCTGGGTCGGCATAGACATGAAAGCTGAGCGTTGTCTCACCGCTGTCGCCAGGCGCGATGCTATCCGCGTTGATGAGGTAACCGACGTTACCTTCGGGTAATTGCCCTGCACCCGGTACTAACCACACGCCGTCTAAGTCTATCTCTAGGGTCAGAAAACCGGCGTCCCAGTTATAATTACCTTCAACATCAGCCAGCTGCCAATCGGCAAGGGTGCCACCGATGCCAGCTACCGCCAAGGCACAAACCACCACCACGCTTAAGAATATGTTCTTCATTTTTGGCCTCCTTTTCTTAAAGATTATCTAATTACCCCTCGCCAGCGGTAAGTCTCCTCCGGAGAATCGACCGGGGCTGCTACTTAACTTATCTAAAACACAAAAACCGACCTCTGTGGTCGGTTTCACTACTGCTCCCTGTAGCCCAAGTAACCAATTACAGGCTACAGTTCAACGCCCCACAATTAAAAATTATTTGTCACCTGACAAATCTAATAACCTAATCTTACTTCATCATTTGGCAAATGTCAAGTCACTTATCCTAACTTTTCCCATCAATTTGGGACTATTTTCCTATGACTATTTATTACCTAAACTAGCCCATCTGGGTGATTGCGTGGTCAGTAAAAGTGAGCTATAGTGGCGATAGGGAAGCTAAAGGATAGATGGGTGAGATTTAACTAAGTTTTAACACCCTTTTTATGCGTAGTTAACTGGGTAGCTTAGGATGGAAGGGTTGATAATTTAAGTAGGGAAAGGAGGAGGATATGCTAGATCATAACCGAAAGAATGCTCTGCTCACAGCAAGCCAGGTAGCCCGGCTGCTCAATGTGCACATCAATACCGTGAGGCGGTGGAGTAATAACGGGATACTAAAGGCATACCGTATTGGTCCTAGAGGTGACCGGAGATTTCAGCAGGAGGATATCGCTAGCTTCCTTTTGCGGGAGTCAAAGATAGCCGAAGTAGCGAAAGGAAAAGCCTTCTTTGACAGGAGAGGCTCTAGAGGGTGATAATAAGCTATTAGCCGACTACAGGATGTAAGGCTTAGCTAGGAGGTGGCTGAATGGATAAAATCAAGGTGATGATAATTGATGAACAGGCATTTTTCAGAGCTGGTGTGCGTCAGGCGCTGTCTCAACAATCTGATTTGGAGATATTAGACTGTACCCCAAATCAGAACACACTAGAGCTAATTGAAGCCAATCTTCCCGATGTTGCTCTATTAGGCTCTGACCTTGCTTCACCCAGCGGGCTTGAGCTGAGTAGAAAAATTGCACGATATTACCCAAATACTAAAGTAGTAGTGCTAAGCCCCGACCCTAATGACGAGGAGCTTTTTGAGGTTATTAAAACCGCAGCTGTAGCCTGCTTGAGTAAGAACACCACTACCGAAGAGCTAGCTAGCACCATAAGACTAGCCTGTAATGGTGAATACCCCATAAATGAAAGCCTTATAACTAGACCTAGGGTTGCCAGACATGTATTAAACCAATTTCAACATATGAGGAGAACTATGGAAGCCGTAGTTGCCCCCCTCACCGCTCGAGAGACACAGATTCTGAGCTACGTTGCCGAGGGCAACACAAACAAAGAAATCGCTGGTATTCTGCAAATTAGTGAACAGACGATTAAGAATCATGTTAGTGCCATCCTGCGCAAGCTAAATGCTAATGACAGAGCTCACGCTGTGGTCTTAGCTATACGCCACGGCTGGATGTCAGTCGAAGAAAAACTATGAGGTGTATATCAATAAAATTTTAATGAAATTTAAACGCCAGTTTTACGGGCAATTAATTCCAGTAGCCTAGGATTAAAGTGTGGGTTATAGAAAGAGAGAACTTGAAGGATGGGTAATATTCTTGACTTTAACTCATTGGCAAATTACACTTTACCTAAGTGGTTGAGAGGGGAGGGTGAAGTGCGTCAATCGGAAATCAGTCCGGAGCTAAGGGCCCAGGTTAGAAGGGCCCAGGTTAGAGAGTATCTGCAGAGGCAGGGCTATGAAATAACCGAGGGGGCTAAACTCCGTGGGAAATCAGGGGTTGAGCACACCTTTGATATGCTAGCTCAAAGGGATGACAGCTTTGGTAGCTACACTATTGCTATCGGTATTGCCACTGGTGGTGATAGGGAAACAGAAGTCAGCACCATCTTCAACTTTGCCAATAAAGCTTACGATACTGGCATTCTTGACCGGGTTCTTATTGCTATCCCTGCACTTAGTCAAGAGGCGAAACAGTTAGCTCAAAAGCAGCGAATAAAGGTCATTGATGGAGAACGACTAGAGTCACTACTAGACTTGAAGCCTAGGCAACCAGTTAAGCCAAAGGAGACGGTTAGGTTTGAGACAAGGTCCCAATTAGCGAAGGCTTTGGTCAATTTGGGCTATGGCGTCGAGGAAAATCCCAAAATTAAAGGCAGGTCAGGGATTGAATATACCTTTGATATATTGGCTCATACTGACACTGACGAGGTTGTTCACAGTCTAGGTATAGATTTCCTAACCGGGGAGAAAGAAGTAAGTCTGGAGCAGGTATCTTTATTTGATACTAAAGCCTATGAGGTTGGCATTGACGATAAAATCATTGTGGTATCACCGGGGATTAGCTCTGAAGCGAGGCAATTTGCCCAGCAACAGCGGATAAAAGTCCTTGAGTTAGGTCAAAAACCTGTTTCTGAGCCTCCCGTGACCGAAGAAATCCTTGTCCAGCCAGAGGAGAAGCCAACTAAATTAGATAAGCCTCAGACCAAGTTACTGAGGCAAATGCCCCAGCCTGAGGCATTACAGTTAATTCCTGAGGTGACGGCGAGAAGATATAATGCCGTACCCCTGACTGTATCTGGCAACACACTACAAGTAGCTATGGCAGACCCAACTGATATCTTTGCCTTAGAGGCTTTTTCAGCTCAAAGCCGATTGAGGGTTAAGCCTATAGCTGCCAGTGCCAAGGAAGTTAGGGAAGCCATTGACTTCAATTATAAAGCCTATGGCGAAATTGAAAAGCAGATTTCTCATATTTCTATCCCGGCTGATGCACTTGATGACAGGCTTGCCATTGATGCTGCCGTTGATGCCCCTCTAGCTCGGGCGCTTAACCTTATTGTTGAAGAAGCAGTTAAAGCCCGCTCATCCGATGTCCATATTGAGCCAGAAGAGGATAGGTTGAGAATACGCTACCGTATTGATGGCACTCTTCAGGATATGATGTCTCTACCTCTAAGTATACATCGGGCACTCATTTCCCGAATTAAAATCCTGGCTGAAATGAATATTGCTGACCATCATCGTCCTCAAGATGGTCAGTTCTCTACCGAGGCTAAAGGGCGACAAATAGATGTTAGAGTAGCCACTGCTCCCTCCGTCTCGGGCGAGGTAGCAGTGCTGCGACTTCTGGACAAGTCAATGGCTATCTTGGGCTTATCTGAGCTTGGTCTGCTACCCGATAGCCTGGCAAAGTATGAAGACATGCTCAAGGTTCCTTATGGTATGATTCTGATTAGCGGTCCTACCGGAGCTGGCAAGACCACTACTCTATATGCCTCAATCAATTCCCTTGATACCCTGGGGAGGAACATCGTTACTATTGAAGACCCTGCCGAGTATCGGTTTAAGGATATTAATCAGATTCAGGTTAACCCTCAAGCCGGCATTACCTTTGCTAGTGGCTTGAGGTCTATACTTCGTCTTGACCCTGATATAATATTGGTCGGTGAGATACGCGATGCTGAGACAGCTAATATAGCTACCCAGGCAGCTTTAACTGGGCACCTGATGCTGTCTTCTGTTCATGCTAGTGATGCTACCGGGGTGCTCTTTCGTCTCCTTGACCTAGGCGTAGAGCCCTTCTTGATAGCCTCATCAGTTATTGGTATTGCAGCTCAGCGGATGGTGCGCTGCATTTGCCCCGATTGCAGCCATCCTATTGAGGCTCCTGTGGTGGAGCAGATAGCTTATGAAAAGGAAGTGGGAGAGGAGCAGACTAAATTCCTGTATGGTACCGGCTGTAAGTCGTGTGCTTATACCGGTTATCTGGGTCGGACAGGAATCTTTGAGATTCTAACTATGAGTGATACAATAAGAACGATGGTCTGTAATCAAGCTAACAGCAGTGATATTCGAGCTCAGGCGCTTAAAGAGGGTATGATAACAATGATGAATGATGGTATGCGTAAGGTAAAGGCAGGTATTACCACTCCCTCTGAAGTGCTGCGTAATGCCTACTCTCCAAACTAGCAGCTTTGAGGTTCTAAATGAATTTCCTTTATGTAGCCTATACCGGAGATAAAAGACTGGTTAAGGGTAAGCTTTCGGCTACCAGCGAAGAAGCGGCAGCTGACCTATTGAGCTATGGCGGCTACCAAGTGGTTAGCCTCAAGTCAGTTGTTCCCTTTTTTGATAAGGAAAAGCTGCTAGCCCGCTTTTCTCGGATAAAGCCGAGAGAAATAATAATGTTTTCCCGCCAGCTAGCTTTACTCCTTGAATCTGGTACTGATATTGTTACTTCTTTAGACTTATTACAAAGTCAGATAACTAATCGAACCCTGAAGAGGGTAATTGGTGAGGTAGCCTCTAACATTCGCGGTGGTAGCTCGTTGTCAACAGCTCTAAGTAAATACCCACAAGCTTTTTCTCAAATGTACCATCGGGCAATAGCTGCCGGTGAGCAAGGCGGTAATCTGGAAGTGGTGCTGAGGCAAATGGCTGATTTTATAGAGCGAGGAGCCACTACCGGAAAGAGGGTTAAAAACGCCCTGACCTACCCCATTATTGTTGTTGTTGTAGCTATTGTAGTGATAGCTATATTGGTCACCTTTGTTTTGCCCACTTTTACCGGCCTATACGCTCAATTTGGGGCTGAGCTGCCTTTGCTAACGAGAATGCTTCTGGGCGCTACCGATTGGCTTACCAGTTATGGGCTTTATCTTATCCTACTGATAGCAGCCGCTGCCGGCGCAGGCTATGTCTATATCAAAACCCCGGTCGGGAAATACCAGTGGGATAAATTATCGCTTAGTTTACCCGTAGTTGGGCGAATTACTCTCCTTGGTGAGCTTTCCCGTTGTTGCCGAACTATGGCGCTGTTATTCAGGGTTGGCTTACCTTTACCTGAAATCCTGGCTCTAGCTATCAGCAGCAGTAGCAATAAGGCTATGGTCGCGGCTTTAACTGAGGTTCAGCAGGAGTTGGTTAGAGGTGAAGGCTTGTCCCGACCTATGGCAAAGCGGGAACTCTTCCTGCCCTTGATGGTGCAAATGGTTGGCGTCGGTGAGGAAACCGGTAACCTTGACAACACACTAGCTACTGTAGCTGAAAGCTTTGAGATTGAGGCTGATGATAGGACTAACTCGGCTGTGGGACTTATCCAGCCAGCTATGACCGTGATTATGGGCTTAATAATAGCCTTTATTGCCTTATCTCTGGTTTCGGCTATGTATTCTATCTATGGTGAGGTTGGTTTCTAGGTGGTAAGACTGATGAAAAACGAAAAGGGCTTCGCCCTAATTGAGGTGATAATAGCCATAGCTCTC
>SDBU01008608.1_pt1 | contig 11566 bp, 12 predicted proteins | sample 2277071 | NCBI WGS metagenome assembly SDBU01 (sample SAMN10397929, study PRJNA504765) | marine sediment metagenome | isolation source: marine sediment core GS08_GC12, 126 cmbsf | place: Arctic Ocean: Gakkel Ridge, Loki's castle | collected 2008 | reverse complement strand
AGCAAGCAGTCCACTTTATTGGTATGCCTGAGGGGAACCTGGCTCTAGCTGAGGCGGCGGTCTACCTGGCTACAGCTCCTAAAAGCAACTCCCTCTATGAGGCGTACTCTCGAGTTCAGGAGGAGATTAAGCAGGGTGCCGCCGACTCAGTACCACTACATCTGCGTAACCCGGTAACACCGCTGATGAAAGAGATGGATTATGGCAAGGGATATAAATATGCTCATGACTATCCAGAGCACTTTGTTGAGCAACAAAACCTGCCCGACTCACTCCAGGGCAAAAAGTATTACTCTCCCAGTGACCAGGGGTATGAGAAACAGATTATAGCCCGGCTCAAGAACTGGTGGCAGGGGAAAGGAAAAGCGGACAAAACTGAAAAAAGAGAGGAAGGTTGAATTCCGTTCACGCCAGGTTTCCCTGTGGCGATATTAGCCTAGAGGGGGAATTACATCTCCCTGAGGGGGAAGGCCCCTTCCTGAGCGTCGTTGTTTGCCACCCTCACCCTCTTTATGGTGGCAATATGCTCAACAATATTGTCGCTGCCATCTGTCAAGCACTATCCCAGCACTCAATCGCCGCCTTTCGATTCAACTTCAGGGGAGTAGGTAACAGTGAAGGGGAATTCGGGGGAGGAATCGCCGAACAGGAAGATGTCAAGGCGGCTCTAGATTTTCTCTTGTCCACACCAGATATTGACACTGAAAGAATTGGGCTGGCGGGGTATTCTTTTGGGGCTAGTGTCGCTCTACCAGTTGCCCTTCAGGACGAACGGATTGGTCGGCTGGCTCTGGTCTCGCCGGCACTATCAGATTCTGGCTGGGAACAGCTAAAGGGGTATCACAAAGCAAAATTACTCATTGTTGGTGATGCCGACTCCTTCATCCCGCTGGAGCGCTTCCAGCAATATACCAAGGATACGGCTGACCCCAAGCAATACCAGGTGGTATCAGGGGCAGACCACTTCTGGCAGGGGTATGAAGAAGAGCTTGCCCAGAAAGTAACCCGGTTCTTCGCGGCCGGTTTCAGCGAAATTTGACTTGGTTAAAAGATACCATCTACTCTATAATATAGAGTTCAAAAGCGGGTAGTGGGTCAATTTGAAGTGCTTGAGCGATGGTTTACGATTTAAGTATGGCTAAACGAAAGAAGAAAGAACACGATTTTGCCGTAACTGCTTTCCGTGTAGTTCAAGAAGCTACTGGAGGAATAGAGCTGGAAGAAAAGCCATTTAGGGAATTTGACGCAAAGGCTCTAGGCCGGAAGGGTGGCTTAAAGGGTGGTAGAGCTAGAGCCGAAAGGCTTACACCTGAAAGACGGACAGAGATTGCTAAGAAGGCTGCATTGGCGAGGTGGAACAAGTAAAGCGTATCTTAGACTCGCTCCATATCATTTGCCTTGACACGTAAAATCATCTTTTCAACGTCAGGTTCGGTATTTACCCAAAGAATTCTGATTGCTGGATGTTCATGCTGATAGACACGGTAAATCTCATCAGCAAATGACTGACCAATCGTTATCACACCTTGAAAATCCAATAAGACCTCTTCAAATCGCTCAACTCTTGCAAGTAAGCGTCGTGCTTGAGAGCGTGAAACTAGTTGTTCTCCTTCATATCTTGCTAATTGAATAGGAACATGTGTTTTAGTAAAACCATAGTCAGAACTACTTGGGCTGAAATTATTAAATACTTCCTGAACTGTTCGTTCTGCGTTTGAGGAAAGTTCCATAGAGACATAAGTTCCATCTACTTCTTCAGGTCTGTCCTTAACTTCAATAAGCCAATCTGCCTTTCTTTTGTTAACTCGGGAATAAAACAAGGGTCTTGATAAGATGGAAAAACAATCAAACATGCGTGATGTAAAAAAGACCCCTTCTCCTGAATGACTCTGGGGGTCAGAAGTGAGTTTGCCCTTAGACAATTCTAAAAGGGCTTCTCTAGCATCATACAAATTAAAGTCGTTTTGTATCTTGTTGAATATACCTACACCGTAGTCTTTGACACCGAGGTCTATATTTACTGCATTGCGTTTAATATAGACAAGAGCTTTTTTAGATTGAGAATGGTCAATGGCATTGCGAAGCATTTCGGTGAACCCATGTTGGCAGATAGTAATGATGTTTTCCTCTAGTCCATCCATGAATGGTAAAAATTTCTCCCGCCATACAATATCTTCCTGGAGTTCGTGGGAAACATCAAGGTCATACGCTTGATAAACAAACGTCTTTAGTTCGTATCGTCTCCCTTTAGTTTGCCCCGTGACAGTCAACAAATCTTGTTCTACTAACTCCCGAAGGTATTTTGCTGCGGACTGCCTAGAAACCCCAAACTCTTGTGCTGTAATAGATGCTATCTTTGAAGGGTGTTCTGAAACATTATTTAAGATGTATTCCCTTATTTCTTTTTTCAATGGTTCACTCCTTAATTGTCAACAGGTTCTTGCTTTATTGTAAACTATGTGTTATACTATTGTCAAGTATAACGGGGGTAATTATAAACTATTTTCAAGCATTTGTCAATTTACCTCTTGACAAATGCTTGACCGCATAAAACACTATTTAATCCCTATCCGACTACATCAGCGATGGCAGCAGGTGTGAGTAATCATATCTGGACAATAGAGGAGATTGTCAGTTTGAAATCAAACTAATACACTACCAAAAAGCGAGATTTCTTGACTTTAAATCTCTGCTTTTGGTATACTTTCTGCTTAAAGAAGGAGGGCAAAATGGCTACCCCCCAGTTTAAGCAGCTTCGGCGGTCTTATGGCTTTGATGAAGTGGCCATCGTGCCCGGAGACGTCACCATCAATCCAGAGCAGACAAACATTGAGCTCAAGATAGAGGGCTTTACCTTTACTATTCCCGTTTTAGCTTCAGCCATGGATGCTGTGGTTGATGTCAGTTTCGCTATCCTGATGAACAAGCTGGGTGGGCTGGCCGTTCTCAATTTAGAGGGGATACAAACTCGGTATGCTCATCCCCAAGAGGTACTGGCTGAAATTGCTCAGGCATCTGATGCTGAAGTTACCTCCCTGCTTCAAAAAGTCTATTCCCAACCGATTAAGGAAAACCTCATTGGTGAGCGGATACAAGCGATTAAGAAATCAGGGGCGGTATGTGCTGTGTCGGTGGCACCGGCTAATGCTAAACGGCTGGCTCCGATAGCGGCGGAAGCTCAGGCCGATATCTTCATTGTCCAATCCACGGTTACCAGTGCCCGGCATATATCCAAAAGCTCGCGCGGACTTATCTTTCCTGAGCTTGTTAAGTCCGTACCGATGCCGGTGATTGTTGGTAACTGTGTCAGCTACAGTGCCTGTTTAGAGCTGATGAGAACAGGAATCTCGGGGGTTCTAATCGGTGTGGGACCGGGGGCGGCTTGCACCACCAGAGAAGTCCTTGGTGTCGGCGTCCCCCAGATAACGGCGACTATAGACTGTGCTGCCGCCAGAGACCAATATCTGGAGGAGTCGGGGCGGTACGTACCAATAATTACCGATGGTGGTTTCCGTAAGGGTGGCGACCTGTGCAAGGTCTTCGCGGCTGGTGCTGATGCCATAATGATAGGCTCTATCTTGGCTCAAACTAAAGAGGCACCAGGGCTTGGCTATCACTGGGGTATGTCCCAACCGCACTCAGCACTCCCCAGAGGCACCCGAATAAAAGTTGGTACCACTGACACATTAGAACAGGTTCTCTTTGGTCCCGCTTCGGTTACCGATGGTAGTCAGAACCTTATCGGGGCTCTCCGTACGGCAATGGGCATTTGTGGTGCCTCCACCATCCAAGAAATGCACCAGGTTGAGATGGTAATTGCTCCGGCTATTACTACTGAAGGTAAGTCCTGGCAATTAACGCAGTCGTAGCTTGGTAAGGGAAGTTGACAGTGCCTGCTAATTGGCTTATCTTATGGGCATAGTAAGATAAGGAGGTTTTGAAATGAAACATCGTAATCCTATAATGGTTATCCTTTTGTCGCTAATTACGCTTGGGATATATACTCTCGTGTGGGCAGTTAGAACTGAAAACGAAATGAATGCCAAAGGTGCTCACATACCTACGGCATGGCTGCTTATCATCCCATTGGTAGACTATTATTGGTTGTGGAAATTCTCCGAGGGTGTGGAAGTAGTAACCAGCAAAAAAATGGGTGCTGCTGTAGCTTTTTGCCTGCTTTTCTTTCTTGGTGTCATAGGAATGGCAATTATTCAAGATAAGTTGAATCAGGTTGCTACATAGCAGTAAGCGGTAACGCTACGATTCCAACTACGGTTTGAGACTACTCCCCCTCTTCCTCATCCTCCTCTGTGGTTGCCATGCTTGGCTCATGGCTAATATGGGGTAGCAAAGGCTCTGCTTTTTCACGCTTGCGTGGTGATGGAAAGGCTAGCTTATCAATTACCTGGCGCAACTCCTTTAATCTGTCTTGAGGCTGCCCAAGTGTTACTTCCACGACCACACCCTCAACCCCTGCTTCCCACAAAGCCTGAAGCTCATCAGCTGTCACATTTGATGGTATAGAGACTAATAAGGGTTTAGTTAACAAATCAGCAAAGCGCCGAAAGAGCATAAGGTGCTGCCAGGTAAGAAAATAACCCTCTCTCTCTTCACCAGCGATAAGCACAGCGTCCATTGGAAGTTCATTAGCGGCTCTCAACAAACCTTCACTAAGTGATGCCTCTAACTCTAATATCTTGCCCACTTCATCATTTTGAGCTATCGCCAGGGGGGTATTGGTTGCCGGGAAAACTATAAAATCACAGCCCGCCTTGGTCATCTGTTTTATATCTCCTAACCCACTACCTTCCAGCCGCCCACCCCAGGGAATATCAGACACGGCTTGAGTTATCTTGCTTAGGATTTTGGTGCCCGAACTTAATTTAGAGATACGCAACAGCCCGGCGTCAGCCCCAGCCACATAGCTAGCTAAGCTGTCAGCACTCTCCTGAGCCAAACTGGCAACAAGTTGCATTTTGGGCTTGGGTGAGACCGGTTGTGTCGTCCTGAAACCCATAGGCTGAGGCTCAGCCCGGGAAAGCCGCTTTAGTTTATCTATAAATCTGCTCATCTGCCCTCCGTGGAGCCAGCGGAGGGACTCGAACCCGCGACCCGCGCTTTACGAAAGCGCTGCTCTACCAACTGAGCTACGCTGGCTTTAGCCTAAGTATAGCATAAAACCAACTGGCTGAGAAAAACCTTTCGTGACCCTAAAATAGCGATTAAATGCAACTTGGCTTTGCCACCGTGCCTGTCATTGCGAGCCCTTCGCTTCGTGTCATTCTGAGCGTAGCGAAGAATCTATGACGCTCAGGACAGGCTCCGCGAAGCAATCCCCTTTTAGAGATTGCTTCGTCACTACGTTCCTCGCAATGACAAGGAAGCTCTGTTGAGTCTTCGCCCAAAACCTCAACTTTTGAAGTTAATCGCTGATTTAAGATGTGATGTCGTGAGATTTTAATGAAATCTTAACACTAATTTTATGAGGATACTAATCTCGCTGCCATAAAATGAAAGCATTAGTAGTAGATAACTTGAATAAAGGGGGCAGTAAAGAAATGACCAATAACAATAACAGCCAAAATTTGGGCAGGATACTCAAGCAGCGAAGGGTTATGATACCGCTGACATTACGTGAGCTGGCGGCCATATCAGGTATATCACCATCTCATCTGGGTCGCATAGAGAGGGGAGAGAGATTCCCTTCAGCCTCAATTCTGCGAAAATTGGCTAAGCCGTTAGATTTTGAGGAAGGTGAGCTATTCTCTTTGGCTGGTTACCTGTCCCCACCAGCGACGGGTATAGAAGAGGGGGAAGCCCACTATATTAGTGTGCGATTGGACCCTTATGTGAGTAAGGTGTTAAGCCAGGAGCCGGTTGAAGTTCAGCGTACTGTCATTGGCATTCTTAGCATCTTACGAAGTATTGCCAAGGCGGTGGAAAGAGAACAAAAATGATTAAGACAGTTATTAGATGTCCCGACGATATGGTTATGGTATTTGATAGGCAGGGCGAACAAATCCCGGAATATCAGGGTCAATATGAGGAAGTAAAGGAAAGCATCTTGAAGGACGCACCGCTAAACACAGAGTTCGGTTATTTGTCTGATTTTGAGCCTGAACTGCGAAGGGTTCCCAGAGAGAAATGGTAGCCAGCCAAGAAAGGCATCACCATAGCCCCTAGCATCCCCAAACCTTTCATGTCTCATCTTCTTGCGCCCCTATTATTTCACAATAAGCTCCACCCATAGCCGGTGTTGATGGCTATCCTCCCTCTGTCACCAGATTATTTCTCCACCTCACCCCCTGTGTCCCCCTCTCCTTCAAAGGAGAGGGGGAATTGGTTATGTAAGAGAGGCGAAGCCTCTCTTTGACTCTCCTTTACCCTCTACTCCTTGAGGCTGTTTAGTTGTCATTGCGAGGCGTTGCGAGGAACGAAGCAAACAGCCGAAGCAATCTCTACAAGCAATAGTGAGATTGCTTCGCGGAGCCTGTCCTGAGCGTCATGAGATTCTTCGCTACGCTCAGAATGACACGAAGCGAAGGGCTCGCAATGACAGCTTGAACGACTAAACAGTCTCTCGAAGGAGAGGAGGGAATTTGTTTTTGAAGGGGCTGTACCCCTTCAACCCTCCCTTTTAAACGGCTTCTGTCACCAGATTTGACTTTCATCGATTCATCTGCCATATTTTAGATGCCTACTGGCATTTTTTGTGCTTTTATGATACAATTAGCATAAACGCTCTCACCATAGCTCTTGATTTGCTTACAGAGCCGGCATATGACGCTACGAAGAAAAACATTGATGACCGTGGGCATGGTCTTCATGGGCTTACTTATTATTTTATATTTTATCTCGCAGACTATCTTGATGCGCAGTTTTACCCAACTGGAGGAGCAACGCACCCGTCAGAATGTTGAGCAAGCACTGAATGCCTTATCCAATGACATTATTACCATGAAGACAGTAAGTTCTGATTGGGCAGCTTGGGATGATACTTATGCCTTCATTGAGGATGTCAACCAGAATTATATTCAGACAAACCTTGTTACCGGAACTTTCACTGAGTTAAGGCTTAACTTTATGCTGTTTATCAATTCCTCTGGTCAGATGGTCTATAGTAAAGCGTTCGACTTACATAGTGAGAAAGAAATGGCTGTGCCTCGAAACTTACTGAGTTATCTTGCTACCAGTAACCTTATGGTAAGTCACTCTGACCCACAGAGCATTATTACCGGCATTGTTCTTCTGCCTGAAAATCCTATGCTTATCGTCTCATATCCCATATTGACCAGCGAAGAGAAGGGTCCTATTCGTGGGACACTCATTATTGGTCGTTACCTGGATGCCAGTGAAATCGAACGCTTGGCGGAGCAAACGCGTTTATCCTTAACCATACATCGCTACGACTATTCATCAATACCCAGTGAGTTTCAGGCAGTGCTACCATCCCTTTCCGAAAAGACACCGGTTCTTGTCCGACCACTAGACGAACAGTCTATTGCCGGGTACGCCCTAATTAGAGATGTCTATAATAAACCGATTCTCTTGTTGAGAGTGGACATGCCCAGAGATATCTATGCTCAAGGTCAAGACACTGTTGCCTATTTTATATTATCGCTATTGGTCGTTAGTGTGGTGCTTGGTGTGGTAATGATGTTATTCCTAGATAAGCAGGTTCTGTTCCGGTTGACTCAGTTAAGCCAAGGTATCGGCAATATTGGCGTCAGTGGTGACCTTTCCGTGCGCCTACCAGAAACCGGAGAAGATGAATTGTCAAACTTAGGCGGCACCATCAACGTGATGGTGGAGATACTAGAGCAATCAAGTAACATGCTTAAGGGGAAGAACGAACTACTGGATGCCCAGAATAAGGATTTGTGGAATGAAATCACCGAGCGCAAGCAGATAGAGCATGATTTAGTTGAGCGGATGAAGGAACTCCAGGTTTTTTATGGCGTGACTAGGATTGCTGAAAAACCAGGGATTACCTTGGACGAACTATCCCAAGAAGTAGTAAATATACTTCCGGCGAGCTGGCAGTATCCGGAGGTTACCTGCGCTAGAATTGCTATTAATGGCAAAGAGTTTGAGACAGAGAATTATAGAGATACCGAATGGAAGCAATCTTCAGATATCAAATTACATGGAGAAAAGATAGGTATCGTAGAGGTCAGTTACTTGGGAAAGAGACCGGAAATTTACGAAGGGCCTTTCTTAAAAGAAGAGAGGCGGCTGATTGACGCTGTTGCTGCGAGGTTGGGAAGAATCACCGAGAGCAAGAGAGCGGAGGAGGCATTGCAGGAGAGTGAAGAACGGTACCGTGACTTGTTTGAGAACGCTAACGACCTTATACAAAGTGTCACTCTCGATGGCCGTTTTGGCTATGTGAATAAGGAATGGCGGGAGATGCTTGGATACAGCAAAGAGGAGGTTGCGAGTCTTAGGCTATGGGATATCATCCACCCTGATTGTATCCCGCACTGTAGAGAGTTATTCCAAAAAGTCCTTTCAGGTGAGGCAGTAAATAATATCGAAGCAGTCTTTGTAGCTAAGGATGGGAAACTGATTACGGTTGAGGGAAATGTCAACTATCGGTCTGAGGGGGGAAAGGTGATAAGCACCCGGGGTATTTTCCGTAACGTCACCGAGCGCAAGCAGATGGAGCGCCAGCTTCAGGAAAGGAACGAGCAACTGATATCACAACAGCAGGAACTTATAGAGAAAACAGAGGAGGTGGAAAGAGCAAACCGGCTAAAGTCTGAATTCCTGGCTAATATGTCCCACGAGTTACGCACCCCCCTCAATGTCATTATCGGTTTTTCTCAATTGATGGCCGACGAGGTGCCGGGAAAGATTAACGAAGAGCAGAGGCAGTGCCTTAGCGATGTCTCGGACAGCAGCCAGCACCTGCTGAACTTAATTAACGGGGTTCTTGACCTGTCCAGGATAGAATCTGGTAAGGTAGAACTCCAGTTGGGAAATGTTGCCCTGACTGAGGTAATAGCATCGTTAACCAAGACTATGATGTCAATACTGGCACCAAGGGAGCAAAGCCTTGATATTGAGGTAGAAGGGGGACTGCCACCGGTTCGTGCCGATGAAGGCAAATTGAGGCAGGTACTCCTTAATCTAGTGGACAATTCATCCAAGTTTACCCCGGATGAGGGCAAACTGAAGATTGAGGCAGTCAGAGACGGTGATTTGTGCCGGGTAAGCGTGATTGATAACGGCATTGGTATCAATGAGGAAGACCAGGAACGGATATTTGAACCTTTTTGTCGGCTAGACAATCCCCTAGCCAGAAAGAGGGGTGGGACTGGGCTGGGGCTAGCGCTGGTTAAACAAATTGTTGAACAGTATGGCGGGCAAATCTGGGTAGAGAGTGAACAAGGCAAGGGAAGCCGCTTTACCTTTACCGTGCCCCTGTCAACAAACGGTTAGCCAAATCCAGAGGAGAGAAACTGACGATGAAAGAGAAAATACTGATTGTAGAAGACAACCCCCTCCATACGAGACTGATTAAAATGACCCTTAGAGCCAAGGGCTACACCCTGCTCAAGGCAACTGATGGGGAGGAAGCACTGGATATGGCTACGAGAGAGCGACCAAGCATCATTATAATGGACATACGGCTTCCCAAAATGAACGGGCTTGAGGTGACCATGAAGCTCAGGAAAAACCCGGCGTTCAGCCATACCCTCATTATTGGTGTTACCGCCTACGCTATGAAGGGAGACAGAGAGAGGATTATTGAGTCCGGGCGTGATGTGTATTTGTCAAAGCCCATCAATACCCGTGAATTACCTGAAGTGATTACCGAAATGCTGTCACAACGGCAAAAAGATAACCCCTAGCCTTGACGGAGATAGTCGTGGCCAAGAAGACCCTTATCATTGATGATGACACAATCTTTCTTAAACTGGCTGACCAGGTTCTTACTCCGCATGGATTTGAGGTGCTCAAAGCTGGTAGTGGGCAAGAAGGCTTGCGGCTCCTGTTTACCGAGAAGCCAGATTTAGTGCTTCTGGATGTGGTCATGCCCGGAATGGATGGCTGGCAAACCTGCCAGCGCATCCGTGAACTTTCTGATGTGCCCATTATCATGCTCACCGGTAAGCAGAAGGCTGAGGAAGACATAGTGCGCGGGCTTGACTATGGAGCCGATGAGTATCTCTTTAAGCCGGTGGGGAATAGAGAGCTGGTGGCCAGGGTGCGGGCAGTATTACGCCGCGTTGAGTTACCCTCCCCAGCGGAGGCGAAGAGAGAGGTTACCTATGCCGATGATTTCCTCACCGTGGATATCGCTGAAAGGAAGGTCATGGTGAAAGGAGAGCGGGTGAAACTGACCCCTAGAGAGTTTCGCCTGTTTGCCCTCCTGGTGGAAAAGGCGGGTCATATTCTTAGCCATAAGCAGCTTCTGGAGAAGGTGTGGGGCTGGGAATATACTGATGACCTGGATTATGTGCGCATCTACATTTCACATCTGCGCCAGAAGATAGAGCCTGACCCTACTCTACCCAGATATATTATAACTGAACCCGGAGTCGGCTACTATTTTCAAAAAGCCGGTTAATACTTATCTTTACTCTTCCTGGCTGAGGGCAATAAACAGCCTATTTTTGTTTACTATCTCGTGGTTGACGCTTAAATAGGCTTATGATAGTATTAAAGCACTTCAGCGAGGAGATAATTGCCGGGGTTTTATTAATACACTTCAACCAAGAGATAACTGCCTGGATTTTATGAAAACCCCTTCTTAATCCTGACCTGTCGTCAGGACAGGTTTATCCATTGGCTATCCCGTTTCTTGTTTTCTATTTGAGTCCGGCTGGAGGAGAGGAGTTATGCCGGTAGAGGAAGAGCTAGCCGAGTTATCACCTGAGAAAGATATACTCCTGACCATCGGGGTTTTCGATGGGGTTCACCTTGGCCACAAATACCTAATTTCACAGCTAACGGAGCAGGCCAGACAGCAGAATTTGCTTAGCGGCGTAGTAACTTTCCGCCAGCACCCCCGGGAGGCACTATCATCCCAGACCAGGCTACCATACTTGACTAGCCTCGCCGAAAGAGTCAAACTTCTCAAAAATGAAGGCGTTGACGCTGTCATCACCTTGTCCTTCACCCAGGAGTTGGCTCAACTCAGCGCTCGTCAATTCGTTGGTCTATTAAAGAAACACCTCAGAATGCGTGGTCTGATAATCGGCCCTGACTTTGCCTTAGGCCAAAACAGGGAGGGTAGCGCTGATACCCTCCGCACATTGGGACAAGATATGAACTTCAGTGTAACAGTAATACCCCCGGTAAGGGTGAACGGTGAAGTGGTAAGCAGCACCGCTATCAGGAATGCTCTCGCTGATGGCGATATGAAAAGAGTAACTAACCTGATAGGGCGCTCCTTCAGCCTTCAGGGAGGAGTAACGGCGGGGGTAGGCCGAGGCTTGGAGTTAGGTTTCCCTACCGCCAATTTAGAGGTAGACCCCAAACAGGCTATCCCGGCCGAGGGCGTTTACGCTACTTGGACCTATATCGATGGTAAAGCCTACCAATCAATGACTAATAT
>SDBU01008607.1_pt1 | contig 11567 bp, 11 predicted proteins | sample 2277071 | NCBI WGS metagenome assembly SDBU01 (sample SAMN10397929, study PRJNA504765) | marine sediment metagenome | isolation source: marine sediment core GS08_GC12, 126 cmbsf | place: Arctic Ocean: Gakkel Ridge, Loki's castle | collected 2008 | reverse complement strand
GGCAACAATATAATCAGTCAGCAGCGCAGGAACAACCACCAGAAGCCCAAAAAGTATTCCCAGTTTCCAATTTACGCCAATCATCATTCCCGCCAGAGCGGCAACACCTTTTCCTCCTCGAAATTTCATATAAAAAGGGAAGATGTGTCCAATGATAGCCATTAAACCGGACAGATAAGCCAGATCAGGGCTGTCGGGATAAATCCACTTTACAACTAAAACGGCCAAGATCCCTTTAAGAATATCTACTAAGCCGACAATGAAGCCGTATTTCCACCCCATAACGGCAGTGATATTTGAGGCTCCAGCGTTGCCAGAGCCGTGTTCGCGAATATCCATTTTCCCAATCGTCTTGCTGAGAATGTATGCAGTTTGGATACATCCGAAGGCATAGCCGATAAGAATGGCGATAATTTCTTGCTTGACCATTTATTTTCTCCTTGTGATATCTTAGTTTACCCTTTGCCATTCGTGACTCATTGGGAAATCCTTCGGAATAAACTTTACAGTTAAATTACTTCTCTAATTTTACCGCGCCTCCTAACAAACAAGAAAAATATTCACATAATCCACTCTTCATTTAGGAATTTATGGTCCAGGAGGTGAAAAGGGTGAAGATAGTTAGGGATGGTTGAATATTCTTGAGTTATTTGCGAAATCAAATGAATTCTATGCAATGAAATAGTGGGGATTATCGAATGAAAAAAACACCCTCACTCCTCATATTACTTACTCCCCCCTCAGCCTGTGCCTTGTTTCCTGAAACGCTTGCAATCCAGACCGCAGGAGAGTGGACAAATTTTTGATATCGAACCAATACACTGAATTGCAGTGCGTGAATTTTTTTTACTATATAATTAATTACTCGGCAGACTTTATATTATTGATCATAAAATATTTCAAAGGAGAACAACATAACTTCTAACTCTTATGATGAAATGCGCGGTTTAGTTGAGTCTCTTCCCATAGTATCCAGCCATGAGCATCATCTGCCCGATGCGATACAAGAGAATATGACTTTAGACCGAATCCTTGATTTTGCATATATCGGTTGGTATGCAGATAGAAAGGATAAGCCGCTGGCTGAGTCCCTACTGCAGGATCCGCTTCTTCCCAACCGCATTCATAAAAAAAAATATTCTCTTCCCAGTGATGATCCTGCTTTAAATTCGCGAGAGATTAAAAGGCAGCGAGAAGAATTCCTCGACAGGTTTGGATACAACAGCTATTGGGTTTGGCTTGAAAAAGGTATTCAAAAAATATATGGTATTGATGAGGAAATAAACCCAAATAATTGGGAGTTTTTATCAAAACAAATTGCTGAAAAACACCGTGATCCAACTGCTCACTTAGATATCATGAAAAATACAGGTGGATATTTACGTGCGGTTCAGGATACATATTGGGATTACAGCAGCGATTTGGGGCATCCAGAAATCTTCTCACCCACTATGCGAGTTGATATGTTTATCACCTCGAGTCATTCCACTATCCTGGATCATGACCTGAATAGCCCATTTATCCATTATCCGGATGCGCCAACGGATAATTTCGATGATTATCTGGATTTTGTGAAAAAATTATTTATATCCTGGCGGGAAAAAGGGGCTGTCGCAATGAAATGCGCATCTGCTTATGAGCGCCCTATCCGTTTTGAACAAGTTAGCCGCGAAACGGCGCGACGTGTTTTTTCCAAGCCGGAAAATCTGGTTAGCCATGAGGACCAACTTGCTTATGGAGACTTTATGTTCCACTGGTTCTGTCAATTGAACATGGAGCTGGACGTTCCCTTCCAGATCCATACCGGTCTTGCCGAAATTTCAGGTTCAAATCCTATACTATTTGAGCCAGTTATCGAGCGCTACCAGAACATCCGATTTGTGCTGTTCCATATCGGCTATCCATGGTATACAGAGATCGCGGGATTAGCTCATAATTACGATAACATATTTATCGACATGGTTTGGGCGCCAATACTCAGTACATCTGCTGCAGTCCAAGCGCTTCGCCAATATATTGAGGTTGCCCAATCCAGCGATTTAATTGGGTGGGGCGGTGACACGTGGACATCCGAAGAAGCGGTCGGAGCTGTCCTTGCCTGGAAATATGTGGTTTCCAAAGTCCTCGCAGAAATGGTTGATTCAGGATATATTTCTTTTAAGAAAGCAGAAATACTATCACACAAACTAATGTACCGTAACAACGCAAAGATTTACGGATTTGATATCTAATTTTTCAAATAAAGGACTCAAACGAAGATATGACCCTCTGCTTGCGATCTTTTTTAGGCATAATTAAAACGGTGAATGATATTAGAAACATATTAAACTTATTTTCGAATAAGGTAAAACATCAATGACAGCGATTCTTATAGAAAAATATTCAAGCAACGACATAAAAGAAATTATGAACAGAGCGTGCCAAAAAGGAATCGCTATACCTGCATTCAATATTCCTTATCTGCCAATGATCGAGCCGGTGGTCTGTGCAGTTGTTGACGAAAATTCATTTGCGTTGGTCGAGGTTGCCCGCCTTGAATGGATAAAGTTTGAAAGCAAAAGCACAAAGGCAGTGATGGATGAATATCTGAAGTGGCAGAATTCCGATCATACACGAATTCATTTAGACCATATACCTGTTATTGATGAGGATGGATTGAAGGTTGATTACCTTTCAATTATTAAGGAGGCGGTTGAGTTTGGTTACCAATCGGTTATGGTAGATGGCTCCCGATTAAGTTTGGAAGAGAATATTGCTGCCACCAAGCAGGTGGCTGAAATTGCCCATCAAGCAGACATTGCATGTGAAGCAGAACTGGGTGCAGTTTTAGGCCATGAAGCAGGACCTCTGCCGCCATACGAAGAACTTTATAATTCAGGTAAGGGTTTTACGGATATCCAAGAGGCAAAACGTTTTGTAAAGGAAACAGAATGTGATTGGTTATCAGTTGCGATTGGAAATGTACATGGCAACATATCCAAAGCTATGAAGAATCGCAAGAAAATTCAGGCCAAGTTAAACTTAGCGCACCTTGACAAACTGCACCTGGAAACAAGAATTCCACTTGTTTTGCACGGTGGATCGGGTGTACAAAAAGAATATGTGTCCAAAGCAATAAAGAAAGGTATCGCAAAAATTAATATCGGTACAGATATTAGGCAGTCTTATGAATCAGCTTACAATACCTCGGGAAAACTAAAAACTGCACAAGAAGCGGTTTATGAGCGCACTAAATGGATTATCCGTGATTATTTTAATTTGACGAATTCAAAACAATTGTTATTGGAAGAATAAGTATGAGTTTGCTAGGCATTGATGTCGGAACCACTGGATGCAAATCGGCTATTTTTTCTCAATCTGGTGAAATCCTTGCGTTTGCTTATGAAGAATATAACCCTAAAAGCCCAAATCCGGGTTGGGCTGAATTAGATTCTGTTGAGGTACTTAATAAAACAAAAAATACGATCTCTCAGGTCACCAATAAACCTGGATTGGAACCAATCAGTGCTTTATCAGTTACATCTATGGGTGAAGCGTTAGTCCCGGTAACCAGGAATCGCAATGTATTGGGTTCATCTATACTTAATTTTGACAGGAGGGGGGAAGAATATTTAGAGTATCTTGAACAGTCATTGTCAGAAGAAAAACTATACGATATTAGTGGAAACACACTTGGGAATCACTTCAGCTTAACAAAAATAAAATGGATTAAGGAGCATCAATCACAATTATATAAAGAGGTTGATTATTTTCTTCCTTGGACAAGTTTTATTTCTTTTATGCTAGGAGCAGATCCTGTCGTTGACTATTCATTAGCAAATCGCACCCTGCTTTTTGACATCAATCAAAAGACATGGTCCAAGGAGCTCGTGAAAATCTCCAATTTAGATGAGGAGAAATTACCGCATACAAAAGAGGCGGGTTCAATAATTGGTTCAGTATCGCCCCAGGTAGCTGAGGAACTAAACCTTCCTGCAAACCTACCAATTGTCCTTGGTGCACATGACCAATGTGCAAATGCAGTGGGATGTGGGGTTATTGACGAGGGACAGGCGATGTTAGGGATGGGCACATTTATATGCGCTACTCCCGTTTTTAGCAGCCGGTGTGACCCAAGCCTGATGATTCCAAGAGGGGTAAATACTGAACATCATGCAATACCAGAGCGGTATGTTTCTTTTATATATAATCAAGGTGGTTCGGTAGTGAAGTGGTTCAGAGATACATTTGCTGACCATGAACACCAATTGGCAATACAAACTGATGAAGATATTTATCAACACCTGTTTTCAGAGATACCTGAAGAACCAAGCAATATTGTTATTCTCCCTTACTTTTCTACAACTGGATTACCTGATTTTAACCCAAACACATCCGGAGTTATTTCTGGTTTACGCCTCGATACCCAAAGAGGAGATATCCTAAAGGGGATTATTGAAGGTGTTATCTATGACTTAAAGATGAGTATTGATTTTCTTGCAGATAATGGAATAGAAATAAGGGGTTTTACTGCGGTGGGTGGAGGAAGTAAATCTGATGTGTGGATACAGGTTTGCGCTGATATTCTTAATCGGCCGATGATACGCCCCCGCACAACTGAATCAGGCGCTTTGGGTTCAGCAATCATCGCCGGTGTTGGGAGCGGTTTATTTTCTGATTTTAAGAGTGGAGTGGAAGCTATGGTGAAGATAGAAAAAACATTTTCCCCAAATATCAAGAAACATGAAAAGTATGAAAAACATTTTAAGAAATATATAAAACTTCAGCATTTACTAGGAGTTTATCTGAAAGAATTGTCAGAAGAAAGAAACGGGTAAGTGTATTTTCAGTTCTCTGTTCATTAATTGATAGTTTTTATAAAATAATAAAGTGACAAATTATGAATATTTAGAACGCGTTTCTTTGGACATCAACTTTGTTTTATTGCGTACATCTGAAATAGAGTAAAAAAGAATTCATATATAATCAAAATTGATTGGATTTCTATAAATTCGGCCTAGACTAATTCCTGCCGAAGATAAAAATAAGACAGAAGCTGCCCTGCAAAATTTACAGGGCAGCCCTAGTAATAAAATTAGAAGAAATTGATTAACCAGCATCATGCTAATAACAAGCAATCATTTGTTTTTTGATAAAAATAATTGATTCACAACTATAATAATAAGGAGAGGCTCACATGAAATTTTCACTTTGTATTGAAACAGTATTTGAAGATTTAGATTTTTATGATCGCATAAAACTTGCCAAGGACTGTGGTGCTGATGCAATTGAATTATGGGATCCATCAGTACGCGATACGAAGAAAATTGCTAAGATCGCACAGGACAACAATATTCGAGTGATTGTGTGCGGCTTGAAAGATAGCTGGAATTACCGATTGAACTCCCCTTACGATACGGTCAAAAAAAATGTAAAGGAGTCGATTGCGTACGGGAAAGATATGGGCTGTGACACATTAATTGGATTGTCTGGTGAATTAGAATGTAAGATGGACAGTCAGAAATCAATATTGATTGAGAACCTCAAACGTGTTTCCGAGTTATGTGAAAAGGAAGGTGTGGTCATCATTCTTGAAGCGCTAAATTCTCTGTATGACCATAAAGGTTACTATCTTGACTCTTCTTATATCGGCTTTGAAATCATAAAAGCCGTTAACAGCCCATCGATTAAGCTTCTATATGATTGCTACCACATGCAGATAATGGAAGGCAACCTTATTAACAGTATCACAACAAATATTGATTCCATAGGCCATTTCCACAGCGCAGGCGTACCAGGTAGGCATGAGCTGCACCACGGTGAAACGAATTACCCCTATGTTATCAAGGCTGCTGAGGACGCTGGATATGACCATTATTTCGGATTTGAATACTGGCCAACTTACAATGATGAACAGTCTGTTCGTGATGTCCTAGCATATGTAAAGAGCTAAAAGTAAAAAAGAGGAGCATACTATGACAAAGATAAAAACTGGCATTATTGGCTTAGGGTTAATCGGTACAATTCATATCGATGCGCTACGACGTATCGGATTTGTCGATCTTGTGGCGGTTGCTGATGTGAATTATGAAATGGCCAAAAATAAAGCTGATCGATATAGCATTAAAAAGAGCTATGCTGATTTAGATGAACTAATCGCGGATCCGGAGATCCAGGTAGTGCACAACTGTACACCGAACCATATGCACCTTAGCATCAACGAGAAGATCATTAAAGCAGGTAAACACGTATTATCGGAGAAACCGCTTGCAAGATCAGCCGCAGAATCTGCACAAATGTTGGACCTGTTAAAACAATTCCCCGACACTATAGCAGGGGTGAACTTTAACTATCGTATGAACCCATTAGTGCAGGATATGAAGAATAAGATAGCCGCCGGGGAGCTTGGAAAAATCTATCTGGTGCACGGATCCTATTTACAGGATTGGTTGTTATATGAAACTGATTACAACTGGCGGGTTGAACCAGAGTTCAGTGGTATTTCTCGCTGTGTGTCAGATATTGGTGTGCACTGGATCGATACTGCTCAAACGGTGGTGGGCTCAAAAATTGTAGAAGTATGCGCTGATGTTGTCACGATTATACCGGTCCGAAAGAAACCAATCACACAAGTAGAGGCATTTTCTATAAATACCCAAATAGAATACGAAGAAAAAATCATTACAAGTGAGGATTACGCAGGTGTATTAGTCAAGTTTGAAAATGGTATTACTGGTGTGTTTCATTGCAGCCAGATCAGTGCGGGCCGTAAGTGTTTTCTGAATGTCGAAGTGGATGGGTCTAAGTCGTCTTTATATTGGAATCAGGAAGCAGCTGACTGGATGTGGAAGGGGAACAGAGATGCGAACAATGAGCAGGTGATGCGCAATCCAAATCTATTGTCACCCGAAGCAAGGAAGTATACATACCTGCCTGCAGGACATCCCGAAGGCTGGTATGATGCTTTCAAGAACAATTTCACGGCTTTCTACACTTTCATTGCGGATGAAAAGAAACAGGGAAGAGACTCATGTGATTTTGCGACGTTTGAGGATGGGCACTACATCATGAGGATCACAGAAGCTATTATCAAGAGTGGTAAGGAGCGCCGCTGGGTGAAAGTCGAAGAAGTATAATTTAAAAAGAATAGATATTAATATAAGATCTAAAAGGAAGATTAATATCTACGCATTTCAAAAACAGGAGCATTTCACCATCCAGGTTTATGTAAAGCCATAACAAGATCGAGGATTAAGATATAAAAAAAATAGGGGTATTAAATAAAGATATTTCTGAAGTGATTTCGAGCATGGGGCATACAGATATGCTGACCATATGCGATGCGGGGCTTCCGAATCCAGAATTTGTTCGGCGAATTGACATTGCAGTTGTACCTGGAATTCTTGGATTTCTACATATTGTAAGAGCGATTACAAAAGACTTGAAAGTTCAGCAAATCACTCTTGCAGATGAGTTGAGAAATCTAAACCCGGATATGGATAAGGATATAAGAAAAATCTTTAGAGATGTTTAGGTATTTTATAAATTATAGGTAAACTAATGAAAGCATCAGTATGCATAGAAATGATTTATACCGAATATCCATTCTTGGATCGTGTCAAGATTGCAGCTGACCAGGGATTTAATGCCGTTGAATTTTGGAACTGGGATAATAAGGATATGCCGGCCATTAAAATTGCTGTTGAAGAGGAGGGTATCGAAATCGCAACTTTCCAATCTAACTAAGGTGGAACGCTAATTAATCCATCACAACGCAAAAATTTCATTTCTGGGATTAAAGAATCACTGGAAATGGCAAACACAATGAACACGAAAAAAATGTTCCTCCTGACGGATGAATTGGGTGATGACCGCAATGTGAAATTTCAGTTTCCTGAATTAAGCGAAGAAGAAAAATATGTAAGTGTTCTTGAAGGTCTAAAAGAGCTTGCCTCACTTGCTAAAGCAGCCGATATAACTCTGGTTCTTGAGCCACTGAATAACCTGGTAGATCACGCAGGTTACTGGTTGAAAAGTTCACAAGTGGGATTTGAATTAATCCGTAAGGTGAACAGTCCAAACATCCGACTTCTGTTTGATATTTACCACCAGCAGGTAACTGAAGGAAATATTATTGATAGTTTGACAGGGAATCTGGATGTAATCGGGCACGTACATGTGGCAGATGTGCCGGGCAGGCATCAGCCTGGGACTGGAGAGTTGAATTATACTAATATCCTCCGCAAATTGAATGAAGCTGGATATGAGGGATTCGTGGGAATTGAGTTTGAACCTACGATTCCTTCTAAAGACGCTGCCCTGGTTGCTTTAAAACTAATAAAAGGTTTAGTTTGAAGGAGTTTATAAAAAAAGATATTTTGAGTGATTGCGTTTGCAGTGAACGAATCCTTGCATTACTATTTAAGATGATCACTTTGCATTAATAAGAAAACACTGTGTACCAGAGATAGATTACTAAAAATCTTTTATGATTGAAAATCAACTATTGAGTAGTGAACTATGGGCAAGCAATTTAATTATTTGAAAAAATATCTCTCGGATCTGACTAGTGTGATTGGGAATTTGGATTTGGATAAGCTGGAAATGATTTACCGTGAGATGGATCGGGTTCGAAAAGAGCAGGGTTATATTTATGTATTCGGAAATGGCGGAAGTGCGGCTACTGTGGGTCATTTGATCTGCGATATTGGGAAAAATACATAGATTGAATCTGAAACGCGCGTAAGAATCATTAGCCTGAATGATAACATGCCCATTTTTTCGGCTTATGCAAATGATGAGGGATACGATAATGTGTTTAAGGAGCAGATTATCAGCTTAGGAAAACCGGGAGATCTAGCTTTAGCTATTAGTGGTAGCGGAAACTCTCAAAACGTTCTTAAGGGTGTTCAAGCCGCAAAAGAAAAAGAGATGTATACAATTGGGCTGACCGGCTTTAATGGCGGGAAATTAAAAGAACTGGCTGACCTCGTTTTGGTGGTCCCTTCCACAGACATGGAAATAATCGAGGACATGCACTTAATCGCGAACCACTTGCTGACAGGTTTGTTAAGAGGCAGGCGCTATGGTGCATAAATTGTTATTTATCATTGAAATCGCATGATATTGGCATTTGATATTGGCGGAACAAAACTTGCATCAGCGGTGGTAGATACGCAAAGCGGGAAAATCGCGACCTATAAGAAAATTCCGTTTGTTGCAGACCTTACCGCACCCGAGTATATGGTGCATATGGTCTCAACCGGAAAAACCCTGATTGAAAAACATGGAAAGAATGCCATCGAGGGGATCGGTATCTCATTTGGTGGTCCTCTAAGCTCGGATGGTAAAACTATACTCAAGAGTCTACACGTTCATGGCTGGGAAGGAGTCCCTCTTGCTGCCATTATGGAGCAGAAATTTAATTTGCCGACGGTGATTGAAAATGACGCCAACGCTGCGGCTCTGGGCGAATGGTGTTATGGCGCTGGCAGGGGAATGGGCAACTGTGTATACGCACAATTGAGTACCGGTATTGGATCAGGGATTATCCTGGATGGTAAACTATTCAAGGGTAAGGGTCTGGCGGGAGAATTAGGTCACTTAACAGTCAAGAACAACGGCTTACGGTGTGCTTGTGGAAATCAGGGCTGCCTGGAAAGCTACGCAGCTGGATGGGCGTTTGAAAAGTTTGCTACAAAAATATTTAAAAAACCATCAAGTGCTGAAGACTTATTCAACGCTTACCGTCAGAAGAACTCCGATGCGCAGAGCATCATAATCAGGGCAATGACTGTTCTTGCGATGGCTCTGAGCCACATGATATGCCTATTAGACCCTGAGATCATTGTGTTAGGTGGAGGCATTTCGCACTCACAGGATGTGATTCGGGCGGAATTATTCCCAGCCCTGGAAACCAATATACCTCCCTTTTTGAAAGGCCGCTGCCGCCTGGCTTTCGCGTTATTGGATGGTAAGGAAACTCTGCTGGGGGCTGCGCTGCTAGCCAGTGCGCTTTTATAAAAGATCTTATTAGAGAAAAACCCATAAAAAATTGATAATGATAAACACTCTATCAGTTGGGAAAGAGATTGAGATTATTCGTCCGGTGGAGTGCGGATATATCCGCTACGCCCTGTTTGATTTTGATGGTACTATTTCGTTGATCCGTGAGGGATGGCAGGGGGTGATGATTCCTATGATGGCGGAGATCCTGATGCAGTGCACGACGCACGAAACACACGAAGAACTCGAAACAATTGTAAAAGAGTATGTAACGCGCCTTACGGGTCGGCAAACAATTTACCAAATGATTCAATTGTGTAAAGAGATTCGCAAACGAGGTGGAATCCCCAAAGATCCGCGGGAATATAAATATATTTACCTCGACCTGTTATCGACGCGCATCCAGGACCGAATCCGGGGACTGGAAGAGAAAAAACATGCTCCCGAAGATTTTATGGTGTCAGGCTCAATGGAGATGATCCAATACATGCTCGACAGGCAAATCGTCTGTTTTCTGGCTTCCGGAACGGATGAAAAGTTTGTTCTTGAAGAGGCGCGTTTGCTGGGAATTGATAGATATTTTCAAGGAATCTATGGCGCTTTGGATAATTATGAAAATTTCAGTAAAAAAATGGTGATTGACCGAATTATCGACCAATATCATCTTGGAGGAAAAGAATTTGTCTCCTTTGGAGACGGATATGTGGAAATCGAAGACGCTAAATCTGTTGGAGGAATTGCTGTTGGGATCGCTTCTGACGAGGCCACAAGAATGGGAGTTGATGCCTGGAAGAGAAAGCGCCTGATCAAAGCTGGTGCTGATATCATTGCACCGGATTTTAGAGAATATCAGCAGCTAGCGGAGTATTTATTAACCAAAACACAAGGCACTTAGAGTGAGGCAATAATACCATACCCTATATTTGACCGTAAAAAATTAAAATTAAAACCACTAAGCGAACGCATTAATGATTTGACTATTGATGTAATAATGTCGTTGGATGCACCTATCGTGAAATTCGATTCTGAAGAATTAGAAATAGTTGCGAAGCGTATTGTTTCAGCCAGGAAAATTGGAGCGCCTGTGATATTGTCTATGGGAGCACATGTATTGCGTAGAGGAAACTCTAATTTTATTAATGCTTTGATAAGGGATGGGATATTTACACATATTGGTGTTAATGGAGCCTGTGCTATTCATGATTATGAATTCGCGCGGATTGGTGCCACTACCGAAAGTGTCGCCCGATATATTACTGAAGGACAATTTGGTCTTTGGCAAGAAACAGGTGATTTGAATTCAATTGTCAGCAAGGGAAATCAGGAAGGACTTGGTTTGGGTGAAGCAATCGGCAAGGCTATCGCTGAGAGTGATTTCCACAATAAACACAGTAGTGTTTTTGCCTGTGCCTACCAATATCATGTGCCGTTGACGGTGCATGTAGGCATTGGCCAAGATATCATCCATGAACACCCTAATTTCGACGGTTCAGCTTACGGTGAAGCATCATACCGTGATTTCTTGATCTTTGTACAAAGTATGCTATCACTTGAAGGTGGTGTGTTCTTGAACTATGGTACAG
>SDBU01008606.1_pt1 | contig 11567 bp, 11 predicted proteins | sample 2277071 | NCBI WGS metagenome assembly SDBU01 (sample SAMN10397929, study PRJNA504765) | marine sediment metagenome | isolation source: marine sediment core GS08_GC12, 126 cmbsf | place: Arctic Ocean: Gakkel Ridge, Loki's castle | collected 2008 | reverse complement strand
GGCATATCCCGTTATTTGTTGAGGTAATCCCAACGCCTTCCCAAAGCTGAACCTGACTGATAACAGCATTATTTGCCTGATTGACCCAGAAGTAGAAGTAGAAGGTATGCACAGCACCATCCTTGAGTAAGTTAAAGATGGTTGGCTTATTACTTGCATGGCAATCTACAGCAGAGGGGTGGTCGCCTGTAGCAGTAATATCCTTGTCAAACCAGCGATGGTCTGCATCCTGAGCATCTACATACACCCTGTAGTAAAGATGAGTGGCTACATCAAAGCTATCAACAGTAACCAACAATCTGCCAACTATCTTCTCTATGATTAACCGGGCATCACTGGGCTTTGGTAGAGTGAGAGCCTTACTATAATCAGCGTTGCCTAAGCCCGAAGCCTCTGATGTAGCGGTAATTGTCTTGGTTGCTGCCTCAAGGTCACCACTATCCTGGATTCCAGGGGCATAATGAATAGACTCAACCTTTTCCAGACCAATGCTGTCCTCTCCAGCTAGTTTAAGCATGTTTCACCTCCTAACTTAAAACATAATCCACTGACAGGGAGAATGATGTCCCTGAAAAGGCGGTAACCTTAAGGAAAATGATTGCCCCTCTTGAGTCGACCACCAGGGCGTGCCGCCCGGTAGAGATGAAAGTCCTCTTGCCGCCACCCCACCACAAACCCTGTCTCGGATTCCAGAATAGAGCCCGAACCTCAAGGCTGGTGAAGCCGGTGCCGGTGATGGTGACATCAAATCGGCACTCCTTATAGCCCTTGGTGTCAACAGCTCCCGAGGTATCGGCGGGGTCTGAGGCATCAACCGTGGTGACCCCGCTCCTATGAAGCTTAGGTTGTGTTGAATAAGTTTCCCCCATGTTTCACCTCCGTTGGAGAGAGGGGCTTCAGCCCCTCTCTCCAGATTTACTCTAGTCCTGAACCCCGATTAAAGCAGCCGCCTTAATGGAGCTAAATAGAGCCAGTGACACATACCACTTAATCCTGGTTCGGGATGCGTCCTTAGTCTCCAGCGAGCCGATAGGCTCCACAGTAAGGTGACCCGGGCTGGTCAAGCCACAAAGTCCGCCTTCCCCAAGCTGTAAGGCGTAGATAGCGGAGCAATTGCCACCGGTGGTTGCCGTCTCCACACCACCCGAGACGGTGTGGGTATCCAGGATCCAGTCATTGACGCCAATAGGGATGCCATCCCACAACTGGATGAAGTTACCCCACTTATCTCTATCAGTCTCCATCATCCCCCCAGCCGCCCTGACCAGAGCATTAATCTTCCTCCTTGACCGACGGCTCATAAGCAGCATATCGGGCTTACCCCCCTTTATTGCATCAATGAGCTCATCAAGCATAGACAGGGTGAGGGTAGCTCCGGTAGCGCCAGCGGCTATTATTTGGTCGCTGGCCGTGGTAGTATCAATGAGATTTCTTAGACCATCAAACTGCTTGGGGTTGGCGGTGGCATCGCCATAGATAAAGGTCTCCTCAAACTTGCGCCTGAGTGCCTTAGCCTTCAGTTCAACAACGGCTGCCTCTAAATCCTGAATATTGGAGCGGGTCGCCTTGAGGAAGTTATCAACATCAGCATCACCCCCCATAATCTTCAGGTTTGCCGTTTTCTGCTCGAAGGTTGGGGTTGACTCAGCCCAGGTATCGCCAACATCATAGAAATCAATGGAAGGCAGGGTCTTCTCTTGATTATAGGTTAAGCCATTACCCACGATTTCAATAAAGGGCATCTCCTGGAGAATGGGTGACTCCTTAACTATAGTCTCTACCACCCCTTGAAGTAGGATATCATTTGATAGTTTGCTTGCCTCAGCTAGTGTTAATGCCATTTACTTTTTACCTCCTATTGCGTATTCAATCTTCTCCCGTGGGGATAGAGCTGACAGGTCAATAGATGTCCGCTGTGGAGCTCCAGACGGGACCCTGGTTGCTACTATTTCAGCCTCCAGTCCTTGTCTTACCTTACCGATAAGGCTCCTAGCCTTCTCCAGGGATTGGCTTATCGCCTCAATGGTATCTCCAGTAATGAGTTCGCTAAGAGCATCTGGGTTAGCTTGAACTACCAGAGCCTTGTAGCTTGATACTGCCTGGGATAGGCTGTCATTTAGGGAGCCAAGCTTCTCATCCTTCTCAGCTATAGCTTGCTCAAGCTCGGTGATATGGGCAGTGGCTTTAGTTAGCTCTTCATCTTTTTGAGCCACCAAGTTCTCAAGCTCACTAACCCTGGCTTTGATTTGACCCAACTCCTCCCCTTCACCATTCTGAGGGTCCCCTGAAAATCCAGGATTTTCAGGGGTTAGATTCTGGTTTAGTTCATCATCAGGCAACTTTCGTCCTCCTTATTTCGTCCTTCTCTTTAGAAAAGGTCTACCGTTAGCCTTCTAGCCTTTGCTTGCCGATAGACCCCGTCTACTTCAGGGCAAAGATTCCTCAACGCCATCTGCCTGGGACTCTATAGCCCTCTCTCTCGCTCCGCCCCTGGCTGACTTGGCATTAAGCGGGTTCCCAGAAAAATCTTTGATTTTCCTGGGTGAATTAAGCTCTTTATTCATCCTGAGGATGGTTGCCCTCTCCTCAAGCCATTGATTAAACTCATACTCGGGGTCTTTAATCCCGACCTCATCCATAGCCCTACGCCTTGAGTGAATACCGCTCTGAACTAATGTCTGCTCATTAGAAACTAGTTGAGCCATATCCCGAGGCAGTATTGGTCCCCACACTACCCGTAAATGGTTAGCACCAAAGTTCTCACCCTGAAATCTCTCTATGAGCTTTAAGACAAGCTCGTTTCTCCGGTTATAGACAGCGGTTCGGATAATCCTCTTTCGCCTAACCTTCTGTAGTAGCGGGTGAAGCTCGAGCTCCATGGCTACCCCAGACAAATCCCTCTCTGTTCCGCCAAAGGCAGACCTCGGCGATTCCGATATATCGTGCAGGGTTCGATACAGTAAATTGATGTAATCTATGTGTAGCCTGACCCCACCACCCTGGAGCAGGTCAAGCAGATAGGCTTTAGCATCCTCAGGTATATTCCACACTGCCCCCGGCTTAACCGCGATATCCTCCGATTCCTCTACATTCTCAAGGACAGCGATAGGGTTACCCGATAGCTCCAGTATCCTAGATAGCTGGCTCATCGCCCGGTTAAGCTCTCTCTGGCTCTCCACAATCTGGGTCAAATCAGATATGCCCCAGAAGTTCTTTGGCTCTCTGAGGTTGGGGTAGATAACGAATGGTATAAAGCCATAAGGATTGAGCTTCTTCTCCACCATGGCATTATCCAGGTAAAGCTCAAATTCGTTGTCTGTCCATACCTCAACAATGGTTGCCGTCTTACCCTTAGGCTTCACCTGATAAAGAAGCTCGGTCTCCTCAGCTGATAAGCTATACTTTGAGGCTACTCGCCACACTCGTGAGGTATCATCCCCCCACCACCAGACATAGATACCTTGAATATCGGGGGCAGTAACCCTGACCCGCTTCCCTTCCGAATCCCAGATAACCTTATAGCAGGCATCCCCAAGGATGGCACAATCAATCTCCGTCTCAAGGTCAAGCTGCTCCAGGTTGTTATCCTCATATACTTGGTATAAGGCAGCTTCAGCTCTTTGGGCTCTGGCTCTAGCCTCATCTGAATCATCCACAGCATCAACAGCAAAGTTGATGCCAGACATTAAATATGAGGTAACCTTATCTATAAACACCTTGGCGTAGTTAAAGGTCAGGCGTTTCTCCCCACGTCTTTCCCTGCCTTCCCAGTGCTGACCGTGATAGAAATCAAGGAGCTCCTTATAGCCCTTGAGCCTGTCCGTATCACGGCGAGTTAACTGCATAGGGATAGGTATCTCATTCATTTTTAATCCTGTCTAACTCCTCTCCTTGGAATGGGTTGATAAAGAATCCTTCAGTGCTCTCTGCACTGTTCTCTGGCTAATGCCAAACATCGATGCCAGTTCCTTCACTCCCTTACCCTCAGTAGTGAACAGCCTTACCATCTCTCTGTCTCGTGCCCTCTTCAACCAGCGCTGTCTACCTCCAGGCTGGTCATAAATGCACTTTGGGAGTGGGCAGTTGAGGCAGGATGAAGCAAATTCGCAGCCGTTATCCCGATAGTGACAATACTCCGGTGGCAAATCCAGCTCATCCTTCGGAATCCCCAAAAATCTTGATTCTTGTGGTAAAATCTGCACCAATTTTTCACTCCTCTAATGCAACTGTGCAATGCCAGAATAGCACATATGTTCTAACCAGTCAATAGCATTTTGTCGTTGATAATACAAAAAAGTAGATGGCCGGGCTAACCAAATGGCCTTTTTTTCGTTATACCAATAGAACAGCCTTTACCAGAACTAATAATATCGCAGTAGGGTATTGACAAAGGCGATGCCTTATGTTATTATTACTTTAACAAAGCATTACTTAGCTGACAGAAGATTATGCAGCTACGGGATAATTATTTTAATGTGATAGAAGCCAGTCGCCGTCTTAAGGTTCATCCTGAGACGGTGAAACGGCTGTGCCGGCAGGGGGATTTACCAGCGATAAAGATTCATAACACCTGGTTAATTGCCACGGATACCCTTGACAACTTTGCCGGAACCTATAACCCTAAGCGTGGTGCCAGAAGAAGATTGATACAGTAAGGAGGAGTAAAAAGAGGAGGATTACTAAAATGAAACACAATAAAATATTTCGCACCTTGGCTTTTGTCATTGTCTTGTGCCTGCTGATACTGGCCATACCAGCCACCCCAGCCGCAGCGCAGTATCTCTCCTGCACTCCAACCTCTGGCACTGCAGGCACGCCGGTTACACTAACTGGCACGGCTTACACCATCTGGACAAATCAACCTGTTTATATCTTCTTCCAGTACAATCTCATCACATCTGCCATAGTTACTGCTTATGGGAGTTTAAGTGCCACTTTCACCATTCCTAGTTATGCGACAGCTGGGACATCTTATATCACTGTCCAGCATACCACGCCTGTATATAATCCTGCTAACCAGATAGGCATAACCCCTTTCACCGTGACCCAAGCCGGAATTACGATGAGTCCTTCATCTGGCTATGTGGGTGACCAGATTACCATTAGTGGCACCGGCTTTACCGCCAGTTCAAATGTAACCATCTATTTTGACGCTGATGTGGTCGGAACTACCTCTACCGGTACTACAGGTAGCTTCACCGATGCTACCTTTTCTGTCCCCGAAAGCTATTATGGAACCCATACGGTAAGGGCAAAAGATGCTAGTAATATTTTTGATACTGCTAGCTTTACCACCCAGCAAAAGATAACCATAACTCCAGAGTCGGGAGGGGTAGGTGATGAGGTAACGGTTAGCGGCACCGGTTTTAGAGTCAGCAGGGCGATAACTATCACCTATGATGCCGGTAGGGTTACCACCAATCCGGTATCAATTGCTACTGATGCCAAGGGCAGCTTCACCGCCAGTTTCAGTGTGCCGTCTAGTCTCGCTGACGACTATAAGGTAGAAGCCAGTGACGGCACCTATAAAGCTAGTGCCGACTTCACTGTTTCGACCATGGCCAGCCTGAGCCTGACCACAGGCAATGTCGGCGATGAGATTACCGTCAGTGGCAGCGGGTTTATTGCCGGTAAAACGGTTACTACCAAGTATGATGATGACCAGGTAGCCACAACTACCGTCAAGACTAATGGTACCTTTTCAGTAACCTTCACTGTTCCAGCCAGCAGTGGTGGCGACCACACGGTAACTGTCACTGATGGCACCAACACCATAACTTCTTCCTTTACCATGGAGTCAACATCACCGCCGATACCGGAGCCACTAGAACCAGCCGTGGACACTATCATTGAGAAAGACTCACCGGCATACTTTGACTGGGAGGATGTCAAAGACCCCAGTGGCGTAACCTATACCCTCCAGATTGCTAATGACGAGAAGTTCACTAAGGACTCTATAGTTCTGGATAAGACGGAGCTTACCAAATCAGAATATACTCTCACCGAAAAGGACAGAGAAGAGTTAGTACCAACTGAGGAGAAGGAAGCCACCTACTACTGGAGGGTTAAGGCTATAGATGGTGCCTCCAACGAGAGTGACTGGACAGGCTCAGGGTCGTTCATCATTCCGCGTCCCGGCATTACCATGCCTGGGTGGATTATGTATGTATGGATTGCAGTCGCCGCCGTGTTCTGCGGTATCATCGGCTTCTGGCTGGGCAGAAGAACCGCCTACTATTAAAAATTAACAGGTAACCTCACCCCCTAACCCCCTCTCCTTAATAAGGAGAGGGGGTATTTATTATAAAAGAGGGGGCTCACGCCCCCTCTTAAACTCTCTTCTTCCCCCGCCTCCACCACCATGGTTATCCTCTCAGAGGTCTCCCACCGGGAGACATTAAACATTTTTCTCTAGGGTTTTATCTTCCATGCCTGAACAGCCAATTCAGCTAAGTATTTTTGTCGTTCCTCAATTGCTTCTTTGGTCCATTCATTAAACTCAGCAACTTTCTTTGTCAATAAAAGGTTGGATTGTACATATATGTCACGCTTGCTGCTAAATGCACTGTTGCGGAGCTTAACGTTCATTCTCTGTTTCAGTAATAACATATTGCTAAGCCGCTTAGTATATGCTTTTCTTTCCTCTTCAGTGAACTGCGGCCAAGCATTCTCAGCTGGTCGTTCTGGTAAAATATGTTCAAGATTAAGTTCGCCCGGGTCAGTGTTGGGAACAAGCTCGGGCTGAGGTTCACCAGCGACCTGAAGTTCGAGTACACGCAAATAGTATCTACTAAGATACGTCTTCGCTACGCGGGCAGTTGCAAAACTATCTCGAAATATGGCGTCGTTTGGTATAAAGGATTCAGCACGACTTGCAATTGCCTTTACATTTTTCAATTCTCCACTTCTTATTGCTTTTCCCAGTTCACAGTAATGATTCTCCATGGCACCGCCACCAAGACCACCAACGATTAGAAGTCGAACATTCCAACTAATCAAAAGCCTAAGGATTTCCTCGATATCTGCCAGCTGAAGATGCGCCAATGCAGCCAGCAACATAGGACGGAATTGTTCAAGCCCGAGAAGGTGAAGCGTTCTTATCCGTTCACGAGCTATGGCAGAAGCCTCTGACCAAAACTCATGTTCGGGTGAAAGAATTGCTGCATATAGATAACTGTTCTTTTCTAGTTCGTTGGCAAAATCCATGACGTTTGCTGAAGTTGTAACTCGAGATTGTATATTGCGATATAGTTCTTTTTCTCTTACTAAGCCATACTTTGAACTCCAGAAATGTCTCAGAAACACTGTAAACAGATATTCTCCCCCATAAGTACTCAGGGAGGAAATTGCAGTGATCCAAATATTGAGGACTGTCTGGAGATCTTCACCAGAACGACCCAGTAAGTAATTCTTTAGGAGATCTGCTATCGAAAGATCGAGACCGCGGTCATTCATAGTCTCAAATATCAGGAAAGCATTTGCATCGTTAGCAACTGTAAAATAGATTACATATGCGGACTCACTCAGATATTTAGTAAAGTTAGCCAGCCAGTGGACCGGATTCCTATTTCCGTCTAGTTTCTTCGAGAGCCAGCTAGATATAGACTGGCGCGCCTCCCAAAGACGCCGGTGCGATTCTGGAGCTCCCTGCTCCGGTTTAGTGGCCCCTCCTGTTAAAAGCGAGCGGAAATATAGGTCATCGGCTTGGTTGAGCCTCAGTTGAGGGCGCTCCACTCCCTCCGCAATGTCGAATATAGTGAGATACTGACCGCGTATAGCTTGAGAGCGTTTTTTTTCACTCATATTCTCGAATTGGTCAGCAATTCCTGCCAGCAATAGCGATACTACTGCAAGACGTTGTTGGCCATCCAAGACTTTGGGTCGTTCACTATCGGGAGCCGAAATGATGACCAGACTCCCCAAAAAGTAGTCCTCCCTATCCCTAGCAAAGGCATCCCCAACATCGTCTAGGAGTTCCACAACTTCTTCCGTCCACTCGAACGGCCTCTGGTGTAGAGGAACCTCCAGTCTTGCACTACTGAGTACTGAGGCTATTCCCTTGATTTCAATAGATGTACTTGGTTTTGGCATCATTCACTCCTTTTGGTGCATCTCCAACCACCAAATATTAGCTCAAATAACCTCCACAGTCTGCTTATCAATATTTAGTCAGTCGACAGGCTATCCTCCTTTATTCAAAACTAAGCCTATTTTCTACCTAAATTCTTATTAAGTCAACTAGCGTATAGCTGTAATTACACGCCTAATGGGATACTTGCCTTAGATTTTTAAGTGGAGCTTCCTCTAGCCCCCCGTGGAGTGTACTGATTGGCTGCCTCAACCAACAGGGCTAGGCTCATCAGGAAATCATCGTGCCCCTGTGCTGGGTCAACATAAAAGTTCATGGTTTGGTTGGGCCGATATTGGCTCTTAGCCTTCTCCATCTCAAACCAGAACTGCTGGTACTCGGTTGAGCCATCCCCGGCATGCATTTTCAACCTACCTGAGTTAATCGCGGCTAAGAGGTTAAAGCCTAAATCCGATTTTGAGTGAGCAGTAAAGATAAATGGAGAAACCCTTGAGCCAAGCGCTGACCGAAGGAATGAACTCACCGGCTGACCAACCCCGGTAGCATCAACCACTACCTTACGGCAGCGCCAGACATTTTTGAGAATATCTACTAACTGCGAATAGAGCTCGGTATGCTTCCTGCCTGTCCACCGATAGTGCTCCACTACCTTAATTCTGGGCTGCTTCTGGATATCATCACAAATAGAAAAATCTAGTTCACCGATAGTAACCACGGTAGAATCCTGCCTCGGTTTCAGGGCTCTTAAATAGGCTCCTTCTTCTTCCTCAGCCTCCCCGGCTAGGTCAATTCCAGCGACATAGCTTTTGCCCGGCTCAGGCTGATGCTGCCTTAGGTGCATTCCACTTAACTGAGTCCTCTGCTGGAGGCTCAGGTAACCTCCACCGCCACGGATAGGGACAAGACAATACTGGGTTAAAAACAGGGGGTGATTCTCCCCCAGGCGCTCCCTCTCCGCCTCGACATAGGCTAAGTAATCGGGGTTATACTTTGCCACCTCCTGCCAGTCATACCTGAAGTGGCGTTTGATGCCATCCCTTCTCTCCAGCTCAAGGTTTGTCTGCTTCACCTCCTCCAGGAGGGTAGAATCATCCCAGGTAGTGCCATAGTGAACAGTGGTAACATTGGTTGTTGCTCCCATTGGCTTGAATTCCTTGGTATACTTTTCCTTACTTACATCCTGGGATTCATCTATTTCCAGCAGTATTTGGGCGGTGTTGCCCACCACATTAGCCGACTCATCAGCCGAAAGAAAAATAGCCCTGGCATTCCCCAGCCTGATGATATAGCCCAGCTCTGATGTCCAGATGCCATTAAAGCCGGTATCATTTAGTCTGTCTTTCAGTCGCATCATAGAGATAACCGTCTGTGGCTTGAAGGTAGGCGAGCATTTCACCAGGTTCTGTGGCTCTGCCATGTAGAGGGTTAACAGTAAAAGCTCAAGCTGGGCTGATAGCTCATTCTTACCCCCCTGCCGGGCAATCTCGACAGAGAAGGTCAGCCCCTTTCTGCCGAAAACGCTATTTAAGATGGCTGAAGCCACCTGCCTTTGATATGGCCTGAGCCTACCTATTTTAGCCCCTGAAAATCCTGGATTTTCTGGGGAGCCGCTACTTATTGATGGTGGCTCCGATGCCAATTCCGAGGGGGAGGGCGACATCTCTAAGGACATTACCTATTGCCTCCTTCAGTCCCTTCTTCTGCTCTTTGGCGATGTTATACCTAGTTTTAACCAGCCCCGCCAGGGTATTGGTTGCCTGCATAATCAGCCTAATATTCTCCGGGTCATTCTCCAGGATAGACTTTATCTTAACCCTCAGTAAGGCAATCTCATCGTCTATGCCCTCGACGCCCGAGGCTAACTCAAAATCAAGCTGCTCTGCCTCATCAAGAACCTTAGAGTAAAAGCCGTGCTTCCTAGCGTTTTGATTGCCCTTTGGGGCACCCCTTTTTCTCTTTGTTTCTGCTGGCATGTGGTCTATCTCCATTCTTTAAGAGTTGGGCAGTGGCTAGGATAATGGTATGGGCTGCTAGGTCCCATCTCTGGCTTTCTACGGCTAACCTCAATAGCCTCATATCTCCCCCTTTACATAACTGGAAAAACAATTCCTATCTAACTTAGCTTTGAATTGTTTCCCAATAAAATAATAGTACATATGTTCTATTATTGCTATAAGGTTTTGTCATATTTTAAACCTAAATTGATATTATGCCCTCATCTGTTATAGAATGAATCTGAAAAATGAGTGTTGCCAGCCAACTTTACCGTTTACAGGAGCTTGACTTGGAGCTTGAGTCAAATGAGCAGGCTCTCAAGCGAATGGCTAGCCAGCTAGGAGAAAGCCAGGCGGTAGCCAGGGCTCAGACTAAACTCACCTTGGAGCACCAACATCTGGAGGAGTTGAGGCACCAGCAGCGTTCCGCAGAATGGGAGATAGACGACCTAGGAAACAAAATTGCCGCTTCGGAGGATAAACTATACAGTGGACAGATGAAAAATCCCAAGGAGCTAGCTAACCTTGAGCATGAGGTTGAGGGGCTGAAAACTAGGCGTGACCAACTGGAGGATAAGGCACTGGAGATAATAGACCAGGTTGAGCTGACGGAAGCTAGTGTAGCTACCATGAGTAATGAGCTTGAAATATTAGAGGCTGAGTGGCATCGCCAGCAACAGCAGCTATCTACCGATATGGAACAGCTCAAAGCTATACAATCTGACCTTAAGCATAAGCGGCAGCGGCTGTTAGCCGAGATTGACTCTCAGCCAGTCGAGTTCTACCATGAACTCAAAAAACAAAAGAGGACAGCTGTAGCTAAGGTAGAGCAGGGAATATGTCGTGGCTGTAGGATATCACTACCCACCACTGAATTACAGCGGGCAAGAGGTGATAGCCTGGTGCAATGCAGTAGCTGCGGGCGTATCTTGTTCCTAGCCTGAGACTGACACTCGACTTTGGCGAGTCTCTGAAAAGGAATGGCAGAAGTCTTTTATTAAGGAAGATTGAAGGGGCGGCAAATGACGGTGGAAAAAGTAGTAATATATACTGACGGTGCCGCTGAGCCTAACCCAGGACCAGCAGCTATAGGCGCCACCATAAAGGATGAGCAAGGTAGGCTCATTACTGCTATTTCTCAACCTATTGGTCGAGCAACTAATAACCAAGCAGAATATAGGGCTATCATTGCTGCTCTGGAACATGCCATCAGGTTAGGTGCCAACCAGGTTGATATGCGTTCGGATTCAGAGCTGGTAGTCAAGCAAATCAATAGACGATACCGGGTGAAGAATGCGGCGCTTAAACCCTTATATTACCGGGTAAAGCAACTACAGAACCAACTGAAGGGCTTCACTATAACCCATATCCCACGCCAGCAAAACCAAGAGGCTGATAATCTAGCCAATATAGCCTTAAAGTAACCTCATACTACATTGACTCATAATGCCTTTTATACTATAGTTTAAGTAGGTCAAGTAAAC
>SDBU01008605.1_pt1 | contig 11568 bp, 6 predicted proteins | sample 2277071 | NCBI WGS metagenome assembly SDBU01 (sample SAMN10397929, study PRJNA504765) | marine sediment metagenome | isolation source: marine sediment core GS08_GC12, 126 cmbsf | place: Arctic Ocean: Gakkel Ridge, Loki's castle | collected 2008 | reverse complement strand
GTCTTCATAGGCATTAATAGCCTTTTCGTAATCGCCATTTTGCTGATGCAACCGCCCAATTTGATACCTTGCATCTGCCGCCACAAATTTTTCCATCGGTAATTCTTTCACAAGTTCCTGGTAGGCTTTAATGGCATACGGATAATTCTGCATCCCCAGTTCCCAGCCCTTGGCGATGTTGATATATGATTGGGCGACCTGTTCGGCAAATACACTATACTTTTCCTGTTGGGTAACATATCGGCCGGTATTTTCATAGTCTACGGCTTTCTTACGCCTGTATTTCAAAACGTAATCCTGGTCCTGACTTATTTCAGTGAGAGTGTCCTTAGCTTTCTTGAGCAATGTCTCTGCCTGTTTTTCTTCAAAGGTGCCAGGAAATTTTTCTGTGACTTTGACGAACGCACCCCAGCCACCCTTGTCAGAGTAATCGTACAACTTGTAGAAGTAAATGTTGCCGATTTTGAATTGCGATTGGGGCGCCTGTGAGTATTCAGGAAAATTATCAACCAATTCGGAATAACGATTGATAGCTTCCTGATTATTGCCTAAATTCTCATACGCTTCAGCCATTAACAGCAAGGCTTGCGCGGCTTTTCTATATCCATCCGACTCTGAGTTTTCTTTCTGTTCGACGGGAATATTGATATAGATTTTGCGGTTATCATCGATAGCCTGGCGATTCTTGCGGATATTGGCAATTTCACTGCGAGCTTTTGACGCTAGATAGCCCAGAGTTTCCGCGTCGATGATAGCTTGATAATGCTGAGTTGCTTTATCCCACTCAAATCGGCTTTTGTATATCTCCGCGACTTGATAGTTGGCTTTTGCATAATAATCATTCTCTGGACCTTTCTCCGTAATCTGCAAGAATAGCTCTAACGCTTGGTCTGTTAAGGCTTGTGCCTTATCAGTTTTCCCTTCTACCGTTGCAAATTTGGCATCATCTAATTTCATTTCAGCATTTTGATAGAGGTATCCTTCACCAAGCACTTTACCCATCCTCGCCGCGCAACCAACCAACAGGATGCTTACAAGCAACACTAGAGCAGGAATAGTGAAAAATCTGGCTTTCATTTTATTAACCCTCCTTAAAGTCTCGGCCACCTTGATGGCCTACTTTCGTCACCAAACGCTTCATCCCTGGTGACCTACTAACTTGACCAACAAATTTTGATGTGGGAGAGTCCTCCTGGACTCGATTATCGTGGCCGGGAGACCACTCCCACAAATCCATCAGAATTAAACGGTCAATGTACTACGAACCGACTTTCGTCACTAGGGGTTTGGCTCTTGGTGACCTACGAACTACGATATGCAGTTTCTTACTATCATTTTTGCTTCACTTTTTTCTTCGTAAAATCAATGGTAATTTCTCCCCATTGCTTACGTTGTTTTGCGCGTTTATGCAGGGGAGCAAACTTGATGCCTTCGACGAACTGTTTCGCCAATTTTTCTAACTTTGGGTCACCTGCCTTCAATTTAGTTTGTACGTTGATGACATCTCCCTGCGGTGTGACCCAAAACTTCAACACAACTCGCCCAACCTCTTTGCTTGGATACTTCGGGATGTCGGGCCAATACTCTACTATTCGGCCTTGAACCTCTCCACCTGTAATCTGAATGCCACCTGGGCCAACACCCGGTTTTCGCGAGGCCCCTAGCGACGGAGCATCCGCGATGTTCTTAGATGTCGGAGTGCCGATACGCCCTGCGGATGCACTTTTATTGCCCTTCTCGGGAAATGTGTCGCGAGCTATCGGGCCACCATACAAACCAGGTTTATTCGGAGCATCGCGGAATGGAAGTATCGTATTAGAATTCGCGCGTTCACCCTGCTCGGCATCGCGCGTTTTTGGAGCGCTGAACATTTGGTCGGGATTAATATCTGCGCCTGCCGTGCGAGGTAAATTGGGCAGTTTAATATCAGAATCTGGCCGTCCAAGATACTGACTGCCTGTGCGCTGGAATTGAAACGATGGCAGTTTGTCAGAAACGGCTATTTGTTCCTCGCCCTGCGGAATAACAATCTGAACTTGCTCTTCCTCGGGCAACTCCTCCTTTTTGGGAGGCAATTCTAACAAGTCGACTTCAAATTGACGCTCCTGGTCATTCTCCGGCGGTTTTGTATAGATAACAGCCGCAACAGCAAGCATTATTACGATATGTTCTGCTAGAGCAATAATGAGAAATACTCTTAGCTTTTCAAACCACCATACAGAAATGAGAATTAACGCTAATATCAAGAACGCCACAAACACTGGCACGGGAAGGATTGTTTCGATTGTCAGATAAGTAGCGATACCTACACATGGAATTAAAATAGCTAACCCTTTTTTGCGCATTATAATCACCTACTAAGTGAATTACGAATTACGAATTACGAATTACGAATTGAAAGTAGTAGCACCGCGCGGAAGATTCCGAAGAATCTTTCGGGATACATTTTACGTTTCACGTTTTACGTTTTACGCATTACGTTTCACGTTCTCTTCGTATCGCCTCCAGGTCTTGAAAATCAAGCGTTTCCTCCTCTTGGAATAATTTGTACTCACCCGTTGTGAGAAAGCGCACCAAAGAAATGGAGTGCCTCTCAATGACCTTCAGAAGATTATCCGTTTTAGCGGTGAAGTAATTATGGGCAACATAGGTCGGCAGCGCAACAAGCAGGCCGCTGGCGGTTGTAATTAAAGCCTCTGAAATGCCTATTGCAACGCCCTGCGGAGATTCATACAGCGAGCCAAAAGATTTTATCATGCCAATAACTGTACCGAGCAATCCCGTTGACATCGCAACAGTGGGTAACATTCCTAGCATATCTAAATATCGTTCAACTCCGCTTTTTTCATCACCCAGCGCAAATTTCACAACTAATCTTAGGCGTTTTTCATCATAATCTCGATGAGTGATGCCTGCTTTCATCACATTTGTCAGCGGACCAGGTTTTCTATTGCAAAGATTTACTGCAATATCCGCCCCTCCGCGCGTCAGCGCCCGATAAATCTCCGCGATAAACGGTGATGGAATTAACTTGTTTTTTCGCAAGGCGAGAGCGCGGTTGATGATAATTGCATGTGCAAAAAGCGAATAGAAGGCAAGAGGAATTAAAATCCAGCCTCCGCCTATGAGTCGCCGTAAACCGCCGGTTATAATTGTTATTATTTCCCACATAACTTTTCGTGAAACGTGAAACGTGAAACGTGAAACGTGAATAATGTCCTTTTCCGCTTATTAGAATTTGGAAATTAAAACTTTAGCGATACTCCAAAATCAACAATTTGTTGTGGAAGTTTATAATCTTTCAATCTTTCATAGCGTCCAACGCTGAATTGTCCACCGATAAACGCTGTTATATATTCGCCAAAGGTTTGGCTTAGTTTCGGTTTCCAGAGGAAATACGCGGGCAACGTATCATCCAGGGATGAATCATCGCCGTTGCGTGAGACAACGTATCGCGGTCCCTTCGCCTCGCCTGTAATATCAAATCGAAATCCCTTTGGTGTGGAATAGGATAAACTCAGCGATAGGGTATCTTCCGGCCGATAGAGAATATGCTTATTGTCTTGAGGGTCTTGAAATTCATAAGTAAACTGTGTGGAAGCGTTTAAATATTGAGCTAAGTTCAACGATAATCCCACGCGCGCACCCCAGATACGCGCATCCTCATTATCTGGCGTCCAGGAGAGTTCTGGCGCGTCTGTCCTTGGCTTGAGCGATACTAAATCATCAATAATCTGACCGAAGAAGGCAACTTCAGCATTTACTTCGTTATTGGACGAATGAAATTTCAAAGTTGCATCGGCGCACCAGGTTTTCTCAGGTCTTAGAAACGGATTTATTGTAACATAGTTTTCATAAAAATACAATGAAGAAAATGTGGGCTGGTTTATCATTCTCTCTCCATGGAGTTGCCAAATGACATTATCACTTAATTTTGTTGTGATAGAAAGCTGCGGATTAGGTCGCACGTATGTCTGATATTCTTCATCTGCGTTGCGTATCTTTTCATCAGCAGCTTCTTTCCAACTCACGACTTCACCGCCGGCGCCAATGACAAAGGGACCGAATTTTATGAAATTATCCCGCAAATATAATCGTAAAAGCGGCGTTATTATATGTTCTTCCGATGCATCCGGATATTCATCCGTTGCGGTGAAATATTCGACACTTGCTCCAAAATCGAGGGGATTCAAAAATGGCCATAAAACTGTCATATCGATGTTGAATCGCACCTCTGTTCCGGTGTCTGTTTCCTTACCTTCGGAGAGAAACCTACTGTCCATACGAAATGTGGTGATATCGAGATGAACTGTTGATTGTGCATCCGCACCCAATCGTTGTTGCCAATCAAAGCCAGCGCTGAAGAGCGCAACATCTTTTCGCAGAATATCTTCTGGTGATAAAAGCTCAGGTGTGAATGATGCTTTCAACCAACCGATATCCTTTGCGTCATATCGGATATCACCTGTAATATGAGTTCTATTTTGATGACGATATCCGAACATACCGCGAAAAGTATCTATGCTATCTGTACCCCGATGTTCTGTGCGCTCATCGAATAGATGCTGACGGTCAAAGCGTAACAAGCCTTCCACCTCCCTAAACTTTCGTGGCAGTTCGAAAGTGCCTGTCAGCAATGTTTGATATGAGAGCGCATTCGGCCAGCTCGGATAAGCCGTCAATAAAACAAGCGAATCGTTTATCAACCTGGGATTATACGCGACGAAGCGCGGCGGCGTCAAAATATCCGGTAGATGCCATGAACGTTCCTTCACATACACACCCAGGTATTCATCCATCACGGGGTTCATGTCATCAGTAAATTGTTCGCGCGGCACCAGTTGCACCAAGGTTGTGTCAATAATGGTTACCTGAACGCGTTCAGGCAACTCGGATGTGAGTTTATCCTCGTCAGACTCTGGTATCTGTGCAACTAATACTGACGCAATCAGTAGAAATGTACCGACGAAAGTTATAAATGTAAAAAAACGTAACATAAAAGATTCCTTCCCGGAATTCGGAATTAGGTAATTTTCAGTATCAATTTTACTGTTCGGAAGGGGTTGTACCCCTGACAACTTCACCGCTGGGGTACAACCCCAGCGAAACAGAATATTAAGTTTATTTTTGAAAATTACCTAAAGTTATCACTCATTAATCTGCTTTTGGACGAGTTGCAGATGCGTCTGCGCATAATCCAAAAATGGTTTCCATTCAGCAGTTTTCTTCGAATGATTTTGGTATTCTTTTAGCGCTTTTTCATACCATGTCTTCGCATCGTACCATCGCTGTAGTTTTTCGTAGCTGGTTCCAGCTCTGATGAGTGCATTTAGCGCATTGAGCGGGTCAAATTCACTATAGACCAAACCCACCCGAAGATATATTCTCGCGGCTTCTTCGTATTCTTCCAGTTCAAAAAGGCTTTCGCCCATATAAGACAGGGCTTCAACCGTCATTCTGGTAGGATAACGGTCTGTCTTATCGTCTGTAATCTTTTTATAGGCATTAATGGCTTCTCGATATTTTGTAAGTCGGCGATATGCGTGACCTATAAGCAACTGCGCTTGTTGAGCATCTTTGGAGTCAGGATACGCTTTGATTAAACGAATATAAACATTTACCGCTTTTTGCCACTGCACCAACTGGCTATAACAGTCTCCTATCGCCAGCATTGCGCGTCGCGATTCTGAACTGCCGGGGAATTGTTCTATCACTTGCTCAAAGGCTTTAATAGCTTGCTTGAAATCGCGTTTGGGATTCTCCTTATCAAACCAACACCAGCCGATGTAATAAGCGGCCCGAGACGCGAATTCACTACGTTTATCTACTTTCTGAAATGCATCTATAGCTTGCTGGTAGGATTGGAGTTTGTAGTAGCTGAGACCGATGTAATACTGCGCTCGCCATACTGCTGATAGCACAGCTTCATTAGTCGCTCTGCTGTATTGGTCGATAACTTTTTGATATTCGGCAATCGCCGTGCTGTAATTTTCTGATTCATAGTAGTAGTTAGCCAATTCCAGTTGTACGCTTGGGGCTAGGTCGCTTTGCGGATATTTCTGGAGAAGCATCCTATGTGCTTCGAGGGCGAGCTTTTTATTTCCCATCTGCAGATACGCAGAGGCAATGCCATCTTGCGCATCATCTGCCCATTCGCTTGCAGGATAAAGGGTGATGAGTTTTTGATAATTATTGATAGCTTGTTGATGCATTTGTAGATTGTAGTAGCTCTCAGCAATGCGATACTGTGCTTCCTCACGCAGGTCAGTAATCTTTTCTTCGCCGGGTTCCTCAATAGTCGTCTTAACATTTGGCGAGTTCTGGACAACGTCCTGATATTTTTTAATTGCCTCTGCATATTGCCCAAGTTTGAAATAGCAATTGCCCATTCCAAAGATAGCGTGTGGAAGCAGAATTGTCGCAGGATGTTTTTTTTGCAACGCGAAAAAACCGTCAATCGCTTTTTTATATTCCTCTTTTTTATAAAGTGTCCAGGCGATACGGTACATCGCGTTGTCATTCCAATCGCTGTTTTCCGGTATCAACTTAAACGCGTCAATTGCCCGGTCATATTCCTTCAGATTGAGGTATCCGATTCCTATGTGATATTGAGCCTTGTTGCTAAAGGCACCGCTTTTATAATCCGTAACGACTTTTTTCCACGCAGCGACGGCATTTTGATATAATTCATTTTGCAATTTTTTATTTCGTGTTTCACCAGCTTGTGAGAAATACGTCCAGCCAATACCGTATTGGCATTCTTCAGATTTTTCTCCGGTGGGATATTGGCGCAATAATTCCTGATATTTTCCTCGCGCTTCTACATAACGTTTCTCCCAGTATGTTCCTTCCGCTAGAAAGAATTCCGCTTTATAATTCATTGGGCTGTTGGGAAATTGATTGAGCAGTTTCCGACACGCCTGGATGGTACCACGATAATCTTCGAGCTCGTAGCGCGAACGCGCCAACCAAAATAATGCGTCAGAAGATAGCGCGCCTTCTTCTGATGAATTGGGATTTTCCTGGAGAAAAACATCAAATGTATCCGAGGATTTCTGGTACTGTTTGTTGCTGAAATAGGATATTGCTAATTGATATAAGCTATATTTGCGTAACGGTGTTTTCGCGTACGATTTCAGCAATGAGTTGAACGACTTGATGGCGTTGTCATAATCTCTCAGATAAAAATATGCCGCGCCCATTCCATACAGAGCGTCGTCCGCATACGGCGACTTGGATTTCACTTTTTTATAATTGAGGACGGCGGAGTTGTATTCTCTTTGAATACGGAGGCATTCTCCCAGATAAAAGCGGGCTGCATCGGCATATTCCGATTTTCTATCTCTGGCGACAAGTTTATATTCGTTTGCAGCTTGTGCGTATTTTTTTTGCTCGAAGTACGCGCGGGCGATACTGTATCGCGCGTCATCGACCATGTCGCTTTGGGAATACAGAGTAATGATTTTCTTATGTTCGTGGATAGCCTCTGGATATTTTTTCTGCGCCAACAACACTTCTGCTATCCAGTATTGGGCGCGTGGCTTAATGTCCGGTATTGAATAATCTTGGAGCAACTTATCGAAAGCATTCTTCGCCTCATCTAAATTGGACAACTGAAAATAGCATTCGCCTAACCTGTATTGAGCGTCTGCGAGCATCCGCTGATATGTGGCATCATCGCCATATCGTTTGATGAATTTTTTGTAAGCGTTCAACGCTTTATCCCATCGCTTTAGTCCAAAGAGACATTCCGCCGCGCGGTATGATGCCTCCGGGGCTTCAGGACTGCTCGGATATTCTCGCAATAAACGCGAGAATATATTATATGACTGCTGATATTGTTTCAGGCGGTATAAACTCCAGCCCATTGAATAGAGGGCAAAACGCGCTTCCTGAGATTCCGAATATTCCTTCAGCAAGCGGTCATAATATGAACGCGCGCTGTTATACTTTCCTAAATTATAGTATGATTCACCGGTGAAGTATAAGCTCGCAGAAAGCGTTTCAGCATCTTTTGATTTCTTAATGACCTCGCCATAAGCCTTGATAGCTTCTTCGAATCTGCCCAGTTTATACCATGAATCGGCAACGCCGCGCACAGCATCCAGACGCAGTGGACTGTCGGGATAATCATTTCCCAGTTGCTTGTAATGCCGGATGGCTTCATCATACTTTTCTTGCCGAAAAGCGCATATTCCCATCAAGTATCGCGCATCATCAGCTTTATCGCTGCCTGGGAAGTTTTGGAGAAATTTCTCCAATTCGGTTTTGGCAATAGAATATACCTTCTCGTCGAACAGTTTTTTTGCAAAAGTATAATCTTCATCCTCGCCAGCAAGAACAATGGAATGAATGCAAAAACTCAGTGTGATTATAGCGAGTAGAGTGAGGACGCCTTTTCCATTTCTGGTCAGGTTTTCCTCAAGCCCTCTCCAGAACCGTGCAAGCCTGTCACCATGCACACGGCTCAACAACGTTCATCTCAACCATAGATGCTTTTCAAAAGTTAAGTTCGTGTTCCTTTCCATAAGTTTGATAGTGACAATCTATGCAAAGTGTGACAAGATTGTCTGAACTGTGGTTATCACTGTTCCCATCTACATGGTGACAGTGATTATCTACTCCCACAATGACTTTCTTACCACATAATCTGCACTTGTGCCTATCCCTTTTCAATGCTACCTTTTTGTTTTTCCAATATTCATCACTTATATGTGGGTTGGAACCTCTGCCTTCCCATTTATCCAGTATGTTGAATTGTACCTTTTCCTCATACTGGTAGGTGATGAATGGGTTTAGCTTCTTTTTCGGCATATACTTTGCCGATGGTTTATCCACCAACTTTGCTAACCATATTGTTTCCTCATCGGTCATGTATGAGGCTTCAATCTTGAATCCAAAGTTCTTTCTATTGATTGCTCTACTGTTGATTTTGTATCCAGTTTGATGATGGCTGTACATCTTAATGACTTTACCATAAGGCAGTTTACTATGTTTACTCTTAGCCCATCTCATCATGCTCTCATTGATGAACCAATCCATACTGGCAGGGACTTCTTGCCCTTTCCAGTTGGTGTATTTGTAGTATTCTGCCCAACCATTGATTATGCTATTCATTGCCATTATTTTACTGGATACACTTTCGTATATTGCACCTTTGCCCCTAGTTGCTATCTGGATTTTCTGCTTAAATCTTAGGATTTTATCCTTTGGTACTGAGGTCATTGTCACATTACCATCTTTGGTTTTGTACCTCTGGATATGAAAGCCTAAGAAGTCAAATCCATTACGGACATGGGTTATTAAGGTTTTATCCTCAGAAAGTTCCAATTCCAGTTCATCCTTCAGGAATTGTTTCACCTGTTCCTTCATTGTTACTATATCCACTGCTGTTCCTTGTGGACTAATGAAAGTCTGGGCGTTTACCTTTGAGCCATTCCATAGAATCACAAAGTCATCTGCCCGTAGCGAAGCGGAGGGGCGAAGCGATCTTTTCATATCTGATGAGTTTGGCATTACCATCACCAGCTTCTCTACGTTTTCTCTTTTGATACTGTGTAAGATTACTACCGTAGTTATTGTCAAACCATTCATCAAATTCATGCAGATAGATATTTGCAAACAATGGGGAGATTATTCCACCTTGTGGCGTTCCCATTTCTGGGATACCATATCCAGGTTTATTTCTCACTCCATTTTCTATGTATCCCGCTCCAAGCATTTTCTGAATTAACCTTAATAGCTTTTCATCCTTGATACTCTTTCTGATAATTCTCAGTAGTATTTCATGACTGATATTATCAAAACAACCTTTTATATCTCCTTCCAATACCCAGTAATACTTTTGACCGGGTTGGATTGACCTATAAAAGATTGGCAGTGCATCATGGCAACTTCGGTTAGGTCTAAATCCGATTGAGCAATCTAAGAAATTACTTTCAAAGATTGGTTCTATGATTAGCTTTACTACTTGCTGAACAACCCTATCTTTCAGGGTCGGTATCCCCAGTGGTCTTTTACCTCCGCTGGATTTTGGTATATATACCCTTTTTGCAGGTTGTGGTTCATACAATTCATTTCTCATCTCATAGCAGATGTTCTGAATAAGAGCTTCCTTATTCTTATCATCTTTGAGATGTTGCTTTGTAATTCCATCAATACCTGATGTCTTGCTTCCCTGATTTGATAGTATCAATTTCAAAGATGCTTCAACCCATTTTGGGTTATAAGTTAGATTGTAAAGGTCATCAAATCTATGTTCTGGTTCACGAATTGCTTTCTTAGCCAGCCTTTTCTGTAGACGACGAATACCTCTGCCAATACACGTTTGGTAAAGGTCTACCATTTTACCAGTAGCTACATTTACCAACTTCTTTAGCATAGGAAACCACTTCCTTTCGTCTCTTTGGATTTGGCTGATGAACCTTGCCCGACCCCCTTCGCCTTGCCTTCTCCATTACAGAGAACACATTGACTACCATGAGGTCGCCTTTCACCGTTAGACTCTTTGAGTTGCAGCTAACTCTATTCCTATACAGGAAATTCCTAACAGCTTTCCAAGTTCCATAATCTGCACTATTGCGATAGATGAAAGTTGCCATCCCGTATTTTCTCGTGTAACCTTTACACATTAGGTAAGATAGTCTACTTATACCCTTATAGTAGATACTATACCCTTTTGCTACTAGCATATAGCAAAAGGTTTCATCTGGACATAATCAATCCCAGATTACTCTTATCTCCCCCCCATATCCTCAGGTTTGAGGGGTCACTCACTACGGTAGATGGTTTGCGTTCGCTCAACTTTCAAATATCTGTCCCAAGTTGGTCAGGATTGGCTGAGGTAGCTTTCACAGTTTTCCAATCCAATCCTCGTTTCGTATAATCTGTCACCAGATTATCTTTCCAGAGGACTGTCCCCCCTGTGCTTTGAGTGAGCTATTTCGGCTTGACAGGCACTAAAGGCTCATCCTGTTCTACCTTACACTCCACTTTGGGGACATCTGATTAGGGAAATCAGATGACTTTACCAGTATATCTCTATACCTTAAAGCATTGCAGATTATAGCACACCAGACAGTTTCCTTACGGACTTATCTGGTTATCTTGTCGCCCGATTATTATGAGTATAGCTCGCGTATATCTAAATCTCATGGCAGTAACCTCCTGAAATATAAGTAAATTCGAATTAAGTTTTCTCACTTTTGGGGACGCAGACGCGTCAAAAAGTTGATATTGAACAAGTGCGGAATATAAGGCATATCAAAGAAAATAATCCTCCCAGTTGCTCTCGCTGGATTGCTAAATCCAGCGGTGGTGTGGCGTGGATTTGGCAATCCACGCCGAGCATAAGGGCGATTTTATTTCTTGGAAAATCCTAAAATGTACAATATCAATAATAGCATTTTTACAGATCTGAACCTCTGCACACTTTAAAGCGGCAGGTTCTTATACCTGACTACCTCTCCAAGGCTCTCCGTAGTTCCGTAAGCCCAGCGACTTGGGTTGAGTAGGCGAAGCCGTATCGAAACCAGCCAGGCGTCGGTGAGCGAAGCGAACACGGTCAAA
>SDBU01008604.1_pt1 | contig 11568 bp, 13 predicted proteins | sample 2277071 | NCBI WGS metagenome assembly SDBU01 (sample SAMN10397929, study PRJNA504765) | marine sediment metagenome | isolation source: marine sediment core GS08_GC12, 126 cmbsf | place: Arctic Ocean: Gakkel Ridge, Loki's castle | collected 2008 | reverse complement strand
TGACCCAGCCCAGTGCCGAACGCGGGTCGGTTACGGCGGAGTCCTGGAACGTAACGAACACATTGCCCAGGCTGTCGGAAACCGGCAGGCCGAAACTGAAGTCGATAGTGACCTCCTGGTTCTCGTTACCCTGGTTGACCACGGTTAAGCGGCCGGTTGGGTTCTTGTCGGATGTAAACACGATCGTTGGTGATACCAGTACACCGGCGGCCGAATTGACCGCCAGCAGAAGTACCAAAACGGTCGGCCACAGCAGTCTTCGTGAAACCTGGTGGATCAGGGGTGTAATATGCCTGTCGGGTCCGTTCATGTCGTCACTCCTGTCTCAAATCAACTTATCATTCATCTTTAAGGCCGACAGTGGCTGTCGCCGTCGTCAGCCGGTCCGCCAATATTCCGGTCAGGTACCGTTGTATGATACACTGAGCACTATGTCGGCATTGTAGGTGCCGGATTTCTGACTGACCGACGGTGTCACTTTGCCGCCCAGGTAAACCTTGGTGGTGCCGCCACTGCCTATAACTGCCGCCACCGGCAGGTTGTAGGGGTTCTGATCGATCCAGCCGTTGGAAGCGGCTACGGTCGATGGTGTCACCGTGGTGGTATCAACTGCCGCATCGTCGGCGCCGAATATGATCGGCATCCGGTCAGAACCGTCACTCAGAGCCAGGTAGGCAGGCAGTAATAACTGCAGGGTGATTCCGGAGCTGGCCTGACCGGTGATAGTGAATATGGCCGAGGAATCATTATCATTGTACCCGACCCCCTGGGGCACTCCAGCAAAGACATTGCCAAAACTCAGGTCCTGGGTAGCGGTGACGGCCAGCGCCGTCAGGACGGTGGCCGTAGCCGACCGGTCATCGTAGTCCGCTGATTCCACCAGTGACCGGTTGACCAGCAGGTTCAACAGCAGAAACACCAGCGCTGTCGTCAGCAGCACTCTGCGGCCGGTAGCCGGCCGAGCTGTCGATTGTCGGTGGTTGTCAGACTGTGGTTTCATCTGCCGGTAATTGTTCGTAAACATCATCTTCAAGCAACAAGTTTTTTCTATAAGCCGTTGTAGGCAACTGTCAGCACAATGTCGGCGCTGTAGATGCCCCCCTTCTGGTTGGCCGATGGCACCACCTTGCCGCCGAGGTAAACATCGGTACCGCTGCCGCCGATCAATGCCGCCGGCAGGTTGCGGGGATCAACTTCCAGCCAACCCCTGATACCGGCTGCGGTGGGATCATGGGCCGCCGTGGTATCGACCGAGGCGTCAGTGCTGCCGAAAATCACCGTCATGCGGTCGCTGTTGTCGCTGAGAGATATATACTCCGGCAGAAACAGCGACAACTCAACACCGGCCTGGCTCTGCCCGGTTATCTGAAAAACCGTCGCGTCGCTGCTGGTCACCGCCACTGTGGTCGGCACTCCCTGAAAGATGTCGCCAAAATTCAGATCAGCCGATGAGGTGACTGAAAGAGCTGTCTGCACTATGGCTTCGGCGCCACCCACGGCTGCGTCCTGGGCCGTCGGCCCTGTCGGTAGCAGCAACACCGTTAAGACGACAACGCCAACAACGCCTTTCACCAGGCGACACACTTCCAATGTAAGGCACCAGTTCATTTCGAAACACTGCTCAATAATCGCACACAGTTCATCAGTTAATTTATCGGCAATCTGTTCAATTTTATTACATCTCAAATTAAAGCCGGAAACAGACAAAGCGAAAGTTTTACAGGTATCAACGGGAGAGGTTGTATCCCACCCAACGTGCCCCGTTGGATGGATGCTGAAACTGCGGATTCATGTGACCTGGTCGTGACGTCCAGCGACGATGGTGAAAAAAAAGGGAAGCCGCCGAAGCGGCTCCCCTGCAAATTCAATCGGGTGCTATTTGTCCAAACGTCTCTTAGGCACCCTCGAACCAGACAGTCAGAATAATAGTCGCAGTGTAATCGGCGGCCGAAAGCTGGGTTGCGCTGGGATAGACAGTACCGCCTAGGCCGATGTTACCGGTGGCCTCACTCAGAGTCAGCGTGCCAATGGCATAGGGATTCTTCATGACATAGGCACCGGATGAGAAATCTGTATTGGTGACGCCATCGTCTTCCCAGGAAGCATCGGTGTCCTGGAAGAAGACGTCAATACGCTGTTTGACGGTGGTGGACCAGAGATACTCCGGAAGCAGGAAGGAAGCCTGGATGTTGTCGGCGGCAGTGCCGGCAATAGCCCACAGACCGGAACCTCCGGAACCAGCGTCATCGGTCGCACTGTCCATGGCCTTGGCGACGCCCATGTAGACGTCACCCCAGTCGAGGTCCTGTGTCTCAGTAATTGCCAGAGCCGTCAACACGGTTGCCGTGCAGGTGCTTTGAAAGGTGTCGTTGGCGTCCAGGGAGTTTCCGAACACCAAAATCAGCACCATGACAGACAACGCCAGCAACGAGCCCAAACCGCTGCCCTTTTTGCTGATGATCTTCATTTCATCCTCCGTGATGTATGAAAGGTTATTCAATAATTTAAATTCTGTTTTCAATACAGACACTCGTTGTGTTTAGATTATAATCGCCATATTGGCACAAAAACTCACACCTGTTGGCTAAAAAAGTGGCAGGTATCTTCGTAGATGTTCGATTACTGAACAGCGGGCGGTGGGTCCGCTATCAATTGCCGGTGTAGGTTACGGTCAGGCGAATTGTGGCTGAGTAGCTGCCGGCTTTCTGTACCAGGCCGGGTACAATAGTACCTCCCAGCCAGACGGTCAGGAGGCTGTCGAAACCGATCCGGTAAGTGATGGGGCCATTTGGATTTAACCCACTGGCGCTGGGGCTGCTCTGGTCGGGAGGATCTGTCGAATCAACAGCACAACTGGTGCTGGAGAAAAAAAACGGCATATTGGCGCCGGTCATGTAAAGATAACCGGGGAGTGTAAAATCAAGAGTTACCTCGGCCAAACCATCCCCGGAGACAGACCATTCGGCGGCATCAGTTGAACTGCCGGCAACCTGGCCGGGAACACCGGGATAGATATTGCCAAAGACCAGATCCTGTGTTCCGCTAACAGTCTGACCATAAAGCAAATTGCCCGACCACAAGCAGGCCGAACCGAGCCACATGAGTATTGCCAGTCGTCTCAATGTTGACCATGCCTCCTGTGCCGTCATGACTAAACAATGCGGCCGGGCCGGTCAACAAATATCTGCGGTGACGCCCCAGGGGCCGTCGTGTCACCGGATCAACTTCCGGTGAGAGTCACGGTCAATTGTATACTGCCGGTGTAGTCCCCGGCACTCTGGCTCATAATGGGACTGACCGAGCCTCCCAGCCAAACCGTCATGGCACCGGTACCGCTCAGGTTAGCGGTCGTGACTAAAGAGGGATTCATCGATACCGACGGACTTGTCTGTGAGGCCAGGGCGCTGTTGGCATATGAGGCATCAGAACTGGAAAAGATGATCGACAGACTACTGGCGCCGGCACTGAGTGAGTTGGGCAAAGTAAAGTCCAACATGACCTCCGCCCCGGGGCCGCCCGCGACTACGGTCCACTCACCGGCGGATCCGACCGCAATTTTCTCAACTGACTTATCAACGCCCGGAGTGACTGTCCCAAAATCCAGATCGTTGCTGCCTGTCACCGTCATGGAAGCTACCACGGTGGCGCGAGCCTGGATTGTGCCGCTGACCTGGGCATCCATCTTCCGGGTCGGCAGCAAAATCAACAGGGCGACAATCGACCACCGCAGCAGTAAAATTCTGCCCACGGTTTCCTCCTTGGTTAAACCCTGAGGTTTTGTTCCGTTGGCAGTGAGTGCAAGAGGGGTGCCCCAGCGATAAAAGTCGTATAAGTGATTGTAAGCGTGACCGATAGAAAGATACCGAAAAGCCGCCGGTAACATCCGCAGGCAGATGAGTGGGGGGATAATCCCATATTCGATGGGCAGCCTGATGGATGGGTTGCCAGCTATTGAGAGGTTGTCCCACAAGCAGGTTTCACAAGGTAGCGAATGTCGTCACCCTGAGCGGAGTCGAAGGGCGAGTGGCGTCGCCACACAAGTTTCGAGCAATGAATGTGAGACTGAGGTGGACCGGAGGACCCATAAATCAGCCGATGGCTGCCATGCTTCGACTCCGCTCAGCATGACCACTCCGGCGTTCCCAACGGCACCTATGGACCTTGTTCGTGTGCGGTAGATGTCTTGAGGTTGTCCCAGATAGGTGCCCATTCCTTCTCGCGTAGAGTAGGGGCTTGTCTCCCGCAAATAGATGTGGCTTGTCACTGGCGATGCCACCGGCGGACATAAAGCCCGCCGCTACGCGGAGTTGACAAGTTGTATAAAGTTCCGTCGGGTCTTGCCACCGACGAAGTCGGGGTGAACCGACAATGTCAGGGTGAACCGACGAAGTCGGGGGTGAGACCTGACGAACTACTCAGTCCCGGTAGGGCAGGTCCGGTACGGTGCGGACCTGCCAGATTGATGACAAAGGGCAGCTTGCTATGGTGTCTTGAAGTACTGCATCGCTTCCGGCAGGAGTTGCCGGATTTTGGCGATGCGCTTTTCGTCGGAAGGGTGGGTGCTCAGAAACTCCGGTGGCGCGCCACCCTGTTTCAGATTCGCCATACGCTGCCAGAAACCGACTGCCTCTCGCGGATCATAACCGGCCATAGCCATAAAGATCAACCCCAATCGGTCAGCCTCCGATTCATGCAACCGGCTGAATGGAAGCATCACACCGATCTGCGCTCCCACTCCGTAAGCAGTCAAAAACAGGTTACGGGTTTCTTCCGGCTTCTCTGCCAGGGCTGCCGAAAGAGCCATGCCGCCCATCTGGGCCAGCAGCCCCTGGCTCATCCGTTCGTTGCCGTGGTTGGCGACGGCATGGGCTATCTCGTGCCCCATCACTACCGCCAGGCCGGTTTCGTCCTGTGTTACCGAAAGAATGCCGGTGTACACCACTACCTTGCCACCGGGCATACACCAGGCATTGATCGCCGAATCTTCCACCAGGTTGAAATCCCAGGCATACCCGCTCAGTGCACCGGATCGGCCATGATCGGCGAAATAGCGCTGGACGGCCTCTTTTATCCGGTTGCCGGCCCGTCTGACCATCTGCACCTGTTGGGTGTTGTCACTGAGTTTGTGTTCGGAGATGAATTGTGAGTATTGCTGAAAGCTCATCGAGTTGAGGTTCGATTGGGGAACAAGTATCAGTTGTCTCCGGCCGGTTATGGGTACCGTGGCGCAGGCCAGCAACAGAGCCAGGGTAAGCAGGCATGAAATCTTAGCAGTGCGGGTGATTTTCATTATCGGGCTCCTTTATTTGCCTGGTGCGGAGTGATCTTGATTGATACTCTCAGGTATTAGTACACCCGGCCGAGGGGGCATTTCAAGAAAAAAAAGATGTCTCAATCCGGATTGACCAGACCCTGACTGCCAGCGGGAGCGAGCCCGGCACCCGGCTGCGCAACCGGTGTCGGTTTTTTCCCGAAATCCTGGAAGCAAGCCTGTGCAATTATTGAACAACGATTGTTCTTTGGACTCGGGTGTGCCTGCTAACGTTGTTTGTAACAATCATATAGAACATTGTGTCCAGCGCCGATGATCCCGGCCGGTGGAGGCACGGGCTTTGCTTGTGAAGCGGAGGACACAGACCCGGGCGATCCGGGTCCGGTGCCTCTGCCACACCAGTGGTGTTAGACCAGACCCCTGACTGACCATCAGGGGTTCTTTTTTTTGAGCCGGCTATGGCCACCGGTAGGCCCGATCAGTATTTATCTCAGCACCATAAAAGTTGACGGCCGAGAGCTTCTGGTGTAGATTCCGCCTCGGCATGAAAAAGAAACTGAGAATTGTAGCCGCGCTGCTGCTGGTGGCGCTGGCGGCCACCGCCGCCTACTATCTGTACCGTACCTTTAAGCCACGAAACCAGACTGAGAAACTGGCTCGGATAATCCACCTGGAAGACCGGCGGCTGATTCCCAATCGACTTAAGCAGTATTTGCAAGACAGCGACCCCGAGATCCGCGCCCGCGGGGCACTGGCGGTCGGTCGTATCGGCGGGCAGGGCAGTGGGGAACTGCTGTGGGGTTTGATTGCCGACAGCGCCATCGACGTGGGCGTTACGGCAGCGTTTGCCATCGGCCTCACCGGAGAGAAAGAGTTGGCCGGGCGGTTACTGGATGTTGCCTTTGATCTGCCGTCCGCCGTTGGCGCCGAGGCGGTGGAAGCGGCTGGACGACTGGCCGACAGCAGTATGGTCGAGATCGCTGAAGGACTGCTCAGGTACTTTACTCACCCCTCACCGGATGTCCGGGAGGCTGCCTGCCTGGCGCTTTTTCGAGCCGGGGCACGTTCCAAGGTGCAAGATATCGTCAGTTTTATCAGTGGCGAGCCGGACCAACAGGTACGCCGGGCGGCTCTGTTTACTCTGGCCAGACTGGGAGCGGATGAGGCCGAGACGGTCTTTGTCGAATTTCTGGCCGATCCTGATCCGTTTGTACGGTCGCTGGTGGTTCGTGGTCTGGGGCGAATCGAGACAGCCCAGGCCGGGCACTACCTGGCGATTGCCCTGAATGACGCCGACGCCGGTGTGGTGGCTCAGACCATCGGCGAACTGGCCGGAAGACAGGACCGGGAAGCCCGGGCACAGTTGGTGGCGAGGCTCTCCAGTGAATCAGACGAGAAACTGGTTATTGCCTTGCTTGATGGTCTGCGTCGACAAAAAAACGACCAGGGTGTCGAAGCTGCCCGGACGATCCTGTCGACCGAACCGCCGCTCAATATCGTGGCGGCCGGCATCCGGTATCTGGCTGCAATCCGGGGAGACCGGGCGGTCAGTCTGATCGATTCACTGGTGGCCGACGGTGAACCTGTAGTGATAGCGGCCTGCGCCGATGCCTTTGGAACTATCGGCGGCAAGAACGTGGTGCCACGCCTGGCGGTGCTGTTCAACGACGAAGACCCGGTAGTCCGTCGGCACGCTCTGGAAGCATTGTTGCTGGTCGATTCCGCCAACACCGACTTTTATTTACGTAAGGCGCTGGCCGATCCCGATTTCACCCTGGTGGTTGCCGCTCTGGATCGGATCGCGGAAATGAAGCTCGGCAGCTATCTGCCGGTGATGAGTACCCTGATGAGTCGCGGGGCGGATGTCGATGTCGATATTCGCCGAACTCTGCTTCAGACGTCCCGATCGTTTGCCGATACCGACGCACCGGACACGACGGCGCTGGAAATACTGTATGCGGGGTTGCTCGATCCGGAATATATTGTCCGGCGGGAAGCATCCGCCATCCTGCGCGAGCAACTGGGGCAGAATCGGTTTGCCGCGGTGGCTCCACCCGACACCAGGATCAGCGAAAGAAGAATCGTTGCTGCCCTGGAAGACCATCGGATCAATCCGGTCGCCACGATCGTCACCAGCCGGGGAGAAATCGAGGCGGAGCTGTTTTTCGATACGGCCCCCCTGACGGTGCTGAATTTCATCGATCTGGCGGAGGAAGGTTTCTACAACGGTCTTTCGTTCCATCGAGTGGTGCCGAATTTCGTAGTGCAGGGTGGCGATCCCCGCGGTGACGGCTGGGGCGGACCTTCATACTACATCAGATGCGAATACTCCGACGAACCGTTCCAGCGTGGCACCATTGGGGTGGCCACCTCCGGCAAGGATACGGGCGGCTCCCAGTTCTTTATAACTCTGTCGCCGCAGCCACATCTGGAAGGTCGCTACACGGTTTTCGGGCAGGTTCTGTCCGGGATGGACATAGTCGATCAGATTGTGATCGACGATCTCATCGAAACGATATTGATATATTGGGAGTAATGAAAATTAAAGGTACCATACTGTTTACGATCATGGTCGCGTATGCTTTCTGTGTCGGCTCTCTCGCGGGGCAGGAGTTGCCAGTGTCAGGGATTGACCCGGAGGCATTGATCGACCAGATACTGGTCATCGACGGCAAGCAGCGAGCGGAAATCAGCGACCTGACTCTCGATGCTGAATACATCGGCGGCCAACCGCAAAAGGACGGTAGCGTCAAGGAAAAGAAACGCTTTCTCAAAAAGGTCTATATCAAGTACCTGCCGGATACGACCTGGTATCGGGAAGAGTACCTGGAGTGCTACCGGGATAGTCAAATGCTGAACCCGGAAGAATGCCGGAAAGCCGGGATAGAGCAGATCGAAAATAATCGAAAACGTCACATCTGTGATATATCTTACAATGTTCTGCATCCGTTTTATCCGGAATCTCGCGGCGATTACGATATCCTTTACCGGGGAGTTGCCTCAGATCGAGTTGATGGTTACGTATGTCACCACTTTCGAGTCGAATGCCGGGGAGAACCCCCCGACGGCATCAACGGGGACTATTACTTCGAGGCCGAGTCGTTCCACCTGGTGCGGGTAGATTTCACGCCCGTTAAGCTGGTGCGCCGGATGATGTTTAAGTTGAGCCGTCTGGATATGTCGATCCGTTATGGTCCGAACCCCGACGGCTGGTGGTTGCCGCGTCAGTTGGATGTCGAAGGCCGGGGCAAGTCGACCTTTATTTTTGGTGTTAAGTTTGTCGCTACCGAATACTTCCGCCACCCGGAAGTCAACAGCGGCTTATCAGATGAAATATTTGAGGTTAACCATGACTGAAGGCACTTTCAAGACGGCCATTGTCAGGGTCGATATCCCGGCCGAGTACAATCTTATCTTCGGCCAGTCACACTTTATCAAGACGGTCGAAGATCTCTATGAAACGATGATCGAGGCTTCACCCGTGCTGAAATTCGGTATCGCTTTCTGCGAGGCTTCACAGCAACGACTCATTCGCACTGACGGCAATGATGACGAACTCATCCGGCTGGCGACAGAAGCAGCTTCCTCGGTAGGCTGTGGACATACTTTTTTCATATACCTCAAGGACGGTTTTCCGGTCAATGTACTGAACCGGATCAAGAACGTCAGTGAAGTCTGTCGTATCTTCTGCGCGACGGCTAACCCGCTGGAGATTATTGTTGCTGAGACCGACCTGGGTCGGGGTGTGATGGGAGTTATTGACGGGCAGGCGCCGCTGGGTGTGGAGGGAGACGACGACAAGGCGGAACGCAACAAGTTTCTGCGGACTATCGGATACAAAAGATAACAGTACGTTAAATGACGGGAATGACTATGCGAGTGGAACTGGAAAGATCGCCCACGGAAAAACTGGTAATTGAAAGCAGCGAATACAAGGGACACGACCTCGTGTCTCTGCGGATATACTTCCTCTCCGGAGAAGAAGAGTGGTTGCCGACCAAGAAGGGCGTCACCTTCAGACGCGATCAACTCGACGAAGTGCTGGCGGCTCTGAATAAGATCAAGACGAAGTAGTCTGTTGACGTGTCCGGCAGCGGGGCTTTGTATCACACTTAGCCCCGGCCGGTGGCATCGCCACTCTTATTTGACATCGCCAGTGACAAGTCACCTCTATTTTTACGCGCGGTCAGGAATCCTTTCCTGACCGAACGATTGAACTTTGTCACAGCCTTCTTGACTTACCTGACGCTATCGGTATATTGATAGCGTACGCAACACCTGAGATTTCAATATGGTCAGAAAGTATACCCTCCTGATCGGTCTGGCGCTGGCACTTCTCTGGTCGAACGGTGACGCCGATGTCGATCGGCGGTTAAGCTGACACCACGTCATACTTGAATTGCGATCCTGATTACCCTATCATTCGTGACAACGGACACTTGATAGGAAATGACATGAAAAAGCTTACCGCCCTGTTGCTCATAACAAGTACGCTGTTCGGCTGCTCGGGAGAACCGCAGTCGGTTGAACAACTGGTCAACGCCGGAGAAAAGGCAATTGTGGCCGGAGACTATACCCACGCCAGAGACTACCTGTCGAAGGCCGTCGCCCGGCAGCCGTCGGATCAGCATATACTCTACCTGCTGGGTATCAGCTATCGTCGTGATTTTCTCTATGATTCGGCCTACTACTATCTCAAACGAGCGGACTTACTGCACCCCGGTGATCGCGAGGTGAACCTGGAACTCCACCGGGTGGCAGCCGTCCTTCAGGAATGGAAAAGCGCCGTCCAGGCGATCCACGTCCTGATTGAAACCGGGGACTCCGAAGAAATGTATATAGCCGATCTGGCCGACCTCAATCTTCGTTTGGACAACTTTTCAGTTGCCTATCACTACTATCGTAGATTATCACAGATACAACCGGACAATGTCCAAATCTGGCAGTACGTAGTTAATCTGGCTGCTCAGCTTGACTCGCTGGAGATTGCCCTGAGAGTTGTCGACAGCGCCCTGGAACGTTTTGGCCGGCAGGATGGACTGCTGATAAGTAAGGCACTATGCCTGGCGGCGTCAGGTGATTATGATCGGTCGGAAGCTATCTTCCGCTCTTTGGTGACCCAAGACACCACCTCGGTAGGCGCCCGTATTAATCTCGCCCACACGCTCTCCTCACAGAACAGTCCGGCCAAGAAACGGGAGGCTCTCCAGTTGTACCTTCAGGTTCAGTCCCAGGCTGACAAATCTCTGAAGATCGATTCTTTGATCGAAGTACTGACCGAAGAGCTTAATAGCGATAAGTAACACAAAAAAGAAGGGCAGGATTATTGCTAATCCTGCCCAACGCAGGGCTGTCTCGGTAAGAGACAGAGGGGGGGTCTTTACAAGCTTTTCAATATCTTAAACATCAAAATAGCTACTTTTGTTCACTTGGCAAGGAAAAAATTTCATTTTATGTCATTTTTTTTGAGAAAACAGGATAATTCTGCAACAGGCCGAAAAGCCCACCGGCCCGGCCTTTTTTGGCCGGGTCGGTGGTAAATCCGCCAGGTGCCTCAAAACCCTTCCTCGTTGTCGGTTAGCTCCGGTCCGGACGAGTTGCAAAACAGTTTCCAGCGTCCCTGGAAAAATCCGTTACCCTGACGAGGAGCAGACCGGTATTTGCCCATCAACCGGCCAATCGGTGTCCGGTCAGCAGCATAAATGCGTCCCGAAAACCACCCGTGAGCATGTCTTCCATGTGCATTGATCTGGCTGGAACCCGGTGGATGACCGTAAATCCCTTTCAGAAAACCCTTAAAAGCGCCGGTGCGGGATATCCACTTGCCGAAGAACACCTTATCTCCGGAACTGTTGGGACCAAAGTGGCCCTTCAGGTAACCACTAACTGACCAGCCAAAAGCGTTGGGTCGTTTTGACCACCAGACACCCCGTAAACGCCCCTGTCCGCTTTCATCGAACCCCCAGCGACCGGCCAGGAATCCGCGCGGGCAAGGGTAGCGATTGAGTTCGAAAGCGTGGAAGGCGACGGCGTTGGAGTCGTCGAGATAGACTATCGTGTCAAGAGATTTCAGATCTTCAAGGTTAAAGGTGTGGCTGTAGGGACCGGTATCAAATGACACCGTCACCGGTTCCGGCTGAAGGAATATGGTGTCGACAACAACCGTCCAGGATGTGTCCCCCAGGGAATCGACCACGGCGACATCGGATGAGTCGAAAATCGGTCGCGGCGGGGGCACGAAGATATCGACCGCGATGCCGACATTGTGACCCGTCGTCTTAGATACCCATTAGATC
>SDBU01008603.1_pt1 | contig 11569 bp, 20 predicted proteins | sample 2277071 | NCBI WGS metagenome assembly SDBU01 (sample SAMN10397929, study PRJNA504765) | marine sediment metagenome | isolation source: marine sediment core GS08_GC12, 126 cmbsf | place: Arctic Ocean: Gakkel Ridge, Loki's castle | collected 2008 | reverse complement strand
AGCTGGGCACGTTGTGCAGAATGCCGTCTATGTGAATGACCCCCAGGGCCTCGTCGTCTTCAGTAAGAATCTCGAGCGAGTCGCCATCAATCGGAACAAGATTAAATTTCTCGTCAGTGCGCATGTCTTCAATGACAATCCCGGCTGGTGATACATTTCTAATTGCGTACTGATCGAAGGACTCTCTAAGCCTTTTCTTGTGCTTAGCGTAATCGGATTCTTCCGGCTCTAGGCCAAAGTCGCGCTTTTCACCAGCGGCACGAAGTACGCCCAATGAGCCCTGCTCTCGCCAAGAGCGGGTCCCCTTCAACATGAAGTTGAAGATCAGCTTGCCAAGTTGCTCGAGGTCGTTGCGTTGCCCCCTGCCAGACACGCCGGATTTTGCGCCCTTATAGCCCCAGACCATCTGGCGATATTTCACTTCATTTAGGGAATGCGACTGGGCTTTCTTTTCCGTATGGCCGCCTTCTTGCCCCGGCTCGACGCCGCCGACTTTCTGCATGCTCTTGCCTTCTTCAGGCTCAACGATGCCCTCAACGTTAATTTTTCCGCGTGGCGGCATGGCGTCTGCCCCGGCGTCTCTAACAATCTCAAAGCCCTTGCTAGCCGCCCACCTGTCGTCTTGTTCTCGCAGGTGCGGTAAAATCGTTGCCCAAAAATCTCTTTGTATTTCGGTGTACGCTTCGAGTTGAAACTGCGGGTCTTGTGAAGCCATGGCGTCGTTGATGTCTTTTGCCCATGATTTGGCTCTTGGCATTAATTCCATGACGGCGCCGGTCGGGTAGTCGGGACGATCAGATATTTGCTGGGTGCCTTCGCCGTAGTCCTTGTCGCCGAATTCGTACACATCCGCAGGTTTTTTCTTCCCAAGAGCGGCCAGCTCCCAATCTCGCAGACCTTTCACGCTCCGGGCCTTGCCGCGACGGGCTTCGTCTAGTTCTTTATCCATTAATCACCTCGTGTCTGTATGATGCCTTCTTTGGACTTACGGTAAGCGCGGTAGCACTGATAGTGGACATTCCAGTTTTGTTCGTCGTCGATATTGGCTTCATAATAACGACTGCCATCCTGTAGGAAGTATACCGTACGGACATTCTTGCGGCCAACCTCGACGAATTTCTTATCCGCGCCACCCAGCCCAAGTTCTCGCGTAGCAAAGTCTTCCCAACTTGCCTTGAGAACTTTCTTAGAAAAAAGACCTTCGCCCTCTTTCTCTGCTGCTGCTGGTACTTCGGCCTTGCCCTTCACGCCGACGGCTTCCATTTTCTTTTCTTGAATGACCTCGCCGGCAGAGACGCTTTCTATCCGCTGATTCCCCGCTACCAGTTCGCCAAGCACATTCATCATATCCTGGCGAACGCCAAATCCTGTTCCACGGTCCGTCGGGCCTTCGATTCTACTCCTCGCGCCCTCGTAGTCGTTATCCACCATATCGACAGCAATGTCGAGGTCAATGGACTCTACGCCCATATGCTTGAGAAGCTTCGATGCTTCTTCGAGCTCACCGCGCCCAAAGTCCATATCTAGGATCTCCAGAATCCGGCGTACGATTTCTTTTTTGTCACCGCCGTCCATGTCTTCGCTAAGTAGGGCTGCAATAATCTTAACTGTCATTAGACGCTCCAGCGGCTATTACCTCTAAGTGCCCAATGGCGGTTGCGAGGTGTTGCTCAAATATTTTAATGTGGGAGGGCGCCTCATACTCCGGCGGATATATGCTCTCGAGTTCCATCCGAACATCTCTAAGCATACCCAGCGCGCCTTTAAAGTCGCCCGTTCTCGCCAATAGATTTGCTATAGCATCCCGCACAGATAAGTACATGACCTGGGGCGCGCCCCTAGTAATCATCGCGTCCAAGAACAGCTTTTCGGCAGCATCGTCGTTTCCAAGCCGAAGCTCCATGTTTCCCAGGTCGCGCATGGTATTGACAAGGTCCATCCCACATCCACATACTTTCGCGAAACCATAAGCGTCCCGAAAGGCCCTTCTGGCCTTTTGGAGCTCTCCTTTTTCAAGGTGGCTGAGTGCCCGCTGGACGCACATTCCTATAATTTCTCGGTTCATATGGGTCTCCTGCTGTATTATTTTTGATCTCTAAAATACAGACATCCATCAAAAATATACTAGACTTTTACCCACAAGAGGCGACCCATATGATCGATCTACTCACTCTGGCTGCTGAAACGGTCCCCACTGACCCCGTGAGCCTCATTGAAAAACTCGGCGTTCCCATAGGAGTTATGGTACTTGCCTTCATCGCCATCGTTGTGCTATGGAAGCGCAGCAATAAAGAGAGGGACGAGTACCTTACCAAAATAGAGAAGTTACATAACGAAAAGATGGATATCGCCATCAAGTGCAATGATACAATAAAGGCGGTTACGGACGCAATGCGAAGGGATATACCGCCTTCATAGCTGGAGAAGTCCATGCGCAAACAGCATACCGATAAAATCAAGCAGCTCGAGGCCCAGAGCCAATTAGCCCACGATAAATTCGAGGAGTCGCGGCAAGAAACGTTGCGCTTCTTGGAAGAAATAGGCCACGTTGAGCTACCCGCAGCCGCGCCGGCGGTGCAGCAGAGCATAGAAGAAGCAGAAGCCACTTTCGAAGAAACACGCCGAAAAGCACTCGAAATGGCCGCCCAAAAAACGGCGATAAGCATCTGCTGCGACGACATTTCCCGCATGTTGCCAGATTTTGGGTGCAAAGAGCACTATTCTGTATCTAGCTGGAAAGAAGCCGAGCAAATAATACACCAACTGAACGGATCGCATTATATTATAGCATTTATAAATGAGAAATTGCCAGAGGGCATGGGAATTGATATTCTCCCCAACATGAACGGCCTGCGCGGCGATAAAATCCTAATATTAAATCAAGGCAATATAGATGAAAACACGCTTGAAATCTGCATAGAACATCGCTGCCGCCCATGGGTCAGGCCAATAGACGGGCATCGACTGGAAAGGCTATTTGGTAGTGACTGCTAGTCGTATGTGACGATGTAAGTCTGATCGAGATGGCGAAGAGTAAACCCCGCAACATCCTCAAGTTCCAGATAAGTTTTAATGGTCGGCCAACCGTCGGATGAGGGAACATCCCCATCTGGCATGATGCGATGTTCCTGGGAGCTGGTGGCGATAACCTGGGCAATCGTCGACTGTGATTTTATAATAACCTGCCCGGTTGCATCAACATTTACTAGTCTTATTGTAGCAATGTGCACGGCCATAGTGATCTCCTACCTTTTATTTATATTTGCATCAAATATATAGCATAGGTTATTTAGGAGGTTCTATAATGAAACGAAAAAGCGACCTTGACCCAGAAACCATCGCGAAGCTTATTACAGACGACCTCGAAAGCAACAATGGAGTCGTTAGCGAAAAAGAGTGGTTAAAAGTCTTAACTGAGAAGCCCCTTGATACTGAAACCCGCAACGCCCTCGAATCTAGTAGCTTTGTTTTCCCAAAAGACAGACGCTTCCCGATCCAAGATCTATCACACGCTCGAAACGCGTTGTCGAGGGCCTCGGGAACAAAAGACGAGGAAGCCGTCAAAAGGGCAGTATACGCCAAATACCCAGCGCTCAAAAAGCGCAAGGAAGACTAAGGTCTGAGGCGTGGGCCGCAGGGGCCTCGTAAAAGGGGCGCTGTGGCCTACAGCCACTCAAATATAAAGCCTGAAGCCTTTTCTACAGTAAGGGTGGCGCGGAATACCTTCCGCGCCATTTTCGTGTTTAGACCGGACATTGGTGCCTGTTTACGACCATGGCATCTACCTCTATGAGGCAATGCGATGAATTCTGTAATCGTCGATATTTAACATTGTTCAGGGCGTCCGGGTCTGCTAAATTCCCGTATGAGTGCACGATGGCCTCGAAGTCTACAGTCGTAAAGTCCGGGCACATACCGTGCTGAGCGCCCATTGAGTCGCCCCCCGACATATGAAAACCATTCACGGAGCATAGGGCAATCATCGCTTTCTCTGGGTCGTATGCGTATAGCTCCATAGTGGATGTACAGAGAAACATTGTGGCGCCAACCCATTGTAGCTGCGGCATCTCCGATGTGTGCGTAAGAGCCCTCATCATGCCACCGCCGAATGGTTCGCCCACGTTGCGTATCTCTTCATACTCGTAGACGGGCTTTATACGCCGCACGCTGAGTTCCAAAACTTCCTGGCCAGCGGCAAGCTCTTTGATGATTTCTAGGATTATATCGTACCAGGAACACTTACCCATTAAACCACTCTGACGTATAGCCTCTTATGTGGATGATGGGGTAGTAATCTTCACCACGCCATGCGTTTTTAGTACGGATCATCTCTCCAAGCTTGTCGAAGGCCTCGGGATCGTTCAGATCCACTTCTGCGCTCATGACAGCGGTAGCATCGACAAGCATATGGTTACCCATTTGGAGCGGGGTAAGGCAGAAATTTGTTGAAAGCCCGATGCTGGCGTGCATTTTTTTCCAACATAGCGCCAGCAAATCACCCGTCTCAAACATGTATATATGATAGGAGCGGAAATCAATCGACGCCGATATCCTAGGAAACGAGCGCGCCCGCCGCATATCCACCTCGTCCCTGATCCGATGGTCGTGGAAGTATATTTCGAATGGGGCGTAGATCTCCAGGCATTTAAGTGAGATATCTTTAGCCATCTCTTCAGCGGCCTGCTGAGAGAATTCCGCCCATTCTCCTGATTGGTCTTTCACATCAATACACCAGTCGGTCCTGGCGCTCCCTTTTATATCGCAGTTGATAAAACGATACTTCGACCTCGTTGGCCCCAATATCCTAATGGCGCCCCCACGGCAATCCTGCCCATCTATATGGCAGCCATGAACAACAAGATGGAAGTCGTGGAAATCATTCTCATAAGCCTTGTACATTTTGTTTTCCTTCACATATGATAACATTAAAATACATGGCGAGAGAAGGATTCGACGCCTACTACCTCAAAAATAGGGAAAGGGAGGCTTTATGGATCATCTGCCAAAGGTGAACAGCAAAGACATAATTGAGGTCATCGCAAAAAATACCCCGAATACCCTAAACGAAAGCGTTGGGGACACGACAGCCAAAGCCATTAAAATTGTCCTTGAAAATGTATCCGACGTAGGAGAAATCCAACTAATTGCGGAAGACATGTTAGAAAGCCCGTGGGAAACCCTACAAGAAGAAGGGCGCAAGGGGGAGATAAACAGGGTCCTCGCGCAAGTATCCAGCGAACTAAAAAAATTAAAATTGAAGCCCATCGTGGAATGCGCTGAGGCCGACAAGGACAGCATTGAGGTCATTCTTCCGCATGCCACCAGGCGAAACCTGCGAATGAGAAAAACCCACAATTTCCGACACATATCCAGCGTCGTTGATCTTATTAAAGAAATGGAAGAGCGCTCGCGGTATGCGGAGTAGGCCTTGCTTATTCCGAGACAAGACTCCCAATATAGTGTATATCTTCATTCATGATTACGATGGAACTTTCGTACATCCTAAGGCCGTTCCTCCACGCCCGCGCGATATTCTTAACTTCTGATTTTTTGCCAGCATGGTTCAACACCCAATCGATAATCTTCTGGCATGCGCTATCACTTATTTCGTTTGTAAGCGTATTTATATCACCCACAAAAATGTAGTCATCTATTATTTTCTTCGCCACTGGTTTGTTATTTTGTATACGACACAATATAATTCTATTATTTGAAGTAGTCTGCATCGTCAGACCTATGCCGTTAAAGTCCTTCTCCATCGCGTTTAGACTTTGATAATCTAAGCATTGCCTTATCTTGCTAACTGTCTTTTCTGTACTCATACTTTATGTTTGCCTTACAGCAACGACCTCAGCGCACTTATAGTAGCCGACATTTCTTGAATCAATTCGCTAAAGGAATTTTCGATGTTGTGGCCCGCATATAACTCGTCCCAAACGACGTCCGCAATAGTATGTGGGGTTGCCCCCGACCTAGAAATAACAAGAACAACATCATTAAGGGCCGGAGTAAATGGCAAGGCTTCTACTGTTATAGCCCCATTTATTTGAGCATAGGAATCTATGGGCCTAGCGGCTATGCCCGCCGCGTTGATTACAATAACCTGCATGCCATTAAAAAAATCGTTAGCTTGCGCCAGCCCTGTTCTTATAACTGTTGTGGTAGAGCCAGCAAGTGCGGTCGTTCGCGCCGCAATTAAAGATTCACCAAGAGAATCGAAATCCTCTTGGGAGACCTTCAAAACCTCTGAAAAGACATCGATAACCCTTGGCGGATTGGCGATATTGGTCTCCACAACAATGCCATACTCGCCAACACCATGTATCGTAATAAAAGCCGACGTAATAAGAAAACTATACAGGCCGGGCTTGGTAGCCGATTCCGCAACCGCTGGAACTAAAGATGCGGTGTCTCCGGGGTTTACAATTGTGACGGTAAACTGGCCCGCCACAGCGCCAGTGCGGATTATCCCGCCATTGGCGATTGTAAACCAGGCCCTAAAGCCATCTGATTCCTTAACGAAGTACATTATCTTACACCAGTATTGGGATTTTTATTATAATTTGATATGCGCACCACGTCTCCAACTTGTGGAGTAAATGGTAGCGGGTCCGTTATTGTGCAAGCCCCATTGGCCTGTAAATATTGATCAATTTGTCTCACAACCACACCAGCCGCATTTGCAACTTGGATATACATGCCATTAAAGAAGTCGTCGGCTTGTGCCAGATCAGTTCTTATCTCCACAGTCGATGATCCGGCTATAACGGTAGCTTCCTCGGACGTGATGGATTCACCAAGAGAGTCAAAATCCTCTTGGGAAACTTTTAATACCTCTGAAAAGGTGTCGGTAATGCGCGGCGGAACATTTTCCACTACTTCTATGACAACACCATACTCTCCAGTGCCGTTTGCCAAAACAAACGCGCTCGGGATTAAAAAGGTATATAGCCCCGGCTTCTGCGCGGATTCTGCAACTACGGGAGCGTCATTGGCAGCGTCGGCTGGATCGACAATGGTTATAGTAAACTTCCCAGCTATAATCCCAACACGCGGCAAACCGCTTACCACCACGGCAAACCACGCCCTAAACCCATTTGCCTGTCTTGTAAAGTACATTATCGGATTCCTGTGCTCTGGTTGCCATCATGATTTGATAATACGCATATTATATCGCCAACTTGCGGGGTAAATGGCAGCAATTCGACAACAGTAAACGCCCCGTTGGTGTTTTTATATTGATCTATCTTCCTTACAACGATGCCAGCCGCCCCGGTGATGTGTATGTGCATACCATTAAAAAAATCATCGGCATGAGTTAAATCGGTTCTAATCTCCGTCGTGGATGATCCAGCTATTACAGTAGCCTCCACCGCCATGACCATTGTGTTCAGATGGCCTAGAGCCGTCAGCATCCCCTGCAGCACCGCACTTAGCCCTCCCCACCAAATGCCTGTTATTGGTCCGGGCTCGCTCCACGTTCCCCTCCCATCCGATTCACTGCACCCGTACACATTAAACTCATATAGTGTATCCGCTATAAGATCACTTATCGTTATCGTATCATCAATCTCCGGCGCGTTCAACGCGCTCGACTCCGACCAGTCTGAGGTTCCTGCCGCTCTGTATTTTATGATCATACTCGCGCCCTGCGGGGCGACGACCTCAAAAACAATTTCAGTCCCCCCTGAGTAAGTCTTCACATTCGCGGTCGGTTCGTCAACCGGGAATTTGACAGAATATCCGGTACGCACCGTGTTCGACATCACTACTCAACTTTCACTGGAACCGGCACTATGAGCGTATTTGCTCCGTACACAGGTTTGAACCACGCGCAATACATCCCCTTGTCATCAGTGTCGGCAATCGTAAACTCACGATAATAAGCGCCTGTACCAATGCTGGCATTTTTGGTTGCCGCACCGAAAGCCGTATGTATTGTGCCGTCCGGGTTTTCTAGCGCTGCTGTACAACTATCAGGATCGGCGGCCTGGCCGTCACTATTCAGCCCAATGCGCACCCTTAACGTTTGATCCGCCATCTAGCTCACGCCTCCAAAGATCGCAAAAGATCGTAAAAGAGACAACGGAATCGTTGCCACCAATAGCGTAAACAATCCTCACGCCCGAGTTCTACAACGGCGCGCTGAATTGTTTTATATTTTTTTCCTCTACCGACAGTATAAGTGCTCACACTTTCTCCGGTGTTTTTGGTATATCGAGATCGCCGTCGATGTCGATTGCTTTTACCCATTGCCATTCTGGGGCTTCACTAATCAGGCTTGGATCTGACATATCGACTACGTTTGAAAAATCTGGAAGAAATCCTTTCTCCTCGAACTCAAGCCGACCAATCGTACTTTGTACTCTTGAGATGTGATGACTAATATTGCTTTGTATGATGCCTCTAGCTTCCCGCTCATATTTTATCTGGAACTCTGAATCAGGTTGTATGCCCAACTCTGGAAAATCCGTTGGGTAAGCAGCGGCTCCCATATTTAAATTCTCAAACAAATCTTCTATTTTGGGTGCCGCCTCAGCTTCATAATGTTTCACCATACTGCTAATTCGTACGTACATCGGATCGTGGATCTCAATTTTGTTCTTTCGGAATTTATCCAATGTGTCCGTGCTTAAAAAACTTTCTAGGTTAATAAGAACTTTCTTTTTGCTTGCGTTATTGATAACATCCTGAGTAAGATTATCCACTTTGATAAGGATATAGTTGCTCATATCCCCCCCACGCAAATTGGGTATCGTCCGACACTATTGCCAGCACCGTTCTTGCAACAAATTTCGCCGTGTTAAGGGGTGCGATTCTGAGTATGGGCATTTTCTCTCCTTAATGAAAACTTGGCCCACCAACAACCGCCGCAATGGTAACCACTGCTACAAGCGGGGCAATGGGGCGGGCCAAGTTCAATCATACCATCTGCTTTTCTAGCTCTTGGTAAACTTTTCGTACTGCTCGACCTTTGTGGGCACTTATGGCCGATACTCCAACCCCCATAATCGCGCCAATCTCCCGCAGCTTCAAACCGAAACGGTAGAAAAGTTCAACCCCTCTGCGCTGTTTAGGCGTCAATACAATTTGGAGGTTCAATGCTATCTGGCCCTCTTCATATCGCCTCATGTTGAATACGTGGCCGGAAACCCTACCCCTATCGACGCCCGGAAGCTGGTCCGCGATGGCCTCACAAATTACAATACAAGATTTCCTACGGACACAGCCGCGACAGGACGCCGCCTTCGGGTTGAATTCCAGTTTGGCGCTGGTGGCCGCACAAATTCTAACACAAGATTCTCTATGGACGCAACCGCAGCAGACTGTTTTTAGATTAGGCCTCATCCCCGTTTCTCCTGCCCATTCTAATTTCTATTTCCAATCCATGCCTTAAATACCACAACGCCATTGCGGAACAAGCTAGCCCATCCAAGAATCTCTTTGCCGCGCGTCATCAGCAATGCTTCTATCCTATCGTTACGGACACTAGGTTTTTACCGACATACGCAAACACTTTAGTGAGCGTGGCACCGTCGCTAATTCTAGTTAAGACTACCTGAGTTAGATTTTTACCAACATACGTAAAGGCCTTACTAAACAAATGAAAAGTTTTGGCCGGACTGTCATATACGTTAACCGCCGTCAGGTTTTTTCCAACATACGTAAGTTCTTTAAATCGCGATAACGACGCGGCCTTGTACTCCGACTCCAGCTCTGTGTTAAGCTTCTCTGCATCGTCTATCGCCGACGGCACGCTGTCATTGAGTATCTTCCACTCAGTCACCTCACCCGCCGCAGCAAGATTTGACCACCAGTATTGTATCCCGGTATCAATCGCTGTGCGTACATCGCCCTGCACGTTGCCCACCAAGGGCAAATTAGCATACGTAGAAACTGCATCGCGATAGTTTACTACTAGTTTAGCCACTGAGTTCTATCCTTAGGCCCATTATGCCCGTAAGCTCTGTCTGTGCATCTGGGCTACCGTCATAATTCCTTGAAATCATTACGTTAATTATGTCGTCCGCATGTATCAGATTATTCACGCTTATTATCTCGGTTTCTCTAATATCGCCTTTTAACAGATTAAATGTGGAGATGTTTTCTGGATTTGCCACCTCAATGGTATTGCCGGTAGCTATCTCCGTAATTTTAACGTCTGTCTTTATATCAAAGCTTGTATTGACTCCAGCGTCGTAGACCCATATTAGATAAATCTTCATGGATCCAACTAGGACGCCAGACTGAAATGAATCATCAATCTTGGTATTGTACCCCACAACCGACAATTCCGAGGCCGGCAGATATAGAAACGACTGCTTGCCATCCAAACTGCCTTGTGTGGCCCCCGCCCAAACACTCATGGCAGAAGCTGATATGAAATTTGGGTCCAGGTCGGCTGCCGTTAACACCTCACTCCCAATTAGCCAATTTATAAACGTTTTGAATTTTTCTCCGCGCTGTATGCCAGTCAATTGGTCGAAGAGCGGCGAAGAGCCATCTGGGATAACCAATTCAATGGTATTTGTGCTTGAATCGTACTCCGTGGAAAACTCGATGTTTTCATTGCTACGGAGCGCTAGGCGCGCAAACAGGGCATGTAGAAACATGTCCCTTATTTCTGGATCTGGGCCCTCGTTGCCGCCATCCAGTGGTAGCCCTACTCTACCAAATACATTATTTCCTCTTTGTACCATTTTAGCCCACTATACGGCGATTGTCCAGGTATCCATAAGATTCAACTTGGCATCTTTATAGGTAAGAATCGAACAGCCTTTTTGCCCCCAACGACGGCCCCACGAATTGGCGATAATCAAGCCTTGCTTGTTATACCCGCAAAGGACAAAGGCGTGGCCGCCTTCTTGTGCCCACCGTGGGTTAAACCGTATCACCTTTTTGGGCTTCCACCAACCCTTGTGGACCATGGCGCTCGCGATAACAACACCATTTTGAAATAGAGCAGCCCGTATGCTCTGCATGCCGCTTACACGCGTGTATGCCTTTATTTTGAAGCGTTCGGCTTCTTTCTTCGCTCCGGCCTTTGCTCTTCCTTTTTTCTTCGCCACGTACGGCCAAAATTTTTCAGGGCAAACGCCTCCTTTGAAAAGTCCCTTCAACGCGCCCCGAACACTTGAGCCCTCGTAGTTAGCGCCCGGCCACTCATCATTCTTTTTGGCGCGCTCATAGACCCATCTCTCTGATAGATTGGGCTGCTTAAGAGTCGCTTTCCAGTAGACGATTTCGACCGCCTTAGTGACAGCAAAGCCTGTGCACGCCCCCTCGCTACCTTGATTCTTAATCGGAGTGAGGTATGCTTTGTTATTTACCGCTGGCGGTAGTTTTATCCTACCAGCTTTGAATACAAAATCGCGTTCGTCCTGTGGGTCAAATTTACATCCTAGGGTACGCTTTGGCATATAAAAATCCCTCCGAATACATTTGATTTAAAAATGGCCCACCCTCTAAGAGGCTTCCTGCTTTGTCGAGCGGGCATTCCCACTCTCCACAGGCGTAACTTCCCGCAGGCCCTGCGGTAAAAATGCAAATCCCAAAATATTTTTGGCTG
>SDBU01008602.1_pt1 | contig 11570 bp, 10 predicted proteins | sample 2277071 | NCBI WGS metagenome assembly SDBU01 (sample SAMN10397929, study PRJNA504765) | marine sediment metagenome | isolation source: marine sediment core GS08_GC12, 126 cmbsf | place: Arctic Ocean: Gakkel Ridge, Loki's castle | collected 2008 | reverse complement strand
CACATTCTGATAACCACGAGCGACTGGGATTGGCTCAGGACAGCACCTCAAGATCGTCCGGAGTGGCGAAGTTGGTACACGGCATCTATAGAACCAAGCAATCGCTTCATCCTGCTACAACGAGTTGAGATATCACCGTCACCCGATGAGTGAAGTTGCCAGGTTACTTTCAACACATTCACGCTACTACCCATTGGTTCGGTGCTCGCGTATTGAGTTCTATTAGATTTCGCAATAGGCGGTCTGGAGACTAGGAAAGGTAGTGGTGAAATAGCTCTCGTAATTGATTGAATTTCTCTGTTTAGCTCATGCCCCAGCTCTTTTAGTAATACCAAGTCGATCGTGAAAACTGTAGCGCTGCCAAAATGGTGGGAAGGCTATAGTTCTCATTTGCCTTATTCGCCAGTACTACCTTCTTATTCATTCTCGACTGTTCTAACACGAAATTTTTGGCTGCTCAATCTCCACTTCCTTTTTACCAAAGAGTTGCTCCGGCTCAGCAATAAGCCGCTCGTATTCCTTTTTCGTGCTATCTTTCGTGTGAGCACGCAACTGGTGCGGCAAAATAGTTCTTACATTACAGCTATTTGGAAGGAAGACTATTGACACTACTTGTTCAATGTTATACTCAGCGAGGCGTCTATTGAGCTTGAGTATTTCATCTGAAGATGATTAGGCTGATGTGGCGTGAGCAGCGAGCCAATATATAAAAAGGCAGTTTATGGTTCCCAGAAGTTCGGTGATCAAGGGGTCTTAAGCGGGTTATTAAGAGGGTTAGATGTCCAAATTCTATGACTCCTTTCAATTGGCGGACCGAATTGCTGTGGTGACTGGTTCAGCCGGTTTGCTCGGCTCCGGATTTTGTCGAATCCTTGCAAAGGCTGGCGCGTCGGTAGTCGTGGCGGATATTGACGAAGAAGGAGCAATGCTGGTCGCAGGGGAGATCCAAGATGAGGGTCTTATTGCAATCCCTGCCCAAGTAGACATCACGGATCCAGTCAGTGTAGATAAATTAATCGAATCTGTGTTGCGAGAATACGGAGGACTAAATATTCTCGTCAACAGCGCAGCTTTGGATCCTAAATTTGACCCAGCTCACCATGAGCAGACATCCAATGCTTTTGATGATTACCCACTCGAGGCTTGGAATCAGGCTCTGGATGTAAATCTAACCGGCATGTTCCTCGTCTCACAAGCAGCGGTGAGACCCATGTTGGCGGGAGGCGGCGGGGTGATCATCAATATCTGTTCAACGTATGGCTTAGTGGGACCCGACCAGAGGCTCTACGAGCGTGAAGGTCATCCACCTCAATTCAAACCCGCCTATTACTCTGTCACAAAAGCAGGCGTGTTAGGTTTCACGCGCTACCTAGCGACATATTATGCCGGGAAGAATATTCGCGTCAACGCGCTCACACCGGGCGGGGTTTTCAATGACCATGACGATGAATTTGTCGAGAAGTATGCCGCCCGAACGGTTCTGGGAAGAATGGCGAGGAAGGATGAACTCAATGGAGCGCTTCTTTTCTTAGCCTCGAATGCATCATCCTATATGACTGGAGCGAATCTCGTCGTCGATGGGGGGTGGACGGCGTGGTAACCAAACCCGAGATCCTCGCCATCATCCCTGCTCGTGGGGGATCAAAGACGGTCCATCGCAAAAATGTGCGATCGCTGGCAGGCCACCCGCTCGTTGCCTACAGTATCGGGGCGGGTCTCCAGGCTCAGCTAGTTAGCCGCGTGATCGTCTCCACCGACGACGAAGAGATCGCAGAGATCAGCCGCACCTACGGAGCAGATGTCCCCTTCCTGCGCCCAACTGCATTGGCACAGGATGACACTGTAGATTTTCCCGTTTTCAAGCACGCGCTGGAATGGTTGGCAGAGAACGAGTCATACCAACCTGAGATCGTCATTCAATTGCGACCGACGTCACCGCTGAGACCGCCTGGCTGCGTCGATCGTGCGATTGAAATCTTGCTGGATAATGAGGATGGAGATTCGGTGCGCGGAGTCATCCCCTCCGGTCAAAACCCCTATAAAATGTGGCGAATAAATCCTGAAGGCAACCTGCAGCCACTCATAGATAATGACTTCGAGGAACCGTATAACATGCCCCGCCAGCAGCTCCCACATACCTATTGGCAAACGGGGCATATCGATGCGATCCGGGCTTCAACAATCCTCGAGAAAGGGAGCATGAGCGGCGACATCATCCTGCCGCTGATTATGGATCCTCGCTATGCCGTTGATATCGATACAGCGAAGGACCACGAGCATGCGCAGTGGATCTTGGGGCATTCTGATCTCCCCCTGATCAGACCAGGGCGCAAGGAAAGACCGTTACCTCAAAAAGTGGAATTGGTCGTTTTTGATTTCGATGGCGTCATGACGGATAATCGTGTCTGGGTCGATGCTGACGGTCGTGAGCTCGTTTCAGCCAACCGCGGCGATGGTTGGGGAGTGGCGCGATTGAAAGAGGCAGGGGTTCAGCTCGTAGTGCTCTCGACCGAGACCGATCCAGTCGTCGCCGCGCGCTCTCGTAAGCTGGGAATCAAAGCGATTCAGGGTATCAAGGACAAGGCAAAGGCGCTTCGAGAACTCATGGAGTCTCGAGGGATAGAACCCAACCAAACAATCTACCTCGGGAACGACGTAAATGATGTAGAATGTTTCCCGCTTGTGGCTTGCGCTCTCGTTGTAGAGGATGCCCATCCTGATGCTAAAGCGCGAGCGGATATCATCCTGACGAAGCGGGGCGGTCAGGGTGCGGTCAGGGAATTATGTGACATCTTGATAAGGAACATAGAGGAGTCTTCGACGAATGAGTGAGCAATTCAACATTGGCGAGACTGCCGTAGGGACGGGTCAACCCACGTACGTTGTGGCCGAGATAGGCATCAATCACAACGGCGATCTGGAGATCGTAAAAGGATTGATCGACGCCGCTCATCGAGCCGGCGTTGATGCGGTGAAGTTCCAGAAACGGACTCCAGAATTGTGCGTGCCGCCCGATCAGCAAAAACGGAAACGGGAGACGCCGTGGGGGTATATCACTTATCTTGAATACCGGCTCAAAGTTGAGTTTGAAGCTGCGGAATATCAGGAGATCGACCGATACTGCCGCAAGAAAGGGATCGCTTGGTTCGCGTCTGTATGGGATGAAAACTCGGTAGACTTCCTTGAAGCCTTCGATCCTGCGATCTACAAGATTCCTTCTGCTTCACTTACAGACCATGATTTGCTCCGACATGTTCGCAAGATGGGACGACCAGTTATCCTGTCGACGGGCATGTCCACGATGGAAGAGATACAAGCGGCAGTCGATGTAATCGGGACCGAAGATCTGCTCATCACACATGCCACGAGCACTTACCCGTGTGAACCTGAGGAATTGAATCTGCAGATGATTCAGACACTCAAAGATACTTATCCTTGCCCGATCGGTTATTCGGGGCATGAAGTCGGCCTGATCCCAACGGTTGTTGCGGTTTCTTTAGGCGCTTGTTTGGTTGAGAGGCATATTACGCTTGACCGTGCTATGTGGGGAAGCGATCAGGCGGCTTCGGTAGAGCCGGGAGGATTCCGCCGGTTGGTTAAATACATCCGCGTGACAGAAGCGAGCCTTGGGGATGGGGTTAAACGCGTCTACGATAGCGAGATGTCGTCTCTGCAGAAGCTAAGACGAGTGAAATCCTAGAGGCGGGTTTCTCTTTGAATTTACCTGCACCCTCGCTGTATCTCAGGCAGTGGAAGGCGGATCGACGGCTCAACAATCAGGTTGAGAAGGTCGATGCGTACCTGAAGGGATTGGATGGGCTTAAAGACCAGCATAGCGCGCCGGTTCTTTTTTTTAATGCATCCACAAGAATTCATCGTCTCAGTTTGAATGGTGCCTACAGCCTGCTCGCCTCATGGGCGCTGCGAGCTGCCGGCATCCCGGTTCGGTATGTCGTCTGTCAACGAGGGATGCAGCAGTGCATCCTGGGTACTCACCAAGATCGGTTGGATTCTCCACCGCCATGCACGCGCTGCACACGCTTCAGCCAGAGACTTTTTCCACAGGAATTGACGATTCCCCTTCGTTTTCAACAAGAAACGACCGATACCATAAGTTCCATGCTCCAAGATCTCACTTTCCCTGAGTTGGCTGCATGGGCTTTTCAAAATATTCCCTTCGGCGAACTCTGTCTTCCTGGTCTCAGGTGGGCGCTACGGAGCCACCAAATTCCAGATAAGCCAGCGATACGGCAGCTATTCAAACAATACATCCTCTCCGCCTACAGCTTGTATACGAAGTTCGTGGAGATCGTGGACCGTGAGAAACCGCGTGCGTTAGTAGTGTTCAATGGGATCTTCTATCCAGAAGCTATCGCCCGCTATGTTGCCCAGAATAGAGGTATTCCTGTCATTACTCATGAAGTGGGGTTGCGCCCATACACGACCTTTTTTTCTCATGGGGATGCAACTTTCCGTCAGGTAAATCTCGATGCAGATGCCTCGTTAACCTCGTCTGGGAATGAACGTTTGGATCAATATCTCTCCGAGAGATTTCAAGGAGATTTCACCATGGCCGGCATTCGATTCTGGCCGAAGATGGTGGATCTCCCCAATTGGCTTCTCGAGCGGATGAAGAAATTTAAACAGAGTGTTGTTGTCTTTACGAATGTAGTCTTCGACACCAGTCAAATACATGCGAATACACTCTTCTCAGATATGTTCGCCTGGCTGGAAATGTTGAAGCCGATTATTCAATCTCATCCGGAGACACTCTTCATCATCAGGGCACACCCTGACGAAGAAAGACCCGGAAAACGAAGCCGAGAATCTGTAAAAAGTTGGATTGCGGACCAAGGACTTAGCGAAGTCGAGAATGTTGTCTTCTTTGAGCCGGGCGATCCAGTGAGCTCCTACGAATTAATCAACCATTCGAAACTCGTCCTTATCTACAATTCATCGATTGGACTTGAGGCATCAATCCTGGGTTCGCCGGTTCTCAGCGCAGGTCGAGCGAGATTCACTCAGATTCCAACGGTGTTTTTCCCTGAATCCCGGAATAAATACAAAGAAAGATTATTGGGATTCTTAGATGCGCAGGAAATCGAGGTCCCCCCATCGTTTCGAGAGAACGCGCGCAGCTTTCTTTTCCATGAATTATTTGCAGCCTCCCTGGACCTTTCGGAGTTCCTTGAGCCGGATGAGTCCCTTCAGGGGATGGTCACTTTATCAGGTTTTTCCCCAGATCGTTTACGAGATTCCAATTCATTGGAAACCATACGGAACGGCATACTGCATTACACCCCGTTCCTGCTGAGTCTAGATGTGGAAGCAGAGAGCGGGTGACTCAAAAAGCAATCAAATCCAGGCAACGACGGCTTAGCTACACAGGTCCATAAGCCATGCCTACGGTATAATGGACCGGTCGAGGTGGAACTATGAAGATTGATTACCAGGAAACAACGGAAGATCTACAAACGAGGATTGACATACACGAGAAATACGGCGCCCGGGATATTGACGAGTGGATGTTGGAGTTGCTGAAGCCCCAGAGGGGAGATCGCATCCTCGATGTCGGCTGCGGAGCCGGCAAGCAGTGCCGCGCTTTCCATGAATATCTGGAAGGTAAGGCACAGATCACAGGGGGGGATGTTTCTGATGAATTGTTGGGTAAAGCCGAGGAACTTAATCGTTCCTTGGGGGAACCATTTACGATAATGAAATTGGATTTCAACAAACCTTTCGAGTTTGATGCAGATGTGTTTGATCTCGCCTCGTGCTGCTTTGCCATCTATTACGCAGAGGATATTCCCTTTACAATCTCAGAGATGCACAGGGTATTGAAATCCGGCGGCAGGCTTTTTACCACGGGACCGATGCCCGAGAACAAACAACTTTTCTATGACATCATTAGAGAAGCCACTGGAAAACCGATTCCCCCGATGCCGGGCAGTTCTCGTTATGGGTCGAAAATTTTTTGCGCAATAAAAGATCTTTTCACCGATGTAGAAGTTCATATCTTCGAGAATCCATTGGTCTTTGAAGACCTGCAGCCATTCCTCGACTACACACGCGCATCCCTATCTGAGGATCGCCTACTCTGGAAAAACCTTTTCACAGGGAAGGATGAATTTGAATCGGTCATGGATGCGATCCGGCGGGTTGCCGAAGAGAAGATAAAAGATACAGGTGAACTGACGATGACCAAAGTCGTCGGCGGTTTCGTCGCCACGAAGTAACCGGAGAGCCAACAGTGTATTTATTTGGGAAGAAGATCTTGTTCCTCGGTGCACATCCCGATGACATTGAATTGGGCTGCGGGGCATTGCTTTCTAACATCAGCAAGCGAGTGGATATCCTGGCCGTCACGCTTTCAGATAACCAAAAGAACCCCTCCCTTGATAAAGTCGTTGATGAACATTATCGAAGCATGGAAATCCTGGGTGTCGGTCCGGAGCAGGTTGTCCTGGGCCCGTTCGAAACACGCAACTTTCCCCGCGATCGACAAGAGATCCTGGAGTTCTTATTCGACCTCAATCGCAAACATCGCCCGGATATGGTCTTTGTGCACACTCAGGCCGACATTCATCAGGATCACAGCGTTACGACAATGGAAGCTCTACGGGCATTCCGGGGCACGACGGTGTTAGGTTTTGATGTGATGCGCAGCAGCTATGGATTTTTCCCGCATTTTCTGATCGAAGTCACACAGGAAGACGTCGAAAAGAAAGTCGAAGCTCTAGCGGCCTACGAGACATATAAAGACAAGTATTACTTCTCATCCGAGATTATTCGATCGACCTCTGTGCGCCATGGATCCCTGGCCGAACGCCCCTTCGCAGAGGGGTTCGACATCTTGCGTGTCATCGGAAACTTTGGGCTCGATGGCTAGAATCTGCCCATAAATTCAAGATCCGGCCTTAGCTAGAGATTGCAATAAGAATCGATCTCCCTCATATATGAAAACTTCGTGATGTCTACTTCCGATAAAGGCACATCTCCCAACCCGGTATGTTCGATCGTTATTCGAGGATTCAACGAGGAGAAGCATATCGGGCGGCTGCTCAGCGGTATCCTCGAGCAGAAGATGTCCGCTATTGAGATCATCCTGATTGACTCCGGGTCTACGGATGCAACGTTGGCTATTGCCTCGCGGTATCCAGTGCGAGTCTTGTCTATTCTTCCTGAAGAGTTCACATTTGGCCGATCGTTGAACATAGGATGTTCTGCTGCACAGGGTGAATTCATCGTTCTTGCCAGCGCACATGTTTATCCGGTTTACCCGGATTGGCTTGAGCGCTTGCTAGCGCCCTTTGATGATGAGAAGGTCGCGCTTGTGTATGGAAAACAGCGTGGAAACAAGACGACCCGCTTCAGCGAGCATCAAATATACGCGAAGTGGTTCCCGGAGACCTCAAAATCTCGCCAAGAGATTCCGTTTTGTAATAATGCAAACGCGGCGATCCGCCGCTCATTGTGGCAAATGCGGCCTTATGACGAAGAGCTGCCCGGCTTGGAAGATCTAGACTGGGCAACATGGGCGATGGAAGAAGGTTTCCATATTGCATATGCTGCGGAAGCCGAGATCATCCATGTGCACGATGAAATGCCAAGAGCCGTGTTTAACCGCTACCGCCGTGAGGCAATGGCGCTTCATCGGATCAGACCTCAGGAAAGTTTCGGCCTTGCTGACTTTGGGAAGCTCTATATCTCCAATGTGATCAGCGATATCTGGTATGCACTTAATCAGGGCGAAGCGCTCAACAAACTCTGGGAGATTCTCTGGTTTCGTTGGATGCAATTCTGGGGGACGTACCGAGGCTTCACGATTGCAGGCTCCTTGACCGGGGAGTTGAAGGAAACATTCTATTACCCTCAAAGTTTGCGGAAGAGTAAGATATCCCGGGAGAGAGAAATTCAACCCATCGAGTATGGTATTGTTTCTGAAGACCACTCGATAGGGGATGCGGAATAATTTCATAATTTTAGGTTTTGGATCCTGATGGTCTAATAGATCCAATGTTTTCGAGATAAGATGGGAGTTCATTGTGACTTCTAAGTCGGCGGTTGATCCAGGGATAGTGGCTCTCGTGCCCATGCGGCATCACTCTGAACGTGTCCCAGGAAAGAATTACAGGCTTCTCGCTGGCAAGCCTCTCTACGGCTATATCATCGAAACGCTGCTAGCATGTCCGGAAATTAATCAGATTGTCGTCGATACAGATAGCCCGGTCATCGAAGAAGGTATTTCTGACCAGTATCCATCGGTCACATTGATCCAGAGACCGGATCACATATGCGGCGACGTGGTTCCGATGAATGAAATCCTGCTCTACGACATCGAGCAGGTACCTGCCGATTTCTACATCCAAACACACGGCACAAACCCTCTGTTACGTGCAGAGACGATCTCGCGGGCGACCCAGACGTTTCTTGCCGATCGAGAACGGACATCATTGTTTTCTGTGACTCGGATTCAAACTCGGCTATGGTCGGAAGACGGCAAACCCCTGAACCATAATCCCAAAGAGCTTCTCCGGACCCAGGATCTACCGCCGGTCTACGAGGAGAACTCATGTATTTATTTGTTTAACCGGCACACTCTCATCGAAAGTAAGAACCGGCTTGGGGAGAGACCACGGTTATTTGAGATTGACCCCTCGGAAGCCTGGGATATCGATGATGAATTAGACATGGCTGTTGTAGAATCGTTGTTAGAACGAAGAGCGAAATTGGATTCAGGAGAAACTTAACCGAATGGGTTTACGCGTCCTTTTATCAGCCCCATATATGCTTCCGGTATTCGAGCGTTTCCAGTCGATCTTTGATGAGTTAGGCATCGAGTTGGTACTCGCAGAAGTTGAAGAGCGGCTCTCGGAGGATGAGCTCTTGGGATACGCGGACTCGATCGACGGTGTCATTTGCGGCGACGATCGTTTCACCGAAAAAGTCCTCAAAGCGGCAGCTCCACGTTTACAGGTGATCTCCAAATGGGGGGCGGGAATCGATTCGATCGACACAAAAGCGGCAAAGGAACTGGGCATCCAGGTCTTGAATACACCCGGGGCGTTCACCGATCCGGTGGCAGACAGCGTGCTTGGCTATATTCTTGCCTTTGCCCGCTCTCAGCCGTGGATGACTCAGCAGATGAGAAAGGGAGAGTGGGAGAAGATTCCGGGGTGCGCCCTTAGCGAGTGCACATTGGGGGTAGTGGGGGTAGGGAAGATAGGAAAAGCTGTATTGAATCGGGCACAAGTTTTCGGTATGTGCCTTCTAGGAAACGATATCGTAGAAATTGATTCGGGGTTCATCTCCGATGTAGGGGTCCATATGATAGCCCTCGAGAATCTTCTCAAGCAAGCTGATTTCATCAGCATCAACTGTGATCTTAATCCCACCTCGAGGGGATTGATCGATCGCGGGGCGTTCGGACTTATGCAAGCAAATGCTGTGCTCATCAACACAGCCCGCGGTCCAATCGTCGTCGAGGACGCATTAATCGAGGCGCTCCGCGACAAATCGATCGCCGGCGCAGCACTGGACGTTTTCGAAGAAGAACCGCCGCCTGGAGATAGCCCTTTGCGTGCGATGAACAATGTGCTGCTCGCGCCACATAATGCCAACAGCAGCCCAGATGCCTGGGAGAGGGTGCACCTGAATACGCTCCGTAACTTGATAACTGGATTGGGGCTTTCCATTCCCACAAGCTTACTCAAGATGGAATCAAACGGACAGAAAAACTCTGAAAGGAACTAGTTTTTTTTAATCGCATCTCTATTTTGATTGGGGTGCGTGGGTCAAGGAGTACCACAATGGAACGAATTGTTCTGATCACCGGCGCGGCAGGGGGAATTGGAACCGCGGCAGTTATAGCCTTCAACAAGGCAGGTTGGACCATTCTGGCTGTGGATCGATCTGAAGAGGGCGTTTTTCCGGAAGGCACGACTTTCTTCAAGGCAGATGTGTCCGAACCCGCTTCTGTTTCCGAGTTATTTACGACTGTTCAGGAGAAGACGGATCGCCTGGATGCCCTCGTCAACAACGCAGCCATTCAGATTTGCAAACCATTGGTCGAAATGCATGTAGACGAATGGGATGCAGTCCTGAATTCCAATTTGCGCTCCGTTTTCCTGATGGCAAAAGAGGCTTTTGGCTTGTTGAAGATTGCCAGGGGCTCAATTGTTAACGTCAGCTCGGTTCATGCAGTGGCCACATCGAAGAATATTGCTGCCTACGCGGCGAGCAAGGGGGGCATGGTAGCGCTTACGCGCGCAATGGCGATTGAATTTGCAGAGGCAGGTGTGCGAGTGAACGCCATCCTACCCGGTGCAGTTGACACGCAGATGCTGCGGGAAGGTTTGAGTAGGGGACACGTAAAGGATTCCAATATCGAAGATCAATTGAACGATCTTGGACAGCGAACAGTGATGGGGCGCGTCGGGGATCCCCGCGAGATCGCACAAAGCATTCTCTACTTGGCTGATGAGGAACAATCTTCTTTTGTGACGGGCCATGCATTGGTCGTGGATGGTGGCGCGACGATCCGGTTGAGCACTGAGTAGGGGATTTGCATCTCTGCCTATCGAATGCGGTCTCCGGTGGGGGGTTGTAAATTGAGTTTGGTAGGTACAATGTTGAGGGTATTCATTACAGATATTAGCTGACGCAGGTCAAGCCTCACAGGGGCTATCGAATTAACAAGCAAACCCCATTATGTGGTCATGTAATTGATCACCAGAGACTTCCATGTTCTTTACCGCTTCACATTTGAGGAAAGATAATAAATACTATTCTGGGTTTATCTCATGCTCTTATTAATATCTATCCTTACATTTCTGGCGGTTTTTCTCCATTTCTTCGGTCGATTTGAAGCCCATGAGAGAAGTAATTTCAATGGACGAGGTGCGTTCATTAGTGCATCTGTTATCTGGGGGGTATTGGTAGCTTTCACTCTGGAGACTCTCAACCTCTTAAATGCGATTTCGGAAATCTGGCTCGGATTTGCTTGGGGAGCGCCGTTTCTAGGAATCGTCTGGATAATCAGACGGAGTGGTTCCCACAGAGTAGCTTACCAAGCGTTTAAACAAAGCCATCAACGTATCCCATGGCTTGGTGTTCTTGTTTTCTTTGGTATGGGCATCATCGTTGTAGCCCTGCTCATTATTGCGATCATCTCCCCGGCGAACAATGCCGATTCATTGCTCTATCACATGACCCGAGTTATGCATTGGGCTCAGAATCGATCCCTCGACCACTACCCAACAGCCTACCACCACCAATTAATTATGCCTCCCTGGGCAGAGATGGCGATCTTGACCCTTCGAACCTTATGGGGAAATGATCGATTTGCTAATTTGGTTCAATGGTTCAGTATGGTCGGCTCAGCGGCAGGGGTGTCGGCTCTAGCGGCAATGTTGGGGGCGAGGTTCCGAGGTCAACTCCTTGCTGCGGTATTTGCGTTGAGTATTCCAATGGGCGTTTTGCAGGCAACCAGTACGCAGAATGACTATGTTGTTGCTTTCTGGCTAGTATGCCTGGCTTACTTTGTGCTGTTGAGTAAAAAGCGTCCGCTC
>SDBU01008601.1_pt1 | contig 11570 bp, 15 predicted proteins | sample 2277071 | NCBI WGS metagenome assembly SDBU01 (sample SAMN10397929, study PRJNA504765) | marine sediment metagenome | isolation source: marine sediment core GS08_GC12, 126 cmbsf | place: Arctic Ocean: Gakkel Ridge, Loki's castle | collected 2008 | reverse complement strand
GTGTGCTATTTAGATCAGGCAGATTTGAGTGAAGAGTTTATTCGTTTCGATGCTACAGAAGGCGCAGGTAATGCTGTTGAAGATGTGGGGGGAAAGTCTTTAACCACTACTAAGTTTGTACGGGTGAACGTGAACGGCGCAGATTTATACTTGCAAGTCGGTACAATAGCATGACAGATCAGAGCAACGGTTTGCAAAAAGGGAATATACCGTAAAGAATTCAAACAGGAGATCACAATGGCAACATACGAATTCAAGACAGAGGACGAGGAAACCGATGACTGGCAGCGGACGATTATCAAGACATCCGATGTGCCAGCAATTACTACCGAAGTCGAGGTCATACTGAATGAGACGGTGATGGAGATATCTGGTTTGACAGCAGAACGGGATGCTATTAACATACAGATTGCTGAGTTAGAAGCACAGATTACTGAAGCAAAGACATCTCTTAATATTAAGGAAAGGATTGAACCGAAATGAAGGTTACACTAGAAAAGTTGGTCAATGCCAGTGAGGGACTGAATTGGTTGTCAGGTGTAAAGCGACTGGAGGCTGTTGACAAGTTTGCCCTAGCTTTCCTGCTTGGCAGAGTCAACGAGCATTTGCAACAGTATGACAAAACCCGTGTAGCAACCTTGGAGAAATACGGGGATAAGCAAGGCGACCAGTTTATTATCCCCGCCGAGAACAGGGAGAAGTTTACCAAGGAGATAACGACCCTGTTGGCGAAAGAATGTGATGTACCAGACACGGTAATTCCGATAGAGTCATTGATGGATGACCTTACAGCAGCTAGAATACTGCAATTGGACTGGTTGTTGGAAAAGCCTGAAGAAGTTGACAACCACAGTTAAATCTGCTAGAATGTAGATATGTTGGAGGCTTTAATGCTAGGATTCGGTCTTCAAGTTCTATATCAGCCACCTGAATTATGGCAGATGGCTAAGGAAGTTCAACCTACCACAATGGTTTACTTTCAGCCTGGGGAAGCGAAGGACGTTCCTATACGTCCTGAACTCACTATTGGCAGGAAGTATTATAAGAATCAATTATACCATCTACAAAATGACCCGACAGCTTTTGGACAGCAGTTAGCTCACGACGCTATTGCTTCTGCCAGGACAAATAACATTGAATACTGGGTTGGCCCCACAGAGCCTCCCGTAGCCAGTCCTGAAGAATGTGCTCGGCTGGTGGCATGTGAGAAAGCAAGAGCTGAGATACTCAATGCGAATGGCTTGAAAGCTGTTGTCTTCTATCTCTCAGTCGGCTGGCCCTTAGAGAATGTCGCAGACCATACACTTTATACAGGGCAATTCGATGCCTTCCTTCGCCAGCTTCCTACTCAAAATCTTGTCGGGTTGAATGAGTATTTCTTACCTCCAAATGGCCCATTACACCCCGACAGCTATGACCCTGATAAGCCAAGCAGGATTTGGCGATTTCGACATTGGCCTGGAATTGATAGACATAAGATATTCATAACTGAATGTGGAATGGATATCGGGGGCAATTCTCTGACTGATGGTTGGATGAAACAATGTCCTGTAGGAATGAATCTCGAAGAGTGGTTCGATGTCTATGTTGAGTGGATGGGTCAGTACCTTAATCTCATATCTCAAGACGACAGAGTAATTGGAGCAGCTTGGTTCTGTGGTGGCCCTGGATACAGTTGGGGAGACTATGATGTTCTACCCTATTGGAGGAAAGCCAAACCTTTATTCGAGGGGCCAGTACCAGAAGTTCCCCCAATAGATATTCCTCCAAGTAGTAAGACGATAAGGGTGCTTGTCGAGTGGCCCGATGAGAAGCGTGAGGAAGTTGTGCAGATGTCCCTCGAAACATATGTCGAGGGAGTGCTACCAGCAGAGCTTTCAGCCCAACAGCTTCGCTTCCCTAATAGTCCTGAATGTTTAGATGTAGCAAGCAAAAATCCCACTTGTCCTTATACTACACAGACGACACATATGGAAGCATTGAGAGCTATGGCAGTTTTGATTAGGTCGGTAGCTTTGGCACGCATTGACAGTCCACGAGATATAGGATATAATGTAAACAACAGTGACCAAATCTACAGACCTTGGATGGGGCATGAAAGAACTGACGATGTTCTCTATGCTCGTGCCATTCAAGCAGTAGCAGATACCAAGGGCTACTATCTGACAAGAAATGGTCAACATTACTATGCTAGCTATGTAAATGGATGTGGTAGAAACATTTGTTCTTGGTGTGAAGGGGAAGGGGGGTATAAGAATAAGGAATGGGCGGGAAGAGCCTGTCAATTTGGACTTCAGTTTATGGCTCGAAGTTTAGGAGCGAAATGGCAAGAGCTAGCACTACATTATTATGAAGACGATGTAGTTTTAGTTGGTGGAATCGTACCACCAATGGAACCAGTAATAGAACCAACGCCAGAGGAGGGCGATAATGATATGTTTAGACACAATGTTTACATTGATAAGTTTATAAAGAATCCAGGGACGAATGATGCTGCTGACAAAGGGGTAGTAGTAGAGAAAGATGTGAAGGCTGAGGCCCGTGTGATAGGTGTGCATTGTTTAACATCAACAGAGAACTATCCTGACCATCATGTCCTATTGGCTGTGGTAGATAAAGACGGCAAGCGTGTTGACGGGACGCAGGTCGATTGGGAATGGAAGCATATGGATGAGTCAGAGAGACCCAATCCAGTCTGGCTTGACAAGCCTGAAGGAGAACCGCCAGGAAACTTGCCAATATTCGGGCAGATGGAGATAACAGTCAGAGTTAAAGGCATGAAATCTGATAGTGTCAGTGGATTGAGTACGATGCACGATGGGGGAGACGGAGAAGTCAATAGGAGAGGACATTTTTCTTACTTCGTTGTGTGGCAAACTGGTGGTGAATCTGTACCAGAGCCTATACCTGTACCACCAATTCCTGTACCGCCTGAACCGATTCCGGCCCCAGGAAACCTAGATGAGATTAGAAGAAAGGCAAGGGAAGTATACGCTGGAATGGCCGAGGTTATTGGTTTGCTCGACGGTCTGTAGGTTAAATATGTCGCCAAGTGACTCGTTTGATTACAGCATAAATACAAGCATCAGTGACATGATACTTTTCTGCTATTTTACGGGTTGTCGTTTCACCAGCTTGATACTCTGCTCTTATGTCGAGCACCTTGCCTTCATTCAGCTTTGTCATACCATTATGCAGTCCATGACAAATACGATGTCTTCCCTTTGCCGCACTGTCACGAGAATTGTCAGATTTAGTTCCAAGAAAAAGGTGATTTGGATTGACGCATGGAGGATTGTCGCATTTATGCAGAACGCAAAGACCGTTTGGTATTGGCCCTACGCACAATTCATACGAAGTGCGGTGGGTAGAACAGGTGTGCTTGTTGACACGAATTGCTCCGTAGCCAGAGGAGTCTGTGCTGCCCTGCCACAGCCAACATTCATCTTTAGAAGGAATATCAACTTTTTCCCAAAATCGTGTGGGCCAGCGGTTCCACATATGGAATCTACAAAACTTGTGCGGTTGCCCCCTTACTTCGTTAGCTTTGGTTATAGTGCGCGTACAGATTCTTGTTTTCTGTCCACATCCGCAGTGACAATAGCCATAAGGAACTTCTTTAGGCGCACGAAGGTTGGCTTGTATTTCGAGAGGGTTTGTGGTATACTCAGTCATGTTAGCCTCCTTCTTAGGCTGACCGTGTGCCTGGGCGTTTACCCGTCGCAGGCACGATTTTATTATGTCTAAGTATAGCACATTATGGTGGATAAAGCAAATCTCAAGGAGCGGCATTATATGATGGAGTTGAAGGATTTTCCAAGACCGGCGAATGATAACGGACGCGGAATCCATTGGAGTTTGTCTTGCTACTGGGACTCAGCAGGTGCTCAAGAATGGGATTTTTGGGCCGAGCAAATACAGGCTATGCGGTTGAGCTATGTGAAGGTGATGGACGATGGAGGCATGTCTGCTCGAAAACTTGTTGCGCGTTTGCTTGACATAAACGTTATGCCGGTCATAAGGTTCTATCGAATGGAACAGAACCCCGGTTCTATTGGGGATAGGGGCGCAAAAGCCGTAAAAGAATATGTTGCTATGGGAGCGCCGTGGATTGAGTTTAATAATGAACCTGACCTAGCTCTTGAGTGGGCGGGGGGTGTTCGGCCTGAGAACTGGTTGGAGCTAGTTGTCGATGACTTCATTAGAGACGCCGACATCATCTTATCCCTTGGAGGATTCCCAGCTATGCCTTCATTTGGGGTCGGTGCGTTGTGTAACCCATTTGAGATGGTAGTGAACAAAGGAAGAAAAGATATTCTTGATGGTGGAGCCTGGGCCGCTTTACATAACTATTGCTTGGGTCGTCCACTTTCCTACCCGAATGACCCTGTTACTCTTTATGGAAGACCTTTGGAAGAAGGTGAGTGGGAAGCGAAGGGAGGACTCTGGGCCTGGGAGATGGGGCGGGAATCGGTAGATGCAGCTCGGATGGAGCACAAGAATCCTGATGCCGACATAATGAAAGATTCGACGTGCTTTAGAGCTTTCGAGCAGCTAAATCAAATTATAGTAGACGCTATAGGCCACTCCATCCCCATTATGACGACTGAAGGGGGGTACAATGTAGGACAAAGAGCCGGGACAACTGAAGGAGACGATGCACGTTTTCCGAAACCGACTCCAGAAGAAGCTAGTAGACTTAACCTAGAGATGATGGAGTTTATGCAGGGGGATAGAGAGATATTGGGTAGAACTGTCCCGCCTTATTATTTTAGTAATATGCCTTGGGCCGTCGCCGCTTACAGAATCCACGTCTATGCGCCGCCAGCGGAGAATCAAGGAATGTGGTTCACGGACAAATACAATGAGGAGTGGGGGCTGAAGGGGGAGTTGCCGATAGTTCAGTACCTCAAAGATTTGCCATCAACGACAAGGCAGGATGGAATTCCACCCGCCCCCTGGCTTATTCCCAAAGCCTCCGACTCTCTAGGTGACTCCTGGGACTCCCGCCTCGATTTTATCGGGGTCACTTTTAATCCTTACCCCCAAACTGACATTTATGTCTGGCGTTTAGTTCAAGCTGACTGGCTGGATGAAACCGAATCAAGTGGTCAGACCAGTATTTTCGTTAAGGCTTTGGATACATTTGGAGAACCGATAGAGGGACAGCAGTTTGTTGCTGCTCGTGATGGTGGTGAGGATAAAGCTTTTACTAAAGGTGAGGTGGACGGTTATTGGGGGAACATAGCCATGTACGGAGCTTTGGGAACCTATGATGTAAGTATGGTGGGGCCGAGTGATAGCGTAGTCGGTGTCGGCTTTGGTGTGGAGACTTTTCCACATGGGCCAGCGCCTACCAGCTTCAAATTCACTTACCAGCTTATGTTAGGAACAGATACATTCCCAGTACCTACCCCTGTAGAACCCCCAACTACAGAAATAGAAGACATTTTAATTAAGATGCGGAGACTGAGGGATGCGTGGGAACTAGGAATTGTACGCCCGTTGGGCACTTGATATAAAGTTTCTTTTGTAGTATAATATACTATGGAGGAAACAATATGGATATGAAAGAGTGGCATTCAATTCCTAATTGGCCCTGGTACTTTGTCAGCCGAGATGGGCAAGTTCTGAGTATAAAGAAGTTCAGAGGAAGCGAAAGACGAATATTGAAGCTAGCTTTAGATGAAGACGGCTACCCTATGGCGCATTTTCGAGTGGGACACGTCGAGACATCTGCAAAAAGGTGCATAGATTAGTATTGGAAGCATTTGTCGGCCCTTGTCCTGAAGGTATGCAGTGTCGTCATTTAGACGGAAATAGGTCAAACAATCACATTGATAATTTAGCTTGGGGTACTCCAAAAGAAAATTGTGCGGACAGAGGGCGACATGGAAACGATTACATTGGGGAAGGAAACCCCAACGCTAAATTAAAAGAAAAAGATATTCCAGTTATTAGGAAATTGGCCCAGGAAGGAATGTACCAACGAGAAATAGGTAAGAAATTTGGGGTGGGGCGTCGTGCTATAGGCGCTGTACTATTGGGGCATAAGTGGATGCATGTGTCTTGAAGGTAGTTGACAAAAGTGTCAAAATCTGTTAGAATGTAGGTAGTGCGTATAGCGCATAGAAAGGAAGTTTTTGATGAAGGATGTAAAAGTTGATACAGATTGTGAAGAACGTGAACGAAAGCATTTATGGGCGGGAGTTATTGCTATGAGAACCGCAGTGGCACTTTTGGTAAAAGCTGCGGGGGTTAGTTCGGATGAAATGAGAGAAGGTTGGGAACAGCCACAAGCTCTAAGTTCAGCAGAGTTGCAGATTCTTGAAGCATGTTGTGCTCTTGAGGAAAGTCGATATTTAGTTAGTATTGTTACAGAAGCTATTGACTCATTGAATCAAACTATTGGTGTTTAAGAGAACAGGAGATTAAATTATGGAATTGACAGTAGGAACAATAGCATTAGCCCCCGTTATCGTTGCCGTTGTTGAGGGCGCTAAGAAGTTGGGATTGGCTAAGGTGTACTGGCCGTGGCTAACCGCAGGGCTGTCACTTGCGTTTTACGCATTAACTGTATTTCTTGTACAGCGTCCAGATTTGCTTGAACCGGCCACTATTGGCTTGAATGGGTTGGTCATCTTTTTGGCTTCCGCAGGACTCTTCGACAGATCGCAGAAGACTTTGAAATTGTAGCAATACCCCCTAGAAGTGTCAATGGCGACACTTTTAAAAACTATACAATAGCGTTGGGAGGAACAACGGTATGACAAGGATTCTCATCACCGGAGGCACGGGTAGCCTCGGTTCGGCCTTAGTGGCCCGCTGGAAAGAAGAACATGACATAACAATTCTATCACGCAATCCACATAATCAGGCGACACTGAAGCGAATAGCTCCAGATGTCGCTTTTGTATTGTCTGACATCTGTGATGCGGGGGAAGTTAGATGGGCTTGCGAGGGGCAGGATGTTCTTATCCATACGGCAGCCCTAAAGCAAGTGGATGTCGGTGAGTTTCATCCGTCTGAGTTCTTTAGAGTTAATACCTTGGGGTCAAAGGTTGTTAGCGAAGCTTGGGCAGAAACTCATCCACATGTTAATCGGCGTATGGCTTTGCTGATCAGTTCTGATAAAGCAGTCAATCCACTAAATAGCTATGGATCTTCTAAGCTTCTTGCAACTTCCGTGTTTAGGCGCAAGGGCTTTTCTGCAATCCGTTATGGAAATGTAGTCAACTCTCACGGCGCTTTCCTAGAAGTATGGCAGAGACAGATACAGGAAGGCAAGCCTATTATGGTAAGAATGCCTGAACCGACCCGCTTTTTCTTAACGTTAAACGATGCCGTAGACTTGGTGGAAGATGCGCTTTCATTGATGAAAGATACACCCAATGATGGTGCTATCTTTGTCCCTTACGGCTTACGAGCTTTTTCTATCCTCGAAGTAGCTCAGTACATCTCCAAGGAATACGGTTGTGAGATAGAGTACGAACCCCTCTTGCCTTATGAGAAAGCACACGAAATCTTGATTGCTAATGGTGAAGGAGCAGTTTCAGTTTCCTCATTACTCTCGAAGGTAACTCCTGAATGGCAAAGCTCTGCTTATATGAGTGGGGCATTTGCTTCCGACAAAGTGGAAAGAATGAAGCCACAGGAAGTATTGGAGGCTGTGAATTGGACATTATAGCCGAAATCGGCTCGACTTGGGCTAGAAGAAAACCGAATGAGGCCAAGGCAGCAATAAAGAAGTCCATCGAAGTAGCTGCTCGATGTGGAGCTACTATTGTCAAATTCCAAATCTTTACTGCCGATACTCTTTACAGCAAAGAGCGTGCGCCTGAACAGTGGGAGATAACAAAGAATAATGAGTTACCCTTGGAGTGGTTGCCGTGGATGAAAGAAGAAGCTAGAGGGCGAAAGGTGAAGTTGTGGGCTTCCGTATTCAATGAAGACTTGGCTACTGAAGCTGCGCCTTATTTAGATGGTATCAAGATTGCTTCGGGGGACATAACCAATACTTCTCTTGTTAGACATGTCGTGAAGCTGGCAGATAAACGTGTAATAGATTTTGGATTATCTACAGGGGCAGCAAATGCAGACGAGGTAGTCGCTGCAATACAGAATGTTTTTGTAATCAATCAAGACCCAATAATCTTTCATTGTGTTTCTGCGTATCCAGCTAAGGGAGAGTGGATGAATTTGGCTGTTGGCCGAGAGATTGAGTTCATGTACGGAGTGCGCTTAGGTCTATCCGATCACACCCTCAGCAATATTCCAGCTATGATAGCTGTTGGAATGGGTTACACAGTCTTTGAGAAACACTTTATGTTATCTGGTACTCCGCAGAGTTGTGGGGATAGGGTTGTTTCTATGTATCCCGACAAGTTTCAGAAGTACGTTAATTCAATCAGGAAAGCAGAGAAGATTGTTGGAAGTGAGGTACGAAAGGTTCATCCAGAGGAAGCGGATGAAAGGATTTGGGCCAGACGTGGGAGTGATGGGCTAAGACCAGATAACCTGTAATGCCCTTTTTAGCAGTTCTCCCGTGTTTTGAGAGCACTAAGGTAGGTGGATACCAGTTCTTCCCAGAAACTCCGCTACGAGGCTGTTTACCGCACTAGCGTTGATGTTTAAGGAGACTTCAGGAAACATGACAGATTTCACAGCATTATCAATGGCAGGAACTTTTAGCAAAGACCCCTCATTATGGGGATTTAATGATGAGATTTATGTAGAGCGTGGTAGAGGCGCAGAAGTTCAACTCAATGACGGTGACTGGTACTTGGATTGGGTGAGTGCTCTAGGTCAGAACTTGTTAGGCTACAACATTGATTGGAGTGTAGCCCTTATCAATCAAGCTGTGGATGGAGCTGGCTTCTCTTTACCTCATCGTCTTGAGTATGAAGTTGCCGAGAAACTGGCTTATATTCTCAATGAGAGTGTGCCAAAGTGGAAGAACCGAATGCTCAAGGTGAGGTTCTGCAAGACTGGCTCTGAGGCAACCACTATGGCAGTTAGATTAGCCAGAGCAATCAAAGGGAAGGACAACATTATTTGTTTCTCTGGTCACTATCACGGATGGAACGATTGGACAGTAGCTAGAACTCCACCAGCATTGGGTGTGCCGAAGGAAGATTATGTTCAGACTGCTGAGTTCGGCAATATAGACAGTCTGGAAGAAGCATTTAACATTAAGTCGAATGTAGCTGCTGTTATCTTCGAGCATCCTAGTTGGGACTATCCTGTTGAGTGGTACGAAAGTCTGGTTAAGTCTTGTAAGAAGCACAAGGCATTACTGATTGCAGACGAAGTGGTGACTGGACTGAGGTATGGACTAGGTGGGGCGTGTGAAAGGTTTGGAATAACCCCTGATCTTATGTGTATGGGAAAAGCTATGGGGAATGGGATGCCGATAGCTGCCTTGGTAGGGCCGAAGGAGTATATGGAATGGTTTAGTGTTCCTTCTCCGGTATTCTGTTCTTCGACTACTTGGGGAGAGGCGGTATCATTAGTCGCTGCCGACTTTGTTCTGAGTGTTTGGGACAAGGGATGTGTAGATCATCTTTGGGATATAGGGGCTAGATTGAAAGCGGTCTTGGGGAAATCAGAGTGGTCGGTGCTGGGGCATCCTGCTCGTTCTGTCTTGGAATTTGACAATAACTATGAAAGGGCCTTCTTCATTCAAGGTATGTATGCACAAGGTTTCTTGATGAACCGTCCTAACTTCCCCAATATGGCACACTCTGATAAAGATGTAGAGTACACAGGGGAAGCTCTGGCTGAGTTGAGGGAGACGCGAAATAAGTTTAGCCCTAAACAGGTGAAACGAATGATGGCTGAGAATTTACCTAGAGTATTATTTTCTGACCGTTGACAGGATAGTTGTTTTGTGCTATAATAAGTGGGAATGGAGGTGACCTAATGAGTGAAGGCCCAGAAAGAAAACATACAATAAGCATTAAAATTGGTGCAGATACTTGGGACGATGCTCTGGCGACACTAAACAACATTCAATACCTACTGCATAAGGACGGCCCTGGAAGATGCTGTGTTAGTGGGGGCGTTTCGTCCAATTATATTGTGGTGGACAGTGAGTTGCCAGGAATGACAAATGAGAAATATTTTGCTGAGCTTGATGAGTGGCTAGGGAGAGAAAGGAAAAAGGATAATGGAACCCTTGAAAATGATGGAAGCCCTGACGATTTGGATTGAACTACAGAGTTATTGGAATAGTAGAATGTAGGAGGAGACGGTGTGCGAACACATATTGTGTAAGGACAAGTTGCCAGAAACAGTAGACAGGGTGCTAATATGGACAAAGCCCACTCCTTATACTTCCATGTTACCTGACATAGCATTTCTTTCTATGGACGCGGGTGGAGAGCTATGGTGGGTAGGCAGCATTGGTAAATTTACCTTAGACCAAGTATCTCACTGGACTATACTTGAACCTCCAAAAGGGGATTATGAGAGCTGAATTCGAGGAGGAACTAATGAAAGGTCTTGTTGTTGGTGGGGGGAGAGCGGGAAACAGACATTCTAGGATTTTGAAATCTTTAGGAGTTAGTCATCGTCTGGCTGATACCACTCGTGGTTACACACGTTTCGTTAGTTATATTACATTAGAAGAAGGCTTATCTGATTACAACCCCGACTTCGTTGTCCTAGCAACTCCACCTGACGTTCACCTAGAACAGATAGAACAGTGCATAGAAGCTGATGTTCCTGTACTGTGTGAGAAGCCCCTTTGTGGTATAGGTCAACTGGAACGAGCTAAGGCACTTCCAAAGGACGCCAAGGTTGCGGTAGCTTATAACTATCGCTTTCATCCTACATTGAATAAAGCGTGGGAGAAGCTAGACAGTATTAACTTCGGCTGGACTTGTGTTTCAGACCAGCACAGAGACAGCCTGCCAGAATGGGGAATAATTCTTGACCATCTTGGTCACACTTTCGATATGCTTCTTTGGTTGGCAGGAGAAGTTTCACTTCATTCTGTGGTTGTTAAAAGGACAGAAGAAGGTGAAACAGTACACGTGCTCGGCAAGGTGGGACGCCATTCGCTTAACATTGTAGATAGAGTAAACTTTGGGCCTAGTGACAAAGCAGCTTGTATTGTCTGCCCCAAAGGTTACATAGATATTCCACCAAGCGAAAAGATGTTTGAGAGCATGTGGAAGAACTTCCTGAACAATGTAGAAGGTGTAGGCTTGCCGTATTATCCTAATGTTTCTACTTCAATTCATGTTCAGGAATTACTTGAAGAAGCAACAGAGTTGGCGGGGGATTACGAATGACACATTGGGGGCCAGTAGTAGCTGAAAACGGAGATTTAACAGTCATTGACTGCACCATCTGTGGTTGGGCGCACCTCTACCCGCTTCCTCCTGAAGAAGAAGTCAAAGCTTTCTACGAAAACGACGGCCCATATCCAGATGACTCTTGGTTTGATAAGGAATTAGAGGAACACGAGAAGGGTTATTGGCAAGCTTCATATCAGTCACAGGTTGATATGCTATCAACTGATAACATATTGATAGATTGGGGCTGTGGAGCAGGCTTTTTTCCTG
>SDBU01008600.1_pt1 | contig 11570 bp, 10 predicted proteins | sample 2277071 | NCBI WGS metagenome assembly SDBU01 (sample SAMN10397929, study PRJNA504765) | marine sediment metagenome | isolation source: marine sediment core GS08_GC12, 126 cmbsf | place: Arctic Ocean: Gakkel Ridge, Loki's castle | collected 2008 | reverse complement strand
GAGTTACTCTTCGAGTCTATCAAAATAGAGTTTTTGTCTGTTTTATCGACAATGGAGATCTTTTCCCCGCCATCGGTATCATCAAAGGTAATGGTATGCCCGGAGCGAGAGCGAATAATCCGCTTCTCCACCTTTCCCGTGCTATTAACCACCTCATCACTGCTCTCCGGTGGTTTATCCTTACCATTCCACAACCCCCCCAGGACATAGGGACGGTGGGCATCACCGTGCTCAAAGGCAACCAGCACCTCATCGTTCACCTCAGGGATAAACTCAAAGCCCCGGCCATTGCCAGCCATTGGGCTGACCAGCCTTGCCCAATGACTCTCTTCATTACCGGGTAGAGTAGGAAACCTGACCTTGACCCGACCGACGCCATCAGGGTCACGGTTATTGGTGACAATGCCTACTACCACACTGCGTTGGCTACCATTCTTAGACGCCAGCAGTGCCCCCAGGGTATTAGCCCGGCGGCCGCTGATGGTAAAGCGAGTAGTATAACCGGAGTCATCATAGCGGTGCAGGGCATGGGTAATCCGATAGCGCCCGGAGAAGCGCTGGCCTACGCCTTTCAGTTCAACTATCGCCCCAGCATGTACCGCCGGGTCTCCAAGACAAGTCCCTTCCGCCTGGATGAAGGCATTACCCATCTCATCACAGATAGACTGCGCCAAGGCATCAGCTTCCGCCTGCGTTGCTACCGGCCGATTAACCACAATCTCCTTGCTCTCAATATTAAAGGCTCGCTTGGCAGCATCTCCACCCGAGCGTGATTCACCCACCTGAGGAGTATCCTGAGGGGTAGTTGCCCGCCCGATAATTTCTTTCTTTGTCTTCGGGTCCCAGCCACGGACATTTACCTCAGTAACCTGCTGAGCCATGGTCAAGCGGGCCTGAAAATCCAGTAGATTTGTGCCCCACTCCAGCACGGGTGTCTGGGGTTCAGTATCCGGCGTCTGACGAAAATTCAGGGTGTCGTCCTCAACATACATACGATAGCCAATGCGCTGGGCTCTATCCTGAAGGAATTCCATGTCAGTCTGGTTATCCTGCAGAACGTATTCATGAACTTCGCGGGTACTATCCACCTTAGCTTTAAGACCTAATTCCCGAGCTATCTTTTTGACAATATCACTGTCAGTCTCCTGGACGTAGGTCTTGGTCTGCTTGGCCCGGTGAAGGCGGTGTGATTGGTCATACCCCCTGACCACCACGGTGGGGCCGGCAGTCTGGCTGAACTCAGGCTCAATGGCCGTGATCTCTCCGGTGAGAAGTTTGGTTGTACCGCCTTCCCCTTTCACCGCAATCTCCACCGCTTTACCTGGCTCGAAGTTATCCGAGTCAGCCCACTTAAAGCTAGGGTCGCGGAGGTGAATAGAAAACATATCGGGCAGAAGCAGGCTATCATCCACCTCAACACTCTTAATGCTATCCATCATCTCCTCGGAGGCACTGGTGCCACCGATTTTCAGATACATCTGAGAGATAAGTTCTTCAGCCTGCGGCATTGAAATTCCCTCCTTTATGGTGGTGGGGCAATGGCTAGCACCTGCCCCGGTCTAAGCCTCTGCGGGGCATCCAAATTGTTAGTATCGGCAATAAAGCGCCACATAGCACTTTCGCCATACTCATCATAAGCAATCAAGTCAATGGTATCCCCCTCCCTAACCAACCGGCGCTTATAGCCGGGCTTGCCGATAGTGGTGGGGTTCTGCCCCGGGTAACGCCCCTCTTCTCTAGCCTGCAGAAAGACGACATCCAACGTTGCCCTTACCGGCGTGCCGTCATAGCGAAAGAGGGTGAATTTCTGGCTGATGTCGGTAATCACTGCTTTAAAAGACCACGTAGTGCCCCACTGAAATTCAACCATCGGGGGGCGTCCCTTGACGCTGGTCATATCAGTCAAGCGCTCATTGATGTTCATCAGCTTCCAGATACGGTTGGTCGTTTGACGCACATCTTCACCAGTGGTATAGGTGTCAAAGAAGAGCTGCATCTTCAGGGTCATCGAGTCTCCTCCCCCGAATTCCAGCTGAGGCACATTCTTACCTTTGACCTCCCCCTTGCTCCATGTGTTTCGCTTGCTGAAGGTATACTCGTTGGGATTGAACAGGCACTCAATGGGCTGTTCACTGGAATCATCCAGGTTAATTATCCTGGCTTTCTCCGGTTTTGCGCTTGGCATATCTTCCTCCTAGCTTACTCCCAGTGCCCGTTCCTTTTCTCTAGCCAGCCTCCGTTTCAAGATGCTGTATACGTCACGGGCGATAGAATCAATGTCCGGGGCAGCCGTTTCTTGCGTTTCTCCCCTATCTCTTGCCTCGGCTTCACGGGGTGCTGGTGGCGACACCTCCGCCGGACGGTCTGCCGGGGCTAGTGCTAGTTCTGGCATCATTTGGCTGCCGTCATAGTAAGCTGTCCCCGGAAATGCAGCTAATAGCGACTCTCCACTAACGGAAGACTTAGAGCCTACCCTCGGTTTAGCACTAGGCATATGTAACAGCTCTGACGTCGGCTGGCGAGCGTCTTTATGTCGTGGAGGAGAAGATGTAAAGTCCTGGTCCCACAGGAAGCGGTAGCTTTCACTTCTATTTGGTGGCGGGGCATTACCTGGCAATTTGAAGTACTGGTGACCAGACAAGACCGCCATTCGGTGAATACTTTCCGTTATCGATACATTACTCGCCATATCGGAGTATTGTTGAAAAGATAAAGGCAGAGCCCGGTGAACATTTCCCTTTATAGCTGACGGTTGACGATGCTGCAAGTCAGCAACCGATGGGGATTCCCTGCGGGTTAAGGGTGTCTCAGCCTGGTCTATTTGAAAACCTTGGCCGAAGGTGTCAATATCCGGTGCCGCTTTAGCGGCGGTAACTTGTCCATGCGTTACACTCCCTGAATCTTCAGGGATGCTTTTTGTCTCAGCTCTCCGTGCTACCAATTCCGGTAAGCCCATCACAAGTGGCACAGAACGCCTCGCCTGGTTTATCTCAGTTCTTTGTAGTAAGGTAGCCCCAGTTGTCAGCAAACCTGACATAGGTTCTCTACTTAATTTAGGTAACTTTGACCGCAGCTTCTCAAAACTGCCTCCTATTTTTGCTATACTGGACCCAGTAAGTTTGTTCGGTGCCCCTCTCCACCCCACAGGCTCAATCTGGTCGGGTGGAGAGTAAAGCAAACTGTACTCACTCTCCGAGTCGACAGGCAATTCAAAATTCTTAACAGTGGTAATAGCCTCCTCATCCGAGTCCATAATTTCAGGTATGTTAGTTATATAGGGTGCAATATCTTGCCGGACTGTCCTGGTATCAGGCTCATCTCCGGCACCAGTGACTGTCGGGGATGCCCGATGCTGTACTGGGGTGGCATGAGCCCAACGGAGGCTTTGGTGGATGATGTGAAGTAGCCTCTTCATCGGGACATGGTATGGCAATAACCTTCGAGTTAGTGGTGCTGACCACCGGCTGTGGGAAGTAGGCTGTGGTTGCCTGTCTGCCTGGACTACCCTGTCTTGGGCATCTTCAGCATAGACACGATCAGGCTTTTGAATTTGATTGGCTTGGTAAATACTGGGAATCCTACTACCAACGTGGGGTGCAGCCAACCAACCAGCATCTTTAGCTTCCAGTTCACCGGTTAGCCCCTTGGCTTGGAGATTTACAGAAGCAGCATGGGGCCGGGAGAGGAGGTCACCGGTAGTGCCAGGTGGTTCCACACCAACCAGATACGATGGATGCAGCTTTCCAATAACTTTCGAGTACAGTTTGTCTGCCACGGCAACTATTCGTTTCTCTTTAGGGGAACGTACTGTCTGAAGAAACTCAGTTGTGTAAAACTCATTTGCCCCCATGTTCTTATCGCTAACTAACTGCTTCTTCTCAGCGATAGGCACTCTGTGAAAAAACTCATTTTGTTGCCTTCGGCGCTGACGAAGCCAGATAAAATTAAGCATCCGCCACCGCGCCGGTGAGTGGATAACCGGTCTACTCAAGCCAGGGATGGAAGCCATCGGCAGGACAGGCCGGCGAGTAGCTCGTAGTGAGGTAAGGCCAGCGTTATCGGTTACCCGTCTCACCACTAGGCTACTTTGGCGTCCAAGATGACCAATCTGTCGCCAAATAGAAAAAGCCAGAGTTGGCATGGTTGCATGTATTCGTAATCGAGAAGCCAGTGGCAGCGCTCGGTCACCCATGAGCTTCAGTAGCCAGGGGCTCAATTCCTTCCCTGCCAGAGCTCTCGTTAATTTCCGGTCATCGTTAGAGCCATCAGCTCTCGTGTTTAGCGGCATACTGCTATCCCCTTAGCCCAATGTAATTCCATGGTGAGCAAGCTCCAGAGTCTCTACGGCGACGCCTGCCTCGCCAGCTTTAAAGGCCGGCCCCACCCACTTGACCGGGAAGGCATCCTGCAGTGTCCAGTTCATCAACTTCTCTCTCTCTGAAGCACTGTACAGCGTTATTGTAACCTGCTTGCGGGTGATGCTCTTGCCCTGCAGCAGGTCTTGTTCCATCTCTAAGTACCAGCCGTACAGCTCATTAGATGCGGCAAAGCCTCGTTTCAGGGTGACATTGGACAGTTTAGTTCGACCGGGCAGCTTGTGTGAAAACTCATTAAGCCCTCCCTCCTGATATTCGAAGACATCGGTGGCTATTTCCAGGCCAGAGCACTCGCTGAAAGCGGCCTCCTTTATATCCCCAATCTCAACATGAAATTTAAAGGTGGCAAAGGGATCAACTCGTTGCGCTGTCCTGGTTCCACCACTTATCTCGGCCACTTTTATCCTCCTAATTTGGTCGCTCGTTCTCGTTCCAAGACCAGGTCATACTGCATCAGACGATAGACCTTGTTCGCCACCTCCTCAGGGTTTATCTGAGGGGGTGAACTGGTCTTTTTATCGGCTAAACCTTCCGCTACTATTTGCTCATTAGCCTGGGCTTGCGCTTCCCTAAGCTGTGCGTTAGCGGTTAAGGGCGCACCCCTGGCCGGCGCTAACAAGACCATCTCGGGACCAGGATGACTTCCTGGCGGTGCTGCCGGTGCCGAAATGGTGTCTTCGGTTGCCATCTGGATTTGAGGCAAGCGGTGGGGCCGGGTTTGCTGGATAGCGTGGGTTAACTCATGGGCAAGTAGCCCCAGTCCCTCGCCTGTTGAGGCATCCAGGTTTTGATGAGGAGCAAAGATATGCCCTCTGAAGGTGAAGGCTCGAGCACCCAGCCGCTGTGAGGCTTCCTCAGCCCGGTGCCCGCGGTGGATACGCACCTCCTCAAGGTCATAGCCAAAGAATGGCTCCATCAGTCTCCGGGTACTCCCATCCAGAGACTCTCCCGTGTCAAAGAGGGAGCCAAGCCTCTCCGTGGACTCCTCCAGCGCTCTGGCCCGCTTAACATGGGCGCCAGGAGAGAGAATAATACGCTCTACCCACGCCGTAGCTTTAGTGCCGGCATTTCCTATGTGCTGTGGCACACTGCCTCCTTTTCAAGATGGCATCATTCAGCCTCCGCTTCAACCGACTTCGGTCAATTTGCGGTTGATTTCGGCAATCTTCTCCGTCCACTGGCGTCGGTCATGGTGCTCCATCTCCAGGATGTCCTTGAGCGGCCAGTGGAAATAATAGGCGATGTAGGCTACCTCCTCGTGCAATTGCTCAAGGGGGTAGCCAATTATCCCCCCGGGTTGCCCAAGTCCACCTCAAAGTTGTGACTGCACTCCGGACAGGCGGTTGAGACCTTAGCCGTACCGTTCTCGTTAACCCGTCGGTAAAAATCCTGGAGATAGGCAAAGTCTGCCGAGAACAGCTTCTCGATTACCCCGGTATTGACGTCAGGAAGGCTACCCAGTTTTGCAACCACACGGGCAAGGAGAATAATTGCCAGGTAGGCCTGATTAGCCGTCACCCGTGGGTCACGGAGGGGGGCAATCTCATCAGCGGCTGTTGCCAGACGCATCACGCCCTGCTTGTGGAGATTCCCCTCTTTGTCGACATAGCCGCGAGGCAGGGTGAACTCAAATTCCGTTTGCAGAGTCATTTTCTAAGCCTCCTAGGCGACGCGCTCAATACGCTCATGCACAATCACCATCTCCTCAATACCGAAATCGTTGCTATCCGCTTTAAGGTTGGGTCCGCTTACCTTGGACGGCCAGGCATTCTCGAAGTTCCAGCGGGCCACCTCCTTATAAGTCTGGTCATACATGATGATGGAGCCGTTGCTGCGGGCACCCGCCACGTCACCGTCCTCACACTGTTTGCGCCAGTTCCAGACGTCCATGCTTGAGGTTATACCCCGCTTGAGGGTGATATCGGAATACTTCATACGCCCGGGAATCTTCATGACCAGGTCATGACCACTAGCGTCGACTACCTTGTGCTCGACGATCTCATGCTCGGAGCCGAGACCGTTAACCTCGGTAAAGTAGCCTTTAAGCACGCCCTGAACTTCAAGCGCAAATTGACACCCTACCAGTGGGTCTTCTCTGGCTTCTGCCATTTTAAGTTTACCTCCTTATCTCTATTCAGATGTTTCCCCGCCACCAGCCCACTGGCTGATGCGGAAGATGACGAACTCAGCCGGCTTGACCGGTGCCATACCAATCTCGATGATTACCTGACCCAGGTCGCGCGCTTCAGGCGGGTTGTTTTCCTCGTCGCACTTGACATAGAAGGCCTGTGATGGGGCTGCCCCAAATAGTGCGCCGCTGCGCCACACCATGGTCATGAAGGCGGTAATGTCGCGCCTGATGCGTGCCCAGAGGTCCATGTCATTGGGCTCAAAAACTACCCACTGAGTACCCATTTGAATGGACTTCTCCACGAAATTGAACAGGCGTCTTACGTTAATGTAGCGCCAAGAAGGGTCGCTGGAAAGCGTCCTGGCTCCCCACACCCGAATGCCACGGCCGGGGAAGGCACGGATGCAGTTAACCCCGATGGGGTTGAGGATGTCCTGCTCACTCTTGGTAATCAGCATCTCCACCCCCATTGCTCCTCTCACCACTTCATTGGCTGGTGCCTTGTGAACACCGCGTTCGGTATCACTGCGGGCATAGATACCAGCCATGTAGCCACTCGGCGGCATCAGGACGCTATCGCCATTACCCACCGGGTTGGCTACCCGGACCCAGGGGTAGTAGACGGCGCCATACTTGGTGTCATAGCCGGCGTCTTTCATCCGCCAGTCCTTAACCTGCTGCGGGGTTAGCCCTGGTGGGCAATCCAGAATGGCAAAGCGGTCTTTCATGTTCTCACAATGAGCAATCATTGCCAGTTGTACCGCCTTCACCCCTTCCATAGACAGGGCACCTGCCTGATAGAGAGCCATGAGGTCAGGAACGCAGAGCATGGTAACCTCGTCAGCGACCTCAAATCCGGAGAGCCCAGTGCGCTCCGCAGCATCGCCAATAATGACGTCAGCAGAAATCTTCGCCAAAGCGGTAGACTTCACTTTGCCAATCGTCAGTGAATAGGTACCGGCGTTAGGCGCTCGCTCTACCAGACTCAGTGCTGATTCCTTCTCAGCCACCCGAATCAGGTTGGACTGCTTGTTCACCACGTCCACCACATTGCGCGCTCCCTTGGCCTTGCTAAAACTAAGGTTCTCAAATACCTCCTCGGTGGCGCCACGGCGCACAACAAGGTTAAACTGGTCTTCGGGAACCTCTTCACCGCTCGGCTTAACCACTTCAACAGAAATTTCAGCTCCCGCAGCACCAGCTTCCAGGGCGGTGATGGTCAGGCTTTCAAGGGATGGCTGGGCATGGCTGGGCAAAGCAGCTACTGCTTTCGGCTCAGCCGCTTCTTCCTCGCCGCCAGGGAGCCGGGTAACATAACAGCGTCCACCCCCATTCTGGAAGTAGCCATAGACGGCCGGGCCGAGGTAGACCCCCTTGATAAAACCGCCAAAGGTATTGACGAACTCTGTCCAGTTGGGGATAAAGGTTGGCTGGTTAATTGGCCCCTGCTCGGCAAAGCCGACAAAGGCAGCCATCGCGGTACCAGCACCCTCAATGGGCTTGGCACCCCGGTCTACCTCTTCGACATAAACACCTGGGGAAAGATATTCTGGTGACATAGTTTGTCTCCTTTCAATTAGTACTTGCTGCCGGATTTAGTGCTTGAATTGTCCCCTACCGACATCCTGGGGGCAACCCTACCGGTTCATTTCCACTGACTATCTCATTCGCCACCTCCTTTGTGCCAATGTGGCTACTTGATTAAACTTCCAGGTCATAACTGGCGCTGGGTATAGTAATTGATGATTCCTGAACCTTCTTGCCTGAGACCAGCACCTGAAAGGTATGCTGCCCCTGGGAAAGCCTGGGGAAGGAGTAGCGCCCCTGGTCATTCGTCTCGGCAGTCATTCTGGCTTCCCTGGCCACCACTCTAGCCCCAGCGATACCCTCGGTTGGCTTCCCCGCTTTATGTACCATACCCGCAACTTGCACTAGCCGCTCGGCATCCGCATCTGGTGGTTTGATGTCAATTATCTTCGTCCTGACCACCGGTGCCGTGAAGGCAATGTCCGTATCAAGAGGCAAAGTAACCACATAGTTGATGGATGGCTTAAGCTCGTTATCCATAGCCGCCCAGAAATCAGCCGGGTTATTCAAAAGGCCATCGGGCTGGGCGGTGGTTATCTTAATGGGATATCGCAGTCCGGCAAGCTGCCCGGATAATATTTCCTCGGGGAGTTCCGGATAGCGAAACAGCGTCAGCAGCACATGCCACAGCAGGCGGTGCTCATCTCCAATATCATTGGTCCACACGGTAATGAGATAAGATAAATCTACCCGACCGGGGTTCTTCTTCCTGGTAGCGATGCCATTTTGGTCTTTTTCTATAAACCATTCGGTGCCCCGCAGCTCATGGTTCTCCCGGATGTCATAGAGATAAAGGTCTACCGTGGGCTTGGAGATAGAGGCTGACCACTCCCGGTCGGGGGTCTCAAAGCGAATATCCACCTCCGCCGGGTCAATTGCCCCCTTCTTTATCAGCAGTTGCTTTATGGTTTCATCAAGGTCAGTTATCATTGGCTACCTTCCTCTGCTTTTCGCAATTTATGCAGGAAACGTCGTATGTTGACAAAGGACATATTAGCTGGGTCAAGAGATTCACTGGTTTTATTCAGTGACGCCAGAACCTCGTCTATCCCTGCAAAGGCCGGAATCAATGTCTTTAAGATAGCGGACCGCGCGGTTCTCAGCGGCACTATCGCATCGTTCATCCAGACTTCCAGAGCTTCTGCCCGACTCATTTTAAACGCAGCCTTTGCCTATTCTTTTTCATTTTCCTCTTCTTTTGTCTGCTCCACTCCCGGCGCTTCTCTTCCCGCTCTACCCTCCTCTAGCCGCTATAGCAACTCAGGAATGTGCCTTGCCCTTTCTTTGCCTGCTTTTATTCCGTTTAAGGGCTGGCGTTGCTGATTGCTGCACCACATGGGTCAGCTCGTGGGCAATTAGCCCCTTGCCACCCTCAGAATCAGGCTGGTAGGCACCCTCTCTAAAGAAGACATCATGCCCGGTCGTGAAGGCTTCGGCTCCCAATTGACGGGTAAGCTCATCCGCCTCGGCATTAGTGTGAATGCGTACCTGGCTGAAGTCACTTCCCAATTGGGGTTCAAGAGAGTCACGTACCGAGCCAGTTAGGGGTTGACCACTCCCGTGCGCGGTATTTATGCGTGATTCCAGCTCCTCACTAACCTCTAGAGACTGTGTTCTGGCGGTCTTCGCTTGAAGAAGCTCCTCCTCTTCCTCTACCGGTTGTCGCTGTACCTGGAATCCTGCTGACGACCGGTTCTTGTCAGCCTTCATCATGAGCTCTTCTTCCTCTTCTTCTATCGGTTGACGCTGGGCTTGAGAGGACTTTGCCTGTACAGGTACTTTCTCTTCTTCCGTTACCCCTGACTTTGCTTCCGGCAACTTTGACGTCGGTATCTTGACCTCCCCCAATTGTTGCGAATATTTTTCATCTTCTTTAGCCTTTCGCTCTGCTTTATATGCCTCCAGCTCTTCTTTCGTGATCTCGATCGAGTCTAATATACGGTTATATTCCTCTTCTTCCGATGAGACTATCGATTCCTGCTCTTCATTCTGTTTTATAAGCTCGTTCAACTCACTTTCGGCCTCGCCTATCTCCTCTTCCGTAGGTTTAACCAAGGGTTGCGAAATGAGTTCACTTATTTGGTCTTGCTTCTGGAATAACTTCTGATTAAGATCGTTCTGAGCTTCTTCAGTCTCATCTCTCACCTTGTCTAATTCCTCGATGAACCTCTCCAACTTGGCATATATGGCTTCCGCCTTGGTGTCTTTCCCCTTTTCCAGTGCACTAACATACTGGTCGTTCATCCTCTGTAATTTCTTCAGCATTTTCTCGTACTTTTTTACCAGACGGTTAGCCTTCTTTTCTGCCTTCTCGATGGCCACGTCTTCTGGCCGTTTCTTAAGCCCAAGGATACCGGCAATCTTGTCCAAGACGCTTCTCTGAACGACATCGGTCACGTTGCGATATTGCACCAACGGAATGGTGTTTGATGCCGTCAGCGGTATCTTCGGGACATGCCCTTTCTCTTCAGAATGAATCGGGGAGGCACTCATCTGAAGCATTTCTTCCTCTTCCTCTATCGGCTGGCGCTGGATGTCAGAGGCGGGTTTCATCATAACCTCTTCCTCCTCTTCCTCTATCGGCTGGCGCTGAATCTCGGAGGCAGCTTTTGGCTGGAGAAGTTCCTCTTCCTCTTCCATTGGCTGGCGCTGAACCTCAGAGGCGAGGGTTTGCGTGACCGCATCGGCCACCCTGTCGGCCTCTCTCTCGTACTCATCATCCGGCGGGTTAACAGTCAGTTTTGCCTGCACAGCACGGGAGCCGAGCAGGCGCTGCACATAGGCATTGCCATAGGATTGCTGTAACTGGATGACCAGGCTAGCCCGCTGCTTATCAGAACGGACATCTGCCAGCAAGGCGGCGTGCCTATCTACTGAGGACTCCCCCAGAAAGTCAATGACACCTTCGTTAGATGCTTTAAGCTGGTCATATAGTGGCTGTTGAGCTTTCTTCTTATGTCGGCTCTCCTCCAGCCCTTCTGTCTCTTCCCGCTTTGTTCTTTTGCGCTCCGCCATCTGCTAACCTCCAAATAGTTTTTTAACTCTTCACCAGCTCAAAATAGCGGTCAAAATCACCCTCGGTACATAGCTTGCCCATTTTCTGATACTCCCGCTTGGTGGCCCGGATCAGGTTCTCCATGGTGATACAGCCACCATCCTGTGCTGCCAGAAAGGCAGCGCCCAGAGCGACGTTCTTGATGTTGCCCCCGGTTATCTTGAACTGCCGCGCCAGAAAGGGAAGCTCAATATCCTCGGCCAGCGGTGCCTCTCTGGGAAATATCCCCTGCCAGATACGATATCGGTCGGCTTCCTCGGGAATGGGAAACTCCACAGTAAAGTGCATTCGGCGGGCAAAAGCCTCATCCATATTCTTCCGCAGGTTGGTGGCCAGTATCACCACCCCGTCATACTCCTCCATCTTCTGGAGGAGGTAAGCTAACTCAATGTAAGCGTAGAGGTCATGGGAGTCCCTCACA
>SDBU01008599.1_pt1 | contig 11572 bp, 6 predicted proteins | sample 2277071 | NCBI WGS metagenome assembly SDBU01 (sample SAMN10397929, study PRJNA504765) | marine sediment metagenome | isolation source: marine sediment core GS08_GC12, 126 cmbsf | place: Arctic Ocean: Gakkel Ridge, Loki's castle | collected 2008 | reverse complement strand
AGTTTCCGCGATTCCATCAGGCGGTTGATCTTGTCTTCAAATGTCTCACCTTCATCCTCAGCACCTGCCTGTGAGAGCGCCTGGGACATTGCGGCAGCTGTCTTTCCACCCTGACTTGAGTGGGCTTCATCGATAATAATTGCAAAATTGCGTTCCCGCTGTTCATCCCCAATCTCATCCAGGATGAACGGGAACTTCTGGATGGTGGAAATTATGATCTTTTTCCCGCTCTCGATAAATTTACGTAGATCTCCCGAACGTTCGGCATGTCCCACCGTTGCGCCCACTTGGGCAAACTGTTTGATGGTGTCCTTGATTTGTTTATCGAGGATGCGACGGTCGGTAACAACAATTATCGAGTCAAACACAACCTGATCATCTTTTTTTAGACCAATCAACTGATGTGCCAGCCAAGCGATAGAATTAGATTTCCCGCTACCAGCCGAGTGCTGGATCAGGTACCGTTTTCCCGCTCCTTCGTGAGCAACATCACTTAGTAATTTCCGGACAACATCAAGCTGATGGTACCGCGGCCAGATCTGGGCTTTCTTTTTACGGCCGGTTTTTTCATCTTTTTCTTCGACAATCTGGGCATAGTTTTCCAGAATATTGGTCAGGCTATCGGGCGTCAGAACTTTTTTCCATAAGTATTCAGTCTTTAATCCGGCTGGGTTGGGCGGGTTGCCCGCGCCATCGTTCCAACCTAGGTTAAATGGAAGAAACCAGGAGGTTTTGCCCTTCAGGTGGGTGCAGAACCGCACTTCATGGTCATCTACCGCAAAATGGGTGATACAACGCCCAAATTTAAATAACATTTCACGTGGATCGCGGTCCTTTTTATACTGCCAAACCGCGTCATCCACCGTCTGTTTGGTGAGGCTGTTCTTTAACTCAAATGTCGCTACTGGTAGCCCGTTGATAAACAATCCCATATCGAGCGCAAGCTGAGTCTCGTCCCGGCTGTAGCGCAGCTGGCGAGTGACTGAAAAACGATTTTGTTCATAAAGTGTTTTGGCTTTCTCGTTACCGGGGGATGGCGTGCCGTAGAATAGGTCAAGATCATGAGGACCGTGTTTAATGCCATTGCGCAGCACATCGATGGTGCCACGCTTAGCAATTTCTCCCTGCAGGCGCGCCAAGAATTTACGCCGCGTTGGGCCGTCTTCACCCAGATCAAGCGAATCGGCTATATCTGGCTGCGTCTCCCGCAGAAAGTCCGAAAGCTGAATGAGATCCACACAGTATTCGCGGTCATATTCGGAAGAGCTACCACAAATCCATCCCGCACCACCATAAATAGGAGGAAGTTCCTGCACACCGTCCGCAGTTGTTGGGTCGCAGGGCTGACCGGTGAGCGCTGTGCAAATCAGCCGTTCCAATCCGCGTTCAGAGGTATCAGTTGTGGACATGCTGAGCTCCTTGGAATTTCAACCAGGCATCTTCTGATCCTTCCAAGCGAAGGTACCGGGTTTGAAAATCGTTAAACCATTGATTGTGGGCTGGATCATCAGCCAGGACATCCCCCCACAATTCAGCGACGGTTTCAAGCGGCCATACCAATAAAGTCTTATCACCAGAAGGTATAAGAAGATTTCTGTACAGTTTAATGGCATCCCCGCAGTTTGTATCCCCCAGGGGATAAACAACCGCGCAATAACCCTCAGAATACTCCGGCGTTTCCTGGTTCAGCATAGCATATACCAGGAGATGATTTCGCCAGAGCTGGTTATATGATTTGTTTGAGAAGTCATTTTCTGCTCCTGGTTTCCACCACCACTCCCCACGGTCCTTCCAATGGGCGTAACGCTCAGTAAACTGACATTCCTTTTGTGAAAAGGGTTCGGAAAGTTTTGTTTCTACACCGATAAAGCCCATTTTCCCATCTGGATAACAGTATTCAATAAATGCGTCAAAAGAAGTCCTATCATTGAGATGATTTTCATTGTGGGGCGCATACTCTATAACAATCTTAGTAACCAGAGCGTCCTGTGGAAACCCTGGCACCAATCGCATCAGTTGAGTCGCTCTTTCTCTATTGATAAGTGGACCAAACAGGTTAAAACACATCGTTTGACTGCCGAGCAAGTTGTGATACAAACGATCCGGTTTTTGCCTATTATGTGAAATAGGGAATCGTTTTTTAGCCTGCTGAAAGATTTCGTCTTTTAGAAAATTTTTTCCTTGATAGCCGTCCTCCAGGGTTAACATGTTCCCGTAAACTGCACCCCGAGCAGCGGGATTGGGACCAGGATTTAATCCCAAGATATTTCTGCGATACCAAGATTGGTGAAAACGCATCCGTGCAGAAAAACGGGATTTTTTATCCACTGAGGGAGAATAATGGCGGCAATACTGTTCTGGAAATACCGATTCTTGTTTCATGTAGATATATCCTCAAGCCCTGTATCAAGTTCATTTTTTATCATCGAGTCATTAATCCGGATTTCATCAAATTTATCTTCCATTAATAATTCTTTAGGGAGTTTAGCGGCTGCTTCTCGCACATCAAGTTTGCCAGTTACCACATCGGCGATTAAACGTATATGGAATTCTTGTATAAATTCAATTTGGGACCCAGCTTGATTAATAGCAGATTTAATAGCTTTCAATTTCTTGCCGAGATAAAGAGTAATTTTCTTTTGTTCGTTTACAGGCGGAAGAGCAATCCACATATACTTCAATTGGTTTCCATAAATATGCATCACCGTTATACCGCGACCCATACAAGACTTCTGGTAAATAGATTGGGGACTATCAGCTGCATATCCAAGATATTGAGCATCAATTTCAATTGTTGAACGGAAGAGGATAATGTCTCCTCCACAGCAAACCTCATTTGCTATCAGGTTAACCGCTGATTTACCAATCTCCTCAATCGTCTCACCTGAACCGGCAAAAAGCAAATCGCCAAACTGGATAGGAGTGTATGCTAATACTCTATCTTGTTTGACAAATAAGTGGCTTTCTTTGATGTAGTATTCATGATGCATATATAGATCTCCATATCGTATGCAAGATACTCCCTCTTTTACTTCATCATCTTTTGTCCCACCATTGCCCTTTGAAAATTTTCCAAATCGCCCAAGTTGTCTTATTTCCCAATGATCTGGAACATCTCCAAGCCACTCCACCCCGGATGGTTTGAGCGGGATATCTGGATCCAGACCGCGAGTGACAGCTTGATGGACGACAGCCCGTTTCTGTTCTTCCAGCAGCTTAAACAGCTTCTCTTTGGTGGCGATGTACTTGCGGATGCGTAGGTCCATGTAATCCAGGTAGCGGACAATGGCTTTCTGTTCAGGGAGGGAAGGGACAGGAGTTTTTGTCCCTAAAAACCTGTCTTTCGGGATCGTATTCCTTAGACCCGAATAAAGTGGCCTCAGGAGCTTTTGATCATCCATTGCTTTGTAGAATAGTTCAATATATTGAGCGAGGAGTGGATCGTCGCACTGAAAGACAGTATAAGCCCCCGTAATCATCCCGTTGAAAGCAGATTGACCAACGGTACGAGGAGTCTCAGGAACATCAAAGAGACAAAAGACTAGGTCCCCTTCACACACTTCCTGACTTGTTCCCATGTCAGCGGAGAACTTTCCCTTTCCTTCTGATAAATCACGGACTATTACGCCTCTCTTTGTGAGTGATAACAAAGTGTAATCATTGTGTCTTTCGCCAACCAGCTTCTTCCTATAACGCATTATTATTCGATTTGGTAGTAAATTCCAGTGATCTGGTATATTGCCAACCCACTCAAGTCCGGATTCTTTGTACGATGGATAAGGCTTAAGATCGGCGATCATACCTCCACCTCTCCATTGCCCATCTGCTTCTCAAAAGCCTGGCGGATTAATCCCATTACATAGGGCAGGTCCTCAAAGGAGTCCAATCCAACTTCTACATCTCCATTACCCCACCGGCCTAGGTTAGTGACATCTTTTGCCAGACCCCTCGGATCATGAATTTCATAAAAATTCATATTCAGCGAGAGGCGAAGCCGCTTGGCCTGGGGCACAATATCCACAAAATTAGTCTCAGCTTTATAAGCAATATACAGTTTTAAAATCTCCTCTCTCACGCAGGGATCCAGGGCTAATAATTCTTTACGCAATTCCTTGTACAGCCGGGGAACCAGATCGCCGTACATTTCACTTCCAACGGCGAGATAAGGATGATCCTCGATAGAGTACGGCTCAATTTTTTCTTGTTTGGGTTTGTACACATCAATCACTTCTTCTGCTAAAGTGGGGGCTGACCAAACACCGGAGGCTTGCCCAGCAAGCCTCTCTGCCCGGTTCTGTATCTCTTCCTCATTCCAAATATTTACTATTCTCAGCCCATCATTAACCCGGAGTGGGCTATCTTTAAATCCCCCCTCCATATCACGTTTTTCAGCAAAAGGATGGTCGCTGTATTCCGGGTTGTATCCTGTCAGTGTCAGGTTTCCTAAGGTATGCAACCAGGTATTCTGGATTCGTAACCACTCAGCGCCTAAATCATCCTTCCATTGCTGGGAAAGATTCTCGTTCTGAGGCAGAATATGCTCAATAGTATATTCGTCTACCGGTACTCTTTCTTTACGTTTGTGGTTTTCCAATCTGCGCAGCCAATAACTCCGGCTGCGGAAATTGTAGAGATCACGAACTTTGATTTCCCGCCTGAATTCGTCATCTTTCGGAAAACGCCTGTAGGAAGGCAGCAACAGGAAATGTGCTTTAATACTCTCGAGGTAACGATCCCTCTTAATGGATCGGTTGAATGTGGCAAAGGTCTTATTCAGAGAGTTGGTTGGGATATTACAGACTGCTCGTCTAAAGACATAACTTTCCACCAACCTCACGATCTGCTCGAATTCATCCGCTGGAAGCAACCCCTCAGCATAGTCATGATACAGTTCTAGCAATAAGGGATATGCAACATCGACCCGGAGTTCACGCAGGTCTTGAAATACTGTTGTCAGTTTCTTGTTAGTCTCTTTGCCAAGCGCCATGGCGCAATAATAAACAGCAAAAGTATGGATGTCAGTCACAAGGGCATTAACTCCTGCTGTAGCAATTTCTGGAGTTCGATAATGCTCCTTAAAAGATTCATAGACCTTGCGAATCTTAGGGATTTCTCTTGTTTTAACAGTCAGGTAGTGACGCATAAAACTATCGAATTGTTTACCGTAGGCTTCCTGCCCAAAAGCAACTTCCATAGGACGCCAGTGGTCGTTATAGAGTTGGGTTTGATGGTTTTCATTAAGATTCATCAGGATGAAGTTTCGGATCAGATCTGCCTGACTTAACTCACGACCAGTTGAATTCATGCTTTCAAAAATCAGTTGGGGGTTGTCTTGATTGCGATTCAATGAAATATCCACAATTACAAGCTTAATAAGTCCCTTACATAGTGGTTCCAAATTGTCGCCGAGCTTCTTTATTTTCTCCTCGAAGAATTCGAAGTTTTCTTTCAGGCGCAGAGAATGGTCAGCTGGCCATTGTTTTTGATCAACTAAAGAGAGCAGACTCTCTTTATCAGTCTGTGAGAGAAGTAACTTGTAGCGGCGCTCACCATCTTCTTCTGGATTAAGGAGATAGTAATTTCGGATCTTATTTTTAGTGAATCCATCGAGCGGTTCTGAAACTCCAAGATGACGTGCAAGCGTCTCCAATATTATTGATACGGTCGCGAGGCGTTGCTGACCATCGATAACCATAAGCGGTGATTGTGCGGTTATGTGGTAGATATCTTTCTCAATATATACAATAGATCCGACGAAATGGGAGGATATGTCATCGTTTTCTCCGGTTCGCAGAATGTCGTCCCAGAGCTGGCGACACTCCCTTATGGTCCATGAATATGAGCGCTGGTAGATAGGAATGATGAATTGAGGGGATCTTTGAAGCAAATTAAGTAATTTAGCTTCGGTAGCTTTCATTTTGACCCCTTTCCCAGAATCTCGTCTAACAATCCTTCGGTTTCTTTTTCCAGCGCCAAGATATCGGCTCGGATTTCCTCCAGGCTTCGCATTGGCTGAGGCTTATAAAAATGCTTATTAAAGTTGATCTCATATCCGATCTTTACACTTGACCCAACAAACCAAGCATCGGGCGCATACGGCAGGACCTCACGCTTGATAAAATTTTCGATCCCGCCCTCTTCCATCAATGGGATCTGCTCGGTATCGCGTAGATCTGGGTCGGGTTCGTACTCAACCACGGTAGATTTGCCGTTGATCGTAATCTCAAATAAACCGCGCAGGGGATCAGGCTCAGTTCCTTTCTTATGAATCTTCTTAATCACAAACGGCGCATCTTCTTCCCGGTCAGCGGTTTCCTTTAATTCCTTGATTTCCTTGGTTTTGTAAACACGCTCTGGATCTACGCCCACCAGCCGGAGAGGCCGTTCTACCTTTACCTTCCAATAGCCAAATGCCTCATTGTCAAATATCTTGGATTGTTCGGTTTCCTCAAAAGCAAGAAATGTGTCGCAAATGTTAGAAATATCCTCTTCGGATAATTCACAGTTTTTCTTGCCGAGGTTTTTACGTAATGGCTTGTACCACTGGGTTGCATCGATCAGCTGGACTTTACCCTTGCGATGTTCGGGCTTGCGGTTCGTCAGCACCCAGACATAAGTAGCAATGCCGGTGTTATAGAATATGTTCAGTGGCAGGGCAACAATGGCTTCCAACCAGTCATTTTCAATAATCCAGCGCCGAATGTTGCTCTCGCCCTGCCCGGCATCGCCAGTAAATAAGGAGCTGCCATTATGCACTTCAGCAATTCGACTCCCGAGTTTAGTATCCTTTTTCATTTTACTTAGCATGTTGACAAGGAAAAGCATCTGACCATCATTCGATCGGGTGACCAGTGAATACTCCGGATCTCCGTTGTGTTGGATCAAAAAGCGATGGTCCTGCATATCCTTCTTGCCACCCATGCGTTCCAGGTCGCTCTTCCAGCTTTTCCCATAGGGTGGGTTGGAAAGCATAAAGTCAAACTCCCTTGAAGGAAAAGCGTCGTTCGACAGTGTGGAATACTCAGGGCCGCCAATAATATTGTCCGCTGCATCCCCCTCTCCCTTAAGCAGCAAGTCTGCCTTGGCGATGGCGTAGGTTTCCGCGTTGATTTCCTGGCCGTACAGATGCGTGGAGACTTCCTTACCACGCTCCTCGGCAAGCTGCTGAAGGGTCTGCTCAGCGACAGTTAACATGCCTCCTGTACCACAGGCTCCATCATACATCAAGTAAGTTCCCGACTCGATCTCGTCAGCGATAGGCAGGAAGATAAGTTTAGCCATCAGCCGTACCGCATCACGCGGGGTCCAGTGTTCCCCTGCTTCCTCGTTGTTTTCCTCGTTAAATCTACGGACCAATTCTTCGAAGATTGTACCTATGCCGTGATTATCGAGTCCTGGATGCTTGATGGAGCCATCGCTGTTCAGCACCGGGTCGGGGCTCAAATTGATATCAGGTGAGGTAAGTTTTTCAATCAAGGTGCCAAGAGCATCAGCTTTAGACAGTCGGGGTATCTGGTTACGGAATTCAAAATTCTCCAGGATTTCCTAGACGTTGGGAGAGAAACCATCGAGATAGGCCTCAAAATCCGCCTTGAGCTGCTGCTGGCTTGCTCGAGCCTTAAGATCTCGCATGGTGAATTTCGATGTATTGTAAAATGCCTGACCGGCTGCTTGCCGTAAAGCTTGGTCCTGGTGAACAACCCCCGCTTCATCGAGAGAGACCTTCATATCAAGCACTGCTTGTTTGGAATCTTCCAGCACCGCATCAAAACGTCTAAGTACTGTCATGGGCAAGATGACATCCCGGTATTTCCCGCGCACGTAAAGGTCGCGTAAGACGTCATCGGCGATTCCCCAGATGTAGCCTGTAATCCAGCTAAGTTGTGTTTGTTCCATAGTGTCAGCCTTTAATAAATATTGGTTGTGTATCTAATTAGCTAAATTATTTCATCACAAACTAATGACATTATGAGTATAGGATGCATTCTATTGATTGTCAAAGAACATAAATTTCATCTATCGTATCTACCAAGTTCATTGCAATTCTACGGTTTTCACCTCTAGGTTTGTAATGTTAAATACATTTATAGAAAGAAATCCGCTTCAATAGCCGAATGGTCACCGAGACCGCTTTCACGGAATTCGGGGAGATACTGACAGTTAGCCGGGTTTATCTCGCGGGAGGCAAAGATGTGTCAAAACGCCTTCGGGAAACTATCTTCCCTTTTCGCCAAACCACCCAGCGAAAATCCTGGATTTCATAGTGAATTGCGTCACAAAATGGTGACACTTTGAGTATAGAGCCAATCCAGGCCTATGTCAAAGTATTTTTAGTCCATTTATCAAAGTTGAAAAGTATGTTTCTGGTCAGAGGAGTAATGTGCTCATAACAAATTTCCAAAAATATCATTTCAATTCCCCTTGACAACTCCCCCTTCCTGTTATGTGAGACCGGGAAGGACAATATAAAATATAAAATTGAAAATTGAAGATTGGGGGTAATGACCGCTGGAAGCTTCGCCTCCGACCGGGGACCGACCCTTCGACTTCGCCTTGCTTCGCTCAGGACAAGCTTAGCGAAGTGCGAGGTGTCCGCTCAGGACGGATGACGGAAGACGGGGAAAAAAATATAAAATATCAAATTGAAAATTGAAGATTGGGGGTAATGACCGCTGGAAGCTTCGCCTCCGACCGGGGACAGGAGACAAGGAACGGGGCGGTTTTTCTGTTATCATCCATTTAATCTTCCGGATCAAGATCAAAATTTAATCACCTCTTCAGAGCAAAAGGATGATCCAATGAGAAAAAAGAACCGGTTTTCCCTCTCTAAAATCTTGATCTACCTTTGTCAGATCCTTTTGCTGACAGCTTGCAGTCTTGGCGGTTCCGGTAAGAGCGGAGAATCAACAATCAAGATCGATCAAGCAGGTGGTGAGTTCAAACTCTCCAAAGATCTAAGCCTATTTGTCCCCTCCAATGCCGTTGATCAGGAACTTGAGATCACAGTTCGGGAGATTGCATCAGAAGAAGTCAACTCCCTTCGCGGGCTGCCTGAAAATGGGGATTCCCAGCTGATAGCTGCCTTTGAAATCCTACCCCAGGGTCAGACATTTCAAAGGCCGGTTCAGATTCAAATTGAGAATATTGATGATTCTGAGAATAGCCTGCCATTGATTTACTCTCTGGATCTTGAGGATCAATCTTTCCAGCTGGCGGAGATCAGGACAACCTATGATCGCCAATCTGGAGATTTAATCCTGTTCCTGGACCATTTCTCAAGCTATGCGGCCTATCTTGAAAAAGGCTATATCAGTGAGGAATGCCAGGAAAACCCCTGCCGCTGTGGAGAAATCAGCATCGAGCAATCCGATACCGACAACATCTGCAGCCAGGATGACTGCCAGGTAACAGAGAGCAATGTCAGTGTCACATTCAATGACTGCGGCGGAAACACAGACAATTTACTCATGAGGGAAATCTCTCCCTCATGCCAGCCACAAATGATGATCAGCCCTGATCAGGAAAGAATACTGGTCGAAGGCAGCACCCAGGTTAATGTTGAGCTGAAATTGAGCTGTGCCCCTTTCAAAAACCAGGATGTGTTTTACTCTTCCAACCAGCTCGGACAGGTGGATCCTATCCAGACCATCTCAGACAGCTCCGGAAATACGGAAACCACTTTTACCGCAGGAGAGGAGCAAGGAACTGCTGAAGTCACAGCCAAAGCTTTTGGAAGCTACTACCTGTTGGAAATCACCTTTAATGATGAATCCACATATGGCCTGGAAAAGTTCTACCAGCTCGAGGAAACTACGACAATAGAAATCGGCAAAATTCAGGGCACTTTTGAGGGATCCTTTAATACTTGCCTGGGGGGATTCTGCGTTCATGATTATCAGGTTAGGATAGATTTTACAGTCGATGAGATCGACTGGGAAGCCGGATCCTGGACAGGGACTGCTGACGTCACCCAGAGCGGCAACGTTACCACAACCTGGGAAGATGCCCATGTCGAAAACGTAAACATCCCCCAGTTTGAGGGACTGGAAATATTTGGTAAGGCCTACCCTGAAACAGAAGAGTTGGATTTATTGTCACTGGCAGTAGTTAACATTCGCGGTCTTGACGAAATTTATGGGACCTTTCTGGTAGTTGGGAATGATAGTATTCTAAATTTAGAATTTTTCATCCTTGGTTTCGCACTGGATTTCAATGTTGATCTGGGTCTCGAAGGGATCGTCCCCTTCCGGTTTAAAGTGGATGGCTCAGATACTCCCCAATCCGGGGCTGGTTCGCTTATCCTTCCCAATGAGGATGGACCGACCATGCCAGGCACCTATACGCTGACTCTGGAATACTAATCATTTTCAAGGATTACCAGTACAGCACCTGCCATTTTACAATACTCTTTTTAAAACTACTGCTGATTGATAAATATTTTCTCTCTCCACCCGATCTCGCAGTCGCAGGGTCATGCTGTGATATGAGATTACTTCTTAATCTCTACTCAGGATGGAAGACCGATGGCAGGGAAGGACAATTGAAAATATAAAATATAAAATTGAAGATTGAATCAGTTCACCCTATGTATTGAAACAGAGATCCCTCGTGAGAGGGATTTTCTGTTTTACCAATTAATTCGATCGAATTGAAGGTCCTTGTCGGCGGAGGCCTGTGCTGAGCCAGCCGAAGTGCCGACAATTGGCGCAAGCCAGAGAGAGGAATTTATTCCTGCTCTGACGGGCGAACCACCGGATCGCCCCTACACTACTTACTGCCTTTTATCAAACCGGATCTGGCACACCTCATGCCCCTGAGCTATCGTCTTTCCCAGGCTGAATTCGAAAGCAGGAAATTCGTCGGCGGTACCCCGATCCCCCTCCATGGCGATATCACACAGCTGTTCAATTTCCTCCGGGGAGGCGCCCAGCTTCTCCCAGGCGCTGACCAGCGGGCAGTAGTGAAAATCCAGATGATATCTTTCCTCATCCGCTGCCAGGACTTCCATCTCAAAGACCATTCGGCTGGTCCCGCCCCCAAAAACGGTCGCAAACTCCTCCATGCTGCCGGGGTTCTCCATCTTCTCCCGCCTTTTTTGACCATAAAAACATCCTGTGGCGCGAATCGCCGGGCGGGCAAAATCGTCCCAATCCAGACCTCTTTTCCGGGCCTCCTGGAGCAACAAATACATCCACGTTGCCCGGTGTTCAATGGCCTTTCTGACTTCCTGGACAATTAGCTCTTCATGCTCTGCCTGGCTGTAGGTCTTTTCCATAGGGTTTTTCCTTATCAGGGTTTGACTGGATAAGTTATTATATGGGAAAAACAATTGAAAATATAAAATTGAAAATTGAAGATTGGGAGTAATGAGCGGGGGAGCAAAGCTCCCGACCGGGGACAGGCCCTTCGATACGCTGCCCCTTCGTGCCAGCTACTCAGGACGGAGGACGGAGGACGGAAGACGGAAAGGTTATTGTGCCGTCCTGAATAACGTTTACAGTTAATTAGACTAAATTATTACCATATCATGAACTTGAGCAATGTGCACCTTTACCGGAATTTGATACTCCAA
>SDBU01008598.1_pt1 | contig 11572 bp, 15 predicted proteins | sample 2277071 | NCBI WGS metagenome assembly SDBU01 (sample SAMN10397929, study PRJNA504765) | marine sediment metagenome | isolation source: marine sediment core GS08_GC12, 126 cmbsf | place: Arctic Ocean: Gakkel Ridge, Loki's castle | collected 2008 | reverse complement strand
CAGGTATCTTGCCTGGTATCTAGACAAAAGCTCAGGGCTTGCCTTAAATAGCTGCACCGTTTTCATTAACAAATCATCAAAGTCCAGAGCATTGCTTTCAGTTAATAGCTGCTGATAGCGCTCATAGACCCGCCCCGCCACCTCATCAAAATAGCTATGGCTACGCTGAATATAGTCCTGGGGGGTTAACAAATGGCTCTTAGCTGCGGTAATAGCTGAGGCTATAGCCCGAGGGGCATATTGCTTGGGGTCAAGACCTACTTGCTGAATACCTCGCTTTATTAAGCTGAGCTGGTCGTCTTCATCATAGATTACAAACCTGGAGTCGATGCCCATAGCCTTACCATCCCGGCGCAGGATGCGGGCGCAAATGGCATGAAAGGTGCCTAGAGTTAAATCTCTTACCGAACCGCTGACAAGACGATAAAGCCTTTCCTCCATCTCCCTGGCAGCTTTATTGGTAAAGGTAACTGCCATAATCCGGCGTGGGCTAACCCTGCAAACCCTAATCAGGTAAGCCACCCGATGAGCAATAACCCTGGTTTTGCCACTACCTGGACCAGCTAAAATTAGCAACGGCCCACTAATCGCCTCTACGGCTTCCCTCTGCGCTGGATTAAGCTCAGCCAAAATATCCATTTACAGCTCATTATAACATTGGCACCGAGTAGTTCAAAGGAGCGTTTACAAAAGGTGGAAGGTAATAAAGTATTGACAAGCAGAGGAAAAACAGTTATTATATGTAGGTATGCGCATATTCGCTTATGCTTTAAAGGGAAGCTATGCAGGACTTGATTAAGGCAATGAAGGCCCTCTCCGATGAGACGAGGCTTAGAATTTTGAAAATTCTATTGGAGAGGGAATGTTGTGTCTGTGAGGTTATGCAAGCCCTGGATATATCCCAGTCCCGGGCGTCACGCAACCTTGGCATCCTTCAGGACGCCGGTTTCTTAACGGTAAGGCGGGACAGGGCGTGGATAGTTTATTCCGTGGATTGGCAGACAGCCAATCGCTTCGCTACATCCTTGGCCAAGCTACTGAGAGATTCCCCTATCAGCAATGCGGTATTAGCACAGGATAAGGAGAGATTAAGCCATGCCGTGCGAGTCGGTCTGAGAGCACTGCGCAAGTAAAAAAATTTTGCTTAGTGTATTCGTATATGCAACTAAGTGCGAAGACAAGGGGGCAATGATATGAACGTGCTAATCTCTATACTCCAGGGCGGTCTTAGTGGTCTTACTGAATATCTATCAGCACATGTGCTTACCTGCCTTGTTCCCGCCTTCTTCATAGCTGGGGCAATAAGTGTATTTCTTTCGCAGGCAGCAATACTGAAGTATTTTGGCCCCCAAGCAAACAAGTGGCTTTCCTATAGTGTAGCCTCGGTGTCAGGCGCAATACTTTCAGTGTGCTCGTGCACTGTTCTGCCCCTTTTTAGCGGGATTTACAAAAGGGGTGCCGGGCTAGGACCAGCGGTGGCTTTTCTCTACTCCGGGCCAGCCATTAACATTCTGGCTATAGTTTATACTGCTAGGCTTTTGGGGTATGACCTCGGCATAGCCCGTGCCATTGGAGCTATCATGTTTTCTATTGTCATCGGTCTCGTCATGGCAACTATCTTCCTGAGAGGTGAAGCCAAGAGGACAAGCCAGGCTTTTGCAATACCTCCATCAGAAAACACCAAAAGCGAGTGGAAGATCATCATCTATTTCGCTTTGCTCGTAGGAATTCTTATCTTCGGGGCACAGAAAAACTGGCCCGTTACCGGCGCCTTAATAGCTGCCCTCCTTATTGTCCTCTGGCGCTGGTTTACCAAAGAAGAAGTCATTGATTGGCTCAAGTCCACGGGCTTCTTTGTTAAAATGATATTGCCCTGGCTTCTAGGTGGAGTTTTCGTTGCTGGCATCCTGAAGGTGGTAATTCCCCAGTCAGTGGTCACTGGCCTTGTCGGCGGTAATAGCCTGCAGGCTAACGCCATCGCCTCTATCAGTGGAGCTCTCATGTATTTTGCCACCTTGACCGAAGTTCCTATATTAAGGTCATTTATGGACCTAGGGATGGGTAATGGCCCTGCCCTGACCCTGCTCCTTGCTGGTCCGGCACTGAGCCTACCCAGCATGCTAACGCTACGCAGCATTATGGGGACCAAAAAGACGGCAGTTTATGTTTTGCTCACAGCTATTATGGCCATATTCTGTGGTTTTCTCTTCGGCATAATTAAGTAAGGAGGTGCAAATGCTCGAAAAGATACTAACCAGCAATGCGGCAGAGGCTTTTGAGGCTAATAACTTAAAAACACTAAAAGGAGGGAGGAAATGAAAATCAAGATTCTCGGGCCGGGATGCGCCAGGTGTAACCAGGTGGAACAAACAACTAGGGAAGTGGTCAAGGAACTAGGCATAGACGCCAGCCTAGAACACGTCAAGGACATCAATAAGATAATGGAATATCCTATCCTGTATACTCCAGGGCTGGTGCTGAACGAAGAGTTAGTCTGTTCCGGAAGGATACCCACCAAAGCAGAGGTTACACAGTTCATCACCACTGCTCTCGACAAAGAAGAGAATCCCAAGAAGTAGAGAGCCGAAGTTCCATGTGCAAGGAAAAAGAAGACGCTGTTTCGGAAATGAAGAAGCCACCTTTAATAAGTAAGGAGAGGAAGTGGGCGTAAAGTTAAAGGTTGATAAGCGCTTTTGGGGAAATCCTGACAATGATTACATTGTAGTAGAAGTCGCTGGCAATACCGTTGGTGAGTGCCTTAACCACTTGATGAAACTCCAGCCGACTATTAAGACAGCAATATTTAATGAAGACGGTAATTTGAACTTCTCCACTATTATTTTAGTCAATCGGAAGGGCATTTGGGGTAAGAAGCTAGCTAAACCGGTTAAAGATGGAGATGAGATTACTCTAATCTCTCTTGTGGGGAGGACATGTTGTCATTAAGGTTAGTGGCAAGATTCCAATACCTTTAAATTCACTAAAGGAGTGAGCAGACTCTATTGAAAATAGTAAGTGTCATTCAAAAATACCTGCCGGTATGGATAGTACTGTCAATATGCCTGTTGCTAATGGCAAGTTGCAAGGCGTCGCCTACTACACCCCCAGCGGCCAATGGAGAAGAGCTAGCAACTTACCAAATGGAGATTGACTTACTTGGCATGAGACATGAAGTTTCAGTTGATAGCCAGGGAAGGCTAAAGACAAGTGTTCAAGTGGCGTCTGCTGATGATACAATCAGTCTATCCATAGACAGGGATGCCATACTTCTAGACAAAGATGAGGGGCCTCTCCAGTTTATCCAGGTAGCAATCGACCCAACCGTACCACTTCCACCAGAAGACGCTTACATTGTAGGGGCAGTCTATGATTTGACCCCCCAAGGGGCTGCTTTTGACCCCCCACTTAAGCTCACTATCAGCTATGACCCGGATGAGCTACCGCAGGGAGTGAGGGAAGGTGATGTCTATATCGCCTGTTATGAAAATGGCCAGTGGGATATGGTACGCTATAAACAAGTAGATACTGAGAGGCATAGAGTAGCCACTCGAATCGACCGCTTCGCCAAATATGCCGTTTTAATACCAAGAGAACAAAACACTTCAACACCCACACCAGACCTTACCTCAATATCTCTTGAGCAAGCTCTGTCTAGTGGAAAGCCAACACTGGCTGAATTTGGCCGGGGAACTTGTAGTCCATGTAAAGCGATGAAGCCTATACTCGAAGAGCTGGCAGTAGAGTATGAAGCCAAACTGAATGTGTTAATTGTTGAAATCGATGAGTATCGAGAGCTTACTAATCAATACGGAATTATGGTAATACCCACCCAGATATTTTTTGACAGTGGCGGCCAAGAGATAATGAGGCACATAGGGTTCTGGGCTAAGGAAGAAATAATCGCCCAGTTGGAAAAGATGGGGATAAACTAGATGGAAGGTTTGCTGAGCAATATAGGTGATATTATCCAGAACCAGGGCTGGCTGGCTTTTCCTGCCTGCTTTCTGGGAGGTATCATCTCCAGCGCCAGTCCCTGTGTCCTGGCAATGATACCACTTGTCATCGGCTTCGTTGGTGGTTATGCTGAAGGTTCACAGAAGAAGGCTATTCAATATTCACTGGTCTTTACCCTTGGCCTTACCATAACCTTCACCGCTCTGGGAATAATAGCTGGTGCCTTTGGGAGGCTATTTGGTGATGTTGGTAGCTTCTGGAATTATATCTTACCTCCGGTGGCTATCTTGCTCGGGCTGCAATTACTAGGAGTGTTTAAATTTAATATTGGCATATCGCAGCGATTTTTACCCAAGAGAAAGGCACTACTTGGGGCTTTGTTGCTGGGGCTTTTCTTTGGAATAATTGCTTCTCCCTGTGCTACCCCCGTGCTGGCGGTAATTTTAACCTTCGCCGCTGTCAAGAAACAAATTGTCTACAGTGGTGGCTTACTCCTGGCTTACGCTCTAGGGCACTGGGTGCTGATACTTGGCGCCGGCATATCCGCGGGATTTGCCCAGAGAGTGCTAGAGTCCAAAGGAATCAGCAACTTTTCCAGTTATTCTAAAAAGGCAGGAGGTATAATTTTAATAGGAGTGGGAATATATCTGCTAACCTACCTGCTTTAACAAGGAGGATATGATGCTTGAAATTAGAAGGACAGCCATCGGTCTTGATGAAAAGGAACTCCTTGAGCTGGAGAGAATCATTACTGACAGTGGTGAAAAAGAGGCGCTTAGATTTCTAAGGAAGATAGTCTATGACAAGGTAGCCCATTCTCAACGTCATTGTGAGGTATACTATGCTAGAGATTAGAAAGGCAGCCATTGCCTTCGATGAGAATGAACTTCTCGAACTGGAGCGAATTATTACTGACCGCGATGAGAAAGAGGCGCTCAGATTTCTGAAGAAGGCAGTCTATGATAAGATAATTCGCTCTCAGCAGGGCAGGCTGAAATCCCACCTGGACACAGGTAGTAACCCCGTAGAACGGTTTAGAAGGGGCAATAGCATTTAGCTGCCATAGCTGTTAGTATCAATTAAGCTGCTCGGCTAGACAGAAGTTACAAACACTTTCATAGGAGGTAAAGATGATAAAAATAAAGGTATTTGGTTCCACACCACCCTGTGCCAAATGTGGGGAGGTAGAGAAGAGAGCAATTAAAGTAGCAGGAAAATACCCCGGCCAGGTAGAAGTATCTAAATTGGGCGCTTTATCCGAGGAAGGAGATAAATATGGCATAATGCTCACTCCTACCGTCGTAATAAACGATAAGGTTGTGGCAGTAGGCAAAGTCATTTCCGAAGACGAGTTAGAAAAATTGATTAAAAAAGAATTGGAGGGATAAGCATGACGGTAAAGATGGAGGTATTCAGTGGCGACCCACCCTGCCCGGGGTGTCTTGCTATTCTGGCGCTTGCCGATGAGTTTGCCAAAAAACATAAGGGCGAGTTGGAAGTAATTAAGCTTATCGGGGAGGAAGCAACAGCTAAATTTGAGGAATATAAGCTTAGTTGTGTTCCGGCAGTGGTCATCAACGAGAAGATAAGAATCGAAGGGATATGTCCCAGTAGAACCACTTTAGCCAACGCATTGAGGGAGGGTGGGCTATGAGTAAAGTAAAGGTAGAGGCATTCCTGTCAATACCCACCTGCTCTGGAGGTGTCAGCTTGTCTAAATTGCTCAAAGAAATCGAAGGGGAATTTGGCGACAAGGTGGAGGTAAGTACCTATAAAGGGCGTAATGAGTTATTTGAGAAGTATAATCTGACCGCAGCCCCTGCAGTAGTCGTCGGAGAGCTAGTTAGGATAATGGGGGTCTGCCCCAGCAAAGAGTCGTTAATCGCCGCCCTACGAGAAGCCGGGCTGGATTAGAGCACATTCCATAGGTCTAAGTAGCAAGATGGCATCTACTAGTGTGAAGGCTTTTAAGCCTAGCAAATCATAAGGTCAGTTTAAGTCAAAGCCAAAATATCCATCATCTACCGCTCATTATAACATTGGCGCTCAGGGGGTTGTAGCGAGGTTAATAGAGGCCCTCTCTGTGCAGTAGCACGAAGCTGGAAAATTCTAGTTACTAAATTTACCCTATTATAGCTCTATCCGAGTTCCCCGAGCTGCGACTGTATGCCCCCCATCAACAACCAGTGCTGCGCCGGTTATGAACGAGGAAGATTCGTCAGCAGCCAAGAACAAGGCTGCCTGGGCTATTTCCTCTGCCGTGCCCATCCTGTTCATAGGCTGCCTCTGATTAAGCTCATTAAGAGCCGCCTTATTGTTACCCAACCACTTCTCTATCATTGGTGTAAGACAATGGCCAGGGCAGATACAATTGACTCTAATATTTTGGTTAGCAAACTCAACAGCTGCTATCTTGGTTAACACAATTACACCCGCCATGGGAACACTATAATCTGCTGGCGTGTTAGGAAGCGACATTAAACCAGCTATAGATGAGGTGCTTATAATTGCTCCTCCTCCCCCCTTGAGCATCTCAGGGATAGCATATTTCATTCCAAGCCAAGTTCCAGTGAGCTTAATGTTAATGCTTTTATTCCAATACTCTTCAGTAATCTCTGTAACGAGAACCCCCTGCGTTCCTACGCCAGCATTATTATAAAGGATATCCAATTTCCCATAGTTATCCACGGTTGTCTTGATCATTCTTTTAACATCTTCTGTTTTGGAGACATCGGCGTTGACAAAGATAGCTTCACCGCCAGCCTCTTTAATCATTCTTACTGTCTCTTCTCCCCCTTCAGCAACATAATCAGCGACAACCACTTTAGCACCCTCTTTGACGAAGAGGATTGCAGTTGCTCTTCCAAACCCGGAACCAGCCCCCGTTATAAGTGCTACCTTACCTTCTAGCCTCCCCATTTTCTTGCCTCCTTGCATTTATATTGTTTTGTCTGTACTACTCCAGCCTTCACTGCCGTATCCCGGCACCTCCTTAAAAGTTTTGCTTAATTCCTTGGTCTCTAAGTTAAACCAAGCACAGAGCATATTCTATAACAATACACCCAATATGACCATGTACTGGACGAGTACATGGGCTTGCAATAATTTAATTAAAGTGGTATAATAAAAAAGTAAATTTGAATCTTTAAGCTAGTCCAGAGAGGCTGGCAAGGGAAAATAAAGGAAAGCTAAGTAGCAAGACCTCTTGCCAGCAAGGTAAGAGGTTATTTTTATGTCTAAAAAAATCATAATGACCCCAGAGGATATCAGACGAACTCTAGCTCGCATTGCCCACGAAATTATAGAGCGAAATAAGACTATCGAGCACCTAATACTGGTCGGCATGCGCACTCGCGGTGTACCCCTAGCCAAGCGGCTGGCCGCCAACATAGAAGATTTTGAGGGATTAAAAATACCTGTTGGCGCTTTAGATATCACTCCCTATCGAGATGACCTATCCTCACTAAATCGGCAACCCCTTGTCAAACGCACTGATATCCCGGTCAACATTAATGGCAAATCTATAGTTTTAGTTGATGATGTCCTGTACACTGGTCGCAGCACCCGTGCTGCCATGGATGCCCTTATTGACCTGGGACGACCCCAGTCAATTCAATTAGCCGTGCTCGTTGACCGCGGTCACCGCGAGCTACCGATACGAGCCGACTACGTAGGTAAGAACATACCCAGCTCCAGACACGAGGAGATACAAGTTCGGCTGGTAGAAACCGACGGTGTAGACGAAGTAACCATCATAAGCATAACTGACGACAAGCCTCTCAGAAACGAATTGAGGAAGGTTAGCACCCTCAAAAGGAGTTATCATGGCTCTGATAAATAGAAGTCTAGTGACCTTTGATGACTTATCCAATGGGGAAATAGAAGGGCTGTTTTCCTTGGCTGATGAAATGTCAGACTCCATAAATGAGCAGTTTGGTGTATGCCAGGGCAGGATTATGGCCAGTCTATTTTTTGAGCCTAGCACTAGGACACGACTGTCATTTGAGACGGCAATGCACAGGCTTGGGGGCAGTGTCATAAGTGCCGTTGATATAAAGGCAACCTCGCTGGCTAAAGGTGAAAGCATTGCTGATATGGCGAGGGTAGTTGGAAGTTACGCCGATATAATCGTCATCAGGCACCCGTGGGAAGGAGCCGCCAAGGTTGTCGCCGACTACGCTGGTGTCCCGGTAATAAATGCCGGTGACGGAGGGCATCAGCATCCAACCCAAACCTTATGCGACCTCTATACTCTCAAGAAGGAAAGGCACACTATTAAGGGGCTGAGGATCGCCTTATGTGGGGACTTAAAATATGGACGAACGGTACACTCTCTGGCTTACGGTCTTGCCCGGTTTGATGCTGAAGACATCATATTCATTCACGGGGAAGGGTTGGAAATACCATCGCATGTGCTGAAGAAACTGACTCGGGAGTACGGTGGCACGCTCCATAAGATTCCTGCTTCTAATCTATCTTCGCTCGCACAACTCTTACAAGGTAAATCGCTAGACATGTTTCATAGGGCGCGAACGGACGGGTTGGATGTGATATATATGACGCCGAGTAAGCTGCCCCAACAGACTCTTAGGCCAACTTTCGAGCTTAGGGTCGACATTAGCGAGGGTGCTCTTTATATTAGTAGGCTTCAGAAGGAAAGAGTGACATCTGCGACGGAAGGCACAAAATTGAAGAAGGACTACCCAGTAATAGACAAGAAACTCCTCAACGGGAAGGATTTGAAGAGCACACTGATTATGCACCCACTGCCACGGGTTGATGAGCTAGCCTATGAAGTAGATGCTGACCCAAGGAGTATGTACTTTAAACAAGCGGCATGGGGGGTGCCGGTCAGAATGGCACTCATAGCCCTCTTATTAGGAACTAAGGAGATTTCTATTCCAAGAGAAGACGATTCCTCTGTCCCCAAAATAGACTATCCCGTGTATCGGCGAGATTTTGGAGTCAGGTGCCGTAACCTAAGTTGCGTGTCATTTAACGAGGCAAGATACATAAAGCCTGAATTCAAAATAGTAGACGACCAGCCTTTAACTTTGAGGTGTGTCTACTGCGAACACGAATTGCAACCCCAGTACATCGCCAGTTCAGACTGGCATGAAGGCAGATTGGCTAACAAAACATACCATAGTGCTGACACTTATTGGGTTAGAAAAATTAAACCAGAGAATCTGATTATTTTCGATTCAGAAAGCGAAGCTCAGGCCTGGGGGTTGCCCAGCCACTATACCAGAGCACATCACTAGAGAAATGATGATGAAGAGGAAAAGTGAGTAAAGAACAATGAAGTCCTTGCTTATTCATGGTGGTCATATAATTGACCCCAGCCAGGGGATAGATGAAATCGGCAGTTTGCTTATTACTGAAGGCAAAGTCTCGTGGTTAGGCAGGGGAGAAATAACCCCACCCCAGCCAGACTATGATGTCCTTCACGCCCAAGGGCTAATTATCTGCCCCGGATTTGTTGACCTCCACTGCCACCTCAGACAGCCTGGATTCGAGGAAAAGGAAACCATCGCCACTGGAACCCAAGCCGCAGCTAGAGGTGGCTTTACCACTATCTGCTGTATGCCTAATACTACCCCCCCCCTGGATAATCAGGCTACTGTGGATTATGTAAAATCAACCGCAGCCACAGAGGGCATGGTCCGTGTTCTACCCATAGGCTGTATTTCAAGGGGTAGAAAAGGTCAAGAGCTAGCCCCAATGGATGAGCTGGCTTCAGCCGGGGTGATTGCCTTTAGTGATGATGGTGACCCTGTACTAAATTCACAGCTTATGCGTCAGGCATTGGAGTGTAGCTATGCTTTGGGTCTACCTATTATTGACCACTGTGAGGATACATCCCTCACCAAAGGTGGACAGATGAATGACGGGATAATATCAACCAGGTTAGGTCTTCGTGGAATACCAGCCGCGGCTGAGGAGATTATAGTTGCCCGTGACCTGGCTCTGGCTGAGCTTACTGGAGGTCGACTCCACATTGCTCATGTCAGCACTAAAGGCTCAGTTGACCTCATTCGCCGTGCTAAAGAGAAAGGCATCAAGGTTACGGCTGAGGTTACACCCCACCACCTGACCCTGACCGAGGAAAATGTCATAGGCTACAATACCAATGCCAAGGTAAATCCACCCCTGAGGACTAAATGGGACATTCAAGCCTTAATTCAAGGGCTCAACGAAAATGTAATTGATATTATGGCTACCGACCATGCCCCCCACACCAAAGCCGACAAGCTGTGTGAGTTTGCCATAGCTGCCTTTGGCATCAGTGGCTTTGAAACCGCCCTGGGCAGCCTTATGAGTCTGGTGCACGATGGGCAATTAAGCCTAGTTACCCTTATCGCTAAGTTTACTTGTGAACCAGCCAAAATTATCAGCAATAAATGGGGGGAACTAGGCACTTTGGCTATCGGAGCCCCGGCAGACATTGCTATATTCGACCCTGATTTAGAATGGATAGTAGATACCAAAGCCTTTGCCTCTAAAGGCAAGAATACCCCTCTGGCCGGCTCAAGACTTAAAGGTAAGGTAATGGCAACCATATCGCAAGGGAAGCTAGTACATAAGGATGATTCAGTTAGAGTTGAAGCGGGTGGGGAATACTAAAGGAGAGTCAAAGAGAGGCGAAGCCTCTCTTATATAACCACCTCCCTTTTTTGGAGCATAGCAGTCATTGCGAGGAGCGGAGCGACGAAGCAAACTAAAAGATAAGATTGCTTCGCCTTCGGCTCGCAATGACACATCAGACAGAAGGAGAGGGGGATAAAGGGGATAGGGTTAATACAAATTATGACTAAAAGGATAATATTAGTCTTAGAAGATGGCTCAGTCTATGAAGGCTATTCCTTTGGCGCTGAGACTGATGCCTACGGCGAGGTGGTATTTAATACCAGCATGATGGGCTATCAGGAGATGCTGACCGACCCCTCTTATGCTGGCCAGATTGTCGTTCCGACCTATCCCCTTATCGGCAACTACGGCATAAATGAGCAGGATTTTGAATCAAATAAGATTCAGGTAAGGGGCTTTGTGGTCAGGGAGGAGTGTTACCAGCCCAATCACTATCTGAGCACTAAGACTATTCACGAATATCTAGCCGAGAGTGGTATACCCGGCATAAGTGGCGTGGATACCCGGGCTATCACCCGCCGACTGCGCTCATCAGGAGTAATGATGGGCATTATTACCAATGATAAAACTCCACAGCAGGCTCTGGAGCAATTGCAAAAGCTACCCAGATATGGCGAAACCGATTTTGTAAAGCAGGTAACCACCGATGCCCCCTACCAATGGGAACCAGAATTAACCGAAGAAGTTCCACAACCTTTATGTAAAGTAATTGTCCTTGATTGTGGCTTAAAATACAGCATACTGCGTATTATGCGTGGTATGGGCTGCACTATGACTGCAGTCCCCTGCACTATGTCAGCCGATGAAATCCTTAAGTTAAAGCCTGATGGCATTCTCCTTTCCCCCGGTCCGGGTAATCCTGAAGTATTGGACTACATAGTGGACACGGTTAAGAAGCTCATCGGCAAGAAACCAATTATGGGCATTTGTATGGGTAATCAGCTAATTGCTCGAGCCTTTGGTGCCA
>SDBU01008597.1_pt1 | contig 11573 bp, 6 predicted proteins | sample 2277071 | NCBI WGS metagenome assembly SDBU01 (sample SAMN10397929, study PRJNA504765) | marine sediment metagenome | isolation source: marine sediment core GS08_GC12, 126 cmbsf | place: Arctic Ocean: Gakkel Ridge, Loki's castle | collected 2008 | reverse complement strand
GTAAAGGACATGCCCTGCTGGTGATGGGGGATTCTCCTTTGACAACCGTACAAAGTATTGAAAATTTTATCGAACTAAGCCAGGCCTACCTTGATTATGACATTATTATACCGGTTGTAAAAGCTGCAGTTTTGGACGACCTGGCCCGGTTCATGCCGCGTCCGTACATGCGGATGCAGCCTGAAGGAATGAAACCTGAAAACTATTGGCAACCGATAGACCTGGATAAACGAGGACGGATTAGTGTCCGCTTAACCAGCCTGGCTCTGACCAACCTGGAAGGAACCACCGTCGAGCAGATCAATCATTTACGCTCATTACGTAAATTGCTGCGTCCGGCCGTTCAGCGTCTGATCCGCGATGATCTGGGATCAAATGTAATAATCCAATACCGGCGTGGTATTCCATTCACCTGGCTCAGTGAAAAATTTGAGCAACTATATTACAAATCCATGCTGGTAGTTGGATTGTCCCATGCCGGTGCGGCCATTGATGTGGATTCCAGTGCCGATCTGCGGGTAATTACCAAAATATTGAATTATCAACGCCGACGAAAGCAAGCCCGGATTTCCAACAAATCAACAATCTGATTTATTAGACTAAATCAATCAAAGTAAATTATAAAATCGGTATAATCAGCAGTAGGTCGTTCCAGAGCAAACCTGAATCCGTGGTTCATCAGGATTTCTCTTACCAGGGTCAAGCCAATTCCCTGGCCATTTTTTTTGGTACTGAAAAAGGGTGTAAACAACTGTTTCCGGACTGCGGGTGTAAATCCGTCACCCGTATCTCGAATAATTAAAGTCTTTACCGGCACAGTTGTAGTAATGACCGTTATCGTTCCATCGGAGGTAATTGCATCGACTGCATTCTTAACCAGATTGACCAGCACCTGTTCAAACTGCTGGACATCGATTATTACTTCAAAAGGGATCGAAACCAATTGCCATATCCAGTCAATATTTTTCCGGGCACACTGTACATGCATTAGAGTTTCCACAGTCTGCATCAGGTAATGTAAATCATGTTTTTCACAATTTGGTTTCGGCAATCGTACCACTTCTGCATAATTTGTCATGAAACGGTTTAAATGACGGTTTCGGGTAATGACCACATCAATCGCATGTCTAAAATCTATCTGATCTTTGGCAGGTAGATGGCGTTCGTAAGCTAAAAACGAATCGAGAACCGAATTGACTGCTCCGATTGAATTATTAATCTCATGGGACATCAATCGAATAATTTTGCCGTAAGCCCGTTTTTCGGATTTGTATAGCTCATCAGTCAACTCTTCAATCATAATAAAATGATGGTAAAAACCCTGATTGCGAAATTGCGATTTCCGACATTTATAGGCCAGGATACCGCTGATTGGAACAATCCGTGCTTCACCCGGGGTTAACTGGCTCAAAACAGTGGCCAGTTCACTGTCGCCAACATCTGCTAAATTGAAGCCAACGCACTGTTCAATGGAGGTATTGATTGCTTTTACTGCAGCCGGATTCAGTTGAGTGATTTTACCATCAAAATCTAAAACGATTATTCCCACCGGTGATGCTTCGATGAGCCGTTCCAGGAAGAAATGCTGTTCCTGCTGCTGTATTCGCTCAGTGCGCAACTGATCGATCATCCGATTGTAAACTTCAATCAACTGGTCCATTTCCACTTGACCCACCTTCACAAACCGGGTATTGAAATCCCGGTCTTTAAGTGTTTCGACACCGGCGATAATAAGGTTCACCGGACGAATCAGCGCCCAGTATAATCCAACGGAAAAGGCAATTGAAATCAAAATTAGAATTTCCGTCAATAAAAACCACCAACGAAGCTGAGCTAACAATTGAAGTGATAAAATGAAAAAGATACTATGTAATAGAATAATAAATATAATGTACTTGGGTTTTAACCTCATATATTCAAGTCATATTTTTCAAAACGACGATAAAGGGCAGCTCGGCTGAGGCCCAGGGATTGCGCCACCTGCTTGATGTTTTTAGCATGAAATTCAAGCGCCTTTTTAATCATGGAAATTTCCACTTCTTCCAGGGTCATTTCTCCTACCTGTGGTAAGGTCAATCCTGATTTTGATTTGGGGGATATTTCCAGTTGGTCGGCAAAATCTCTTCGCTTAAGTAAATCTTTACCCGTGATTAGCACTGTCCGCTCAACCAGGTTTTTCAATTCCCGGATATTACCGGGCCAGGTCAGGTTCTTCAACCAATCCAATGCTTTGGGATCAATCTGCAATTCACTGCGATCATAAATCTGTTTAAGATTATTGATAAAATGGCGTACCAGAATAGGTATATCGCCAGGATGCTCCCGCAAAGCCGGCAATTTAAGAGTGATTAAATTAATCCGGTAAAAAAGGTCTTCGCGAAAATCACCTTCTGTTACCATCCGGTTCAGATCACGATTGGTAGCACAGATCAAACGTACATCAATTTGTTGAGTCTGACTTGAGCCAAGTACTTCAAAGGTTCTGTCTTGTAATACCCGCAGCAGTTTAACCTGGCTGGTTCGATCCAGGTCACCAATTTCATCCAGAAATATGCTGCCCCGGTTGGCCTTCTGAAAACGACCGATCCGGTCCTGCCGGGCATCGGTGAAAGCGCCTTTTTTATGGCCGAACATTTCACTTTCAAACAAAGTGGTGGAAATTCCACCGAGATTGACTTTTACAAACGGTTTATTGCAGCGCGGACTGTTTTGATGGATCGCCTCGGCGATCAATTCCTTGCCCGTGCCACTTTCACCAAGGATCAAAACCGACGCGTCAGTCCCGCTGACCCGTCCGACTGTTTCCAATACGGTCAGTAATTGCTGATCCTCGCCAATCAGCTTTTTAAAATCATATTTTCGGTCTAGTTCCTTCCGTGAGCGTGAGCGAGTGTGCGGTTCTTGTCCTTCCGGCGATAATTTCAGGGCTGTCTTGATCGATTGCAGCAGGTGGTCATTCCGCCAGGGTTTGTTGATAAAATCGACCGCACCGGCCTTCATGCCCTGCACCGCCAGATCAATGGAACCCCAGGCAGTAATCAGAATAATCGGCATTCCCGATCGCAATTCGTGCAATTCTCCTAAAAGTTCCAGACCTTCTTTACCGCTAGTCTCACGTGAAAAATTCATATCCAATAAAACCAGCTCGGGACTATTCCCGCGCATAATCTCCAAAGCTGTAACCCGGTCTTGAGCCAACAGTGGTTGGTGGCCGGCGTGTTTCAATAACAGTTCGAGCGAGGCGCGGACCGCTGGATCATCATCGATTATCAGAATCTTAGACATGGATTTCCGATCAATTTATCACTATTACATCGGTTATTCAATCATTCATCATGCAACGCAATGGCCGGTTGCAGGCTGGCGGCCAGATTACTCGGGTACAGGGCGCAGACGATTGTGATCAGGTAAATCACCAGGATTGATAACAGAATTGAAACAGCATATGTCATTGTGCTTACGAATGGTATCAATCCCAACAGTGGTAATTGCACCGCAAAGAATATCCCTGTAATCATTCCAAAAGTGGATAGTACCAGTGATTCCCCAACGATCTGAAAATAAATCTGCCGTTCGGTGGAACCCATGGCCCGGCGTAACCCAATCTCAGCCTTGCGGCGGTTGGTATTGTACCAGATCATCCCGAATAAACCCAGCGCTACATTAATAATTAAAAAACCACAAATAATAGCCATGATTGTCGGAATGATCATTGATTGTTTGTTGGCTGAAATTCGGGCACTATCTAATTGATCAATGTTGATCATCCAATCCCGGGCTACATGTGTTACTTGTTTCATTAACCGTTCTTCAAAATCCATTGTTGTACCGGACCTAACACGAAACAGAATACGAATAAAGAAAGACTCTTTCAGGAAATCTCGGGTCAGATCATTTTCCAAGGAAGCCCGCCTTAACAGCACTTTCTTGGAACCGGTAAACTCACCCCCATTACGAAATTCATCGATTAGGCCAACTACTTTGAATTCCTCATTTTCGCCCTGAAAATCCTGATCTTTCCCATAAATAATTTTTCCTATCGGATCATCGCCGGCAAACAGGGCTTCCGCAGCGTATTTATTTAGCACAACCGGAATGGAACTGGCCGCATTATCCTGCGGTCCAAACCAGCGTCCTTTAACAATATCCAAATTCAACACATCCGGAAAATCATCACCAGTCTGAAACAGATGACAATTAACAGTTTTACCGGCATAATGATAATCATCCATCGATGTTGCCGAAGGCATAAACAAATAACTGATTGAATAGGCCTGTGAAATTATCTCAGGTTGCGAATCAAGCGTGTTCTCCAACTGGCGAAGTGTTGTGGCTACTGTTTCCGGGTCCTGTGTTTTCCAATCTATGGACAAATACCAGACATCATCATAATCAAACCCCAGTGGTTTTAAGTAATTCCCAAGATTGTAGCTTATCGTTGTCACTACCAGAAATAAGCTGAAAAATGAGATGAAAATCCCAATAATCATGAGCGAATTACGGCGTCTGCGATTCCAGATAAGTTTGAACATTTGTTTAATCATTGCCGACCTCCTCTTAAGGCATCAACCGGATTCAGGCGAGACATTTTGTAGGCAGGGTATACTCCTGATAACAGGCCAAAGCACAGACAGATAACCAGACTTACCATAAAAATCCGGTAATTAAGTGTCAGGTGTAAATGGGGAATCATACCACTATCATTGATTACCATCAGTACCGGAATCGCCAGAAATAAACTTATAGCGCCACCAATCAATGTAATTATTACGTTCTCGGTGATGAACTGCCAAATTAATGTTATCGATGAAGCGCCAAAAGCTTTTCGCACACCAATTTCCGAGGAGCGCTCCAATATACGACTGATATTAATATTCACCAGGTTAACGGTCGGCAATAGCATGAACAAAAACATCAGAACAAAAATGAATATCAATAACGGACTTTTAGTGTCGCCCTCTTGTCTGAATAGCGAACGTGTTATTGCTTCCGCATATGTATTGGCTCCGGTATTAACACTTACCCATCGGCCTTCGGGAAACTCTACTTCCTGCAAATGTTTATTAAATTCACGTTGAATGATTGGCAAATCGGATTTATCACGCGCCAAAATCATGGCATACCACCCGGGAAAACCACCCATTATGCAAATTTTATTCAGATCATCCTTAGTATACGTCAGCGGTACCCAGATATCAGAATAAGGCATGATTCGCAATAAAGATACGTTTTCTACAACGCCAATGACTCGAAAATTCTGTCCATCGGCTTCGATTGTTTTCCCGAGTGCTGATTCACCCTCGAAATATTTATCCCGCGTTTCCTTACTGATTACAGCCACCGGATTTCTCATTTCCACATCTTCTGTTGAAAAACCCTGACCCTCCAGAAATTCAAAATCCAGGATTTGCCAGAATTCACCATCTACAAATTTTAAAGCGAAATTAAACTTGCGATTATTTTTATAAGTGATGATCGGATTATGAAAAGATGATAACGAGATAAGTTCCGGCGTCTTTAAACTTTTAACATAGCGCTTTAAAAAATAGGGGCTGAACAATGGGCCGGCAGCCATGCCGCCGGACTTGGATTTCAATATTGACATTGTAACCGACAAGGTTCGGTCAAGTTTTTTCTCGGGCGTAACCGGACCAAAGGTGTGATCCACAAAAGATGTTATCACTATGAGAATGAGTAATGTAAAACTGATTCCGAAAAGACTAATGAATGTAAACAGTTTGTGGCGCCACAAAACCTTAAAGGCAGTTTTGAAATAATTTTTTAGCATCTGCGTCTCCTAATTGACCTGGCTACCGTCAAATAAACGGATTATCCGATCAGACTGGTGAGCGATATTATCATCATGGGTCACCATCACGATAGTCGTGTTACTTTCCTTAACCAATTTGTTAAGGATATCCAGAATTTCTCCGCCCATTACACTATCCAGGTTACCGGTTGGCTCATCCGCCAGTAGAATTTCCGGTTCCCCTACAATAGCTCGGGCAATAGCCACACGCTGACGTTGACCGCCGGACAACTGACTTGGAAAATGCTTGGTACGAGCACTTAAGCCGACTTTCTCAAGAGCCTCCAAAGCCCGTTTCCGTCGTTTTGCGCTGGACATCGTCCGGTATATCAGCGGTAATTCAACATTATCAACTACCGACAAGTCATTTATCAGATGGTAACTTTGAAAGATAAAACCAATTTTGCGATTACGTACATTAGCCCGCTTCCGGTCTTTAAAGGAGGCAGTGGATTCACCGTCGATAAATACTTTGCCGTTAGTAGGCTCATCCAGAAGTCCCATAATATTTAACAGTGTACTTTTTCCGCAGCCGGAGGGACCCATTACTGAGAGAAATTCACCTCTCTCAACTTCGAGATTAATATCATGCAAAGCGAGGGTTTCAATTTTCTCGGTTTGATAGACTTTTTCAATTCCATTTAATCTGATCATAACTGACTCCTGCGATGTATATCGCTATTTTAATTACGGATTACAATCGTATCCAGATGTTTGTATTTCTCCATATCGGAAATAATGATTCTATCTCCTGCCTCGATCCCGTTTTCGATCTCAACAAAATCAAAATTCGTTGCTCCAATCCGTACCGTTTTCCGAATTGCTTTATCATCAACAACAATAAAAATATCCTGAATACCTGGACCATTAATAAAGGGACCGTTTTTTACACGGATAACATTGTCCTTATAGGCCGTAATAACGAATACATCCACCCGTAGATTGGAACGTAAATCCTGATCAGTTTTCTCTGCCAACTCAATATAAAAGGTAATAGTACCACCCTTTATTGTAGGTTTGATACTTGTAATCGCTCCCGTAAGATCACGCTGATTGATTCGAACCCGTACTGGGGCACCCAATTTCAGTCGGGAAATATGGATATCAGAAATCCGGCCCTCTACTTTATAGCTGGTCAAATCAGCAATTCGTGCCACAATTTCTCCGGGCTGAATTGTTGCGCCAATATTTTCATTAACCCAGGTAATAACACCGTCACGGTCGGTTCGAATATCCGCCAATTCCAGTTGTCGTTCAACTTTCTCTATCGATTTTTCCTGAATACCAATTTTCAGATCAATCTCCTTGATGTCAGCTCTAAGAGTTTTCTCTTCATTCTCAATAGTTTTTTCCAGCAGTACCAGTTCCAGGCGGGCAATTTCCAGATTCAAGCGAGCTTGATCCAAATGATCTTTGCTGCCAGCGCCAATTTCATATAATTCTTCCGCCTGACTCAATTTGGAATGCAATAACTCCAAACTCAATTTTTTAATATCATGCTGCGCTTGCAATTCGGTGCGGTTACGCTCCAGAGACAAGTTCAATTGAACCTTTGTATTTTGATGCAATTTCAACTCATCTTCCACTCGATCCAATTCCAATCGAACGAATTCTTTGTTAAGTTTAAGAATTGCGGAACCAGCTACTATTTTTTCGCCCGCTTGATGATATACTTCAACGACTGTGGATTTAATCGGACTGGTAATTACCTGCTCAAAGGCCGGGATTACCGTACCGGAAGCCGAGATTGCATCCTCAATTCGATTACGCTCAGCGGTGGCAATCAATATTTTAGATTTCTCAAGAGAGGGTGTGAAAATGCTTCGTAAACTGAAAAATCCAATTATGATAATCAGAATTATGATTATTGAACGGAGAATGGTTTTAAATTTCCGTTGCAATAATTGTTTGGTTGTTAATTCACGATCCACTAAATTTTCCTGATTTCCATTGTTACAGCTCAATTGTCGTGCCAGTATTTATATAATATATTTACAAGGTCTTATAAAAAAATGTTTAGATAAAAAGTGTCCATTATCGAACACTATGTACAAAAACGAACCAACCAGGAAAACAGGAGAAAATAATTAATCTAAATACTATTCACAGAATTTTGTTTATTTCGTCAATTAGATCGGCTTGTTTTAACGGCTTCGTCAAAAATCCATTGCATCCGGCGGTAAGAACTTTTTCCCGATCGCTGACAAAAACATGGGCAGTGACTGCAAGAACCGGAATCTGTTTTAAATTTTTCGATGCTCGCAGAAAGCGGGTCAAATCAAGCCCATCTTCACCTCCTTTTAAGGACAAATCCAACAGCACAATATCGATAAGATTACTCATTAGGATCTTCTTGCCATCTTCCACCGATTCGGCAAATTCCAATCGGAAGTTATCTTTCAAATAATATTTCAACAGATTTTGGCTGGCCGCATCGTCCTCAAGCACTAAAACAGTTTTTTTTGTCTGATATAATGTATTAGTGAAATACATTGTCGGAGAATCAAAGCGCTTCGGTTTCTCCGTGCTTTTTTCCTCTTGATCACCAGGAGCGGCCGGAATGGAAACTGTGAAAACCGATCCACTGTCTTTTTTACTATAAACCTGAATTTGACCTTCGCAGAGTTTGATGAAGTGTTTAGTAAGAGCCAATCCAAGACCGACACCCTGATATTTCTTGGTGTACCCGGTACTTTCTTGTGAAAACGGTTCAAACAATTGCTTCTGATAACTGTGCGACATGCCAATCCCCGTATCGGAAATAACGATTTGATATGAAGCATCCTTCCTTTTAACAATTATCTGAATGGAACCCTGTGGAGTATATTTCAACGCGTTTTCAATGATATTCATGATTGCTTGGGTTAGACAGTATTTATCCACATTAACTGTCGCTTTTTTGACTTCACTTTTAAATTTAAGGTCAATCTTTTTTACTTTGGCTTGCAGGGCGAAATCAAACACTATTTTTTTCAATAGCTCAACCAAATCAAAGCTTACAAGATCAAGGGTATAAGTCCCTGCTTCAATCTGGCTGATATCCAATACGGCATGGATAGTTTTCATCAATCGATTCCCACCGCGACGAACGGAATCGAAAAAGGTCTTTTCATCTTCACTAACCTGATCATATAAATTCTTCTCTAACAGATCAATATATCCTAAAATGTTATTTAACGGGGTTCTGATCTCATGCGACATATTCGCCAGAAAAAGGGTTTTTACTTTTTCGGACTGTTGGGCTTTCAGCAATGCTCGTTCACGATCATGCTCAGCTTTTTTACGCTCCTGAATTTCAAGTTTAAGAGAAGTATTGATTCGTTCCAATTCTTCGGAACGCCTTTTTATCATCCGTGTGCGGAGATTATGAATCAATATCGCAAAGCTTAATAAAAGAGAAATCATAATAAACCGGAACCACCCGGTCTGCCAGTATGGTGGATGAATGATAATATTGAGAGCAGCGCCTTCCGTATTCCAAACACTATCATTATTACTGCCAATTACCCTAAAAGTATAACTACCATGCGGTATACTGGTGTACGTGGCCAGCCGCCGGTTATTCACATAATTCCAATCTGATTCAAATCCTTCTAACATATAGGCATATTGATTTTTTGCAGATAAATTGTAATTCAAGGCAGCATATTCTATTGAAAAAACATAGTCGTTATAAAACAATTCGATTGTTTCAGTTTCGGTAATCGATTTTAATAAAGGCGAATCTTCTGCGATTCTAACTGATTTATTAAATAACAGGAAGTCTGTCAGCACAACCGGAGGAACATGAGTATTATCCCTGATACTGTCGGGATAGAACATATTATATCCGTTGACTCCGCCAAAAAACATCATTCCGGCCGGATTTTGATAGTACGCTCCGGAATTAAACTCGTTGCTTTGCAGACCATCCCGTACATCATAGTTTTTAAACTCCTCATTCCGGGTATCAAACTTCGACAAACCTTTATTAGTACTTAACCATAGATTACCCCATCTGTCTTCAAGGATACCGTATATCACATCATTCGGAAGTCCAGCCATCGTTGTATAAAACGTGAATTTTCCGGTTTCCCGATCAAAGCGATTTAAACCATTGCCGAACGTACCTATCCAGATAGTACCCGCTTTATCTTCATAAACCGACATTATCGCTTTTGTATTGATACTGTTCGGGTCTTCCGAAGAAGGAAGATAACGTTCAATCTTTGTTCTGGCAGGATCAATTACAAACAGTCCGTCTGTTTCAGTGCCAACCCATAAATAATTATATCGATCCTCGAATAATGCGCTAATTAAAACTTCTGATAATATTTCTGAAACTTTATTCTTTAGATCAAGTTTTGAAAAAACACCCGCTTCCGCATCAAATATTAACAGCCCTTCGCCGGTACCAACCCAAATTACATAATCTCTATCCTGGAAAATTAAATAAATCGCATTAATGACATCATAATACTCATTTTCGGGGTCGGGCACGAAATGCGCGAAAGAATTGGTTTGTGGTTGATATCTATCTAATCCCTCTTCGGTCCCAACCCAAATAGTACCGGAAGCGTCTTCCAGCACGGTCCAACAGCTATTATTAATTATACTTCCGGGATCTTCAGAATCATGTAAAAAATGTTTGTTAAACCCGGTTGTCGGATCATATAAATTCAGCCCATTTACCGTTGCCACCCAAATATGACCGTTACGATCTTCGTAGAAGGAATAAACATGATTAGCTGTGAGTACGTCAGGGGTATGTGCTGACCGGAATATATGATTAAATGGTTTCTCTTCCCGATCAAGCATATTTAATCCACCACCAATAGTACCGATCCACAGTATTCCGGACCGATCTTCATAAATGGATAATATGCCATCATCACTGATACTTTGTAAATTAGTTACATCTTTCCTGACGCCTTCGAAAATACCGGATTCACGATGAAATATATTTAATCCCTCCTCGGTCCCAATCCAAAGGATACCAGCATTGTCTTCATAAATTGAAGTAATATAATCGTTGCTTATACTTTGCTGGTTACCTGAATCAGATTTAAAATGGGTTAACTCACCCGTCAATAAACTAAATTTATCCAGCCCGATACCCTCGGTTCCGATCCAAAGAATACTCTGTTGGTCTTCATAAAGGCAGGTAATATAGGCTTCTTCAAGATGTTTCTGATTACGGACATCAATAAAGGATTGAGAAAAACTTCCCGTTTTAGAATCGTATTTATTAAGACCATGGGACGTGCCAAACCATAGATTATCTTGGCTGTCCTCGATAATGGCATACACATGATCGTCGCTGATCGAGTTTTGGTCACTGGAATCGGATCGATAATGATAAAAAATATTTTCCTGATAGTCGAACCTGTTCAGTCCTCCGCCATCCGTCCCTATCCAGAGATTGCCTTTTTTATCTTCATATATATCCCATATAAAATCACTGGATATGCTGGTCGAATCATCCGGATCATGTCGATAGTGATTAAAAATATTACGACTGTAATCATATTTATCCAGTCCACTGCCATACGTAGCGATCCATAAATTGCGCCGTGTGTCTTCATAAACATAATAGATCGTATTGGCACTGATACTATTGGTGTCCCCAGCCACTGGATAATATGAAAGAAATTTATTTCCATCATAACGGTTCAGTCCTTCTTCAGTCCCAAACCACATAAAACCATTACTATCCTGTAAAATACAAAAAACGGAACTTTGCGATAAACCTTGCTCAATAGAGATTTGTTGAAAATTATAATGT
>SDBU01008596.1_pt1 | contig 11573 bp, 10 predicted proteins | sample 2277071 | NCBI WGS metagenome assembly SDBU01 (sample SAMN10397929, study PRJNA504765) | marine sediment metagenome | isolation source: marine sediment core GS08_GC12, 126 cmbsf | place: Arctic Ocean: Gakkel Ridge, Loki's castle | collected 2008 | reverse complement strand
GCCGACATCTTCAGCTTCAGGCATTTGGATAGGAGATGGTGCGACCTTCTCATCAGCGAAAGGCGGAACGATTTTATCTTCGCTCACTTGCGCTTCTCCACCAGTTGCTTCTGCAAAGGGTGGTATGGCGAGGATATCGTCTAGCTCTTCAGCAGGTTGTTTTTCAAGCCATTTAGGGATTGGAAGATCTTCCATCTCGGAACCCAATTGCTCTGATTGGGACGGTTCCCTGATGATTGATTCTTCCATTGGCGCTTCGACAGCATCTTCGGGGGTGGTAGTTACCTGTTGTAATCGGCTGAGTTCGACAGCATCTAATTCAGCAGCTGGAGCGTCCGCAACCTGTGCCTCTTGTTCGATTTCTTCTGACAGAGTGGGAGCATCATCTGGAGTAAGGAGCGGCTCTATCGTTTCCGGAAACAGTGCCTCTGCTGCCGGTCCTTCCCGTAGCTCTTCATCGAGATCTGAGGATGGTTCAGCAGGTGTCTCCAATCCTGAAAACACATCTGCTGGTTCGACAGATTCGAATTCTGGAACGATCTCGGATGGGGGTGTTGGTTCCTCAATTTCGATTATTTCATCGATGAGGTCTGACGTTGTCTCAAATTCAAGTGCCTCTTCGCTGTCAGGTGTTGGTGCTGGAGCTGGTTCCAGACCTGAAACAGCAGGAGAAAGGGGTTCTTCTGGTGTGGTTTCCTCTCTCTCAAAATCCACTGGGGTTGGCAGTTCCTCGAAGGGAGACACGTCTTCAGCTTCCACAGTTGAGCGAGCAGCGATTTCCTCACGCTCGTCTTGAGCTCTCTGTCTAACCGCATCTAACCAGGTCCATTGGCGCTGCGCGAACTCGCGTGTCTTAGGAAGATCTGCATTTATCTTTCCATACATTATCCAATTGCCCTCGTCTTCAACAACAAAGGCAGACGCACAATTACCACACGATATAAAATCGGGGTAAGCATCCACATGAGTCACGCTGAGTTCGGGGCTTTCACAAACAGCACAAGTAAGCCCGTCGACGTAGTTATCTTCGACAGTTTTCATTGGTTTGAGGGACATAGTTTCTCCTCACTTCAAACCAGAGTTCCCAGATTGCCGGTCACAGACAAGATCAATGATGACACGTATTGGGCTACTCCCAATTGAACTATATCTCATTAGACCCTGCACCATGACTCTAGCACAAGGTGTGAAGTTGGGCAAAGTAGCTCGTTGGTCCAGGGTGGGGTTTTTTGCAGCTATGAGGGTTAACCCGCGAGAAAAAAGCGATATTTGCGCTCAAAAATCCCCTTACAAATGCCTTGCATTCTCGCGCAGAAGCCTTGTCTCGTGTCATAATGTCGTTGCAAATTACGGGCAACCTCTACCTGTAGTTTCCACTCAGCCTAGGTCGCGATTCGGCGGCCTAGTGCTTTAAGGCAATAGTCCTTCCGGTCTAAGCCCCTGAAATCACTACAAGTTAAAGTTGCCCGTATGCTCTAAGGCCATATTACATTTTGTTTGACACAAAATCAAGTCGTTTGAGATTATTTGACAACCTCTGACCTCGCTTCGATCGGTTTTATTGCATCCACTAGAAATCGATCCATAATTCTGAGACCACGCCTTGAGGCGTGATTTCCGGATGTGGATCGACCCTATTCGCCCGAGCTACAAGAATGGATGAGATAGCCTCCCAGCTTTTGGATATTTTTCAACCCTCTTTGTGAGATTGATCTTTTTACTAATAAGAATGAGAATCTAACCTGAAACTTTCAGTGAGGTGATGTAAACCATGCGAAAAGAAGTCGTCCTAATTACTGGCGCAAATGGAGAGATCGGACACGGATTATGTACACATCTCGGAACCCGAGAGGATGTATTGATTCTCGCGCTCGATATCGAGGAGTTGGATGAGGAATTGAAACCATATTGTCATCGCTTTGTTCAAGGTGATATTCTCGATAAAATGTTGTTGGGGCGGCTCGTAGCGGAATTCGAAATTCGAACCATTTATCATCTGGCTTCTATTCTTTCAACTCGAGCTGAATACAATCCTGAAGCAGCACATCGGGTGAATGTTGAAGGTACGTTAAATCTCTTGCTCCTTGCAATAGAGCAGGCTGAGTGGCAGGGTAGACACGTTAAATTCATTTACCCTAGTTCAATCGCGGCATATGGATTGCCAGATTTAGAAACCAAAAATCGAGTAGGGAAAATAAAGGAGCATGAGTGGCTGACCCCTAAAACGATGTATGGATGTAACAAACTATATTGTGAACATTTGGGACGCTACTACGCTAGACATTACCGCCAATTAGGCGCAGAGGGTGAAGCAATAAAAATCGATTTTCGCGGTTTGCGGTTTCCTGGTTTGATAAGTGCATTCACCACACCGGCGGGGGGAACGAGTGACTACGGTCCGGAAATGCTCCACCAAGCGGCACAAAATATCCCCTATGCCTGTTTTGTCCGTCCGGATAGCCTTCTCCCTTTCATGGTTATGCCTGATACGATCAAAGCCCTCGTCGATTTGTGGGCTGCTCCTCAAGAGAATTTGAAAAATCTTGTCTATAACGTTACTAGCTTCAGCCTCACTGCACAACAGATTGCCCAGATGGTTAAGCAGGCCTTTCCTGAGGCCGAAATCAGTTTCGAGCCTGACATACGCAGGCAGAAAATTGTGGACTCCTGGCCCGGTGATCTGAATGATGATGCAGCAAAGGGTGATTGGGATTGGTCGCCGGAGTATGATGCTATACGCGCATTTGAGGCGTATTTGATCCCGAATATCTCTGAGCGTTATCAGAAGTAGAATTAAACAGCACATACACCCTTCCACTCGCTTTGAGGGTAGTTTTTTTTCAGTGCTCGCTTGGTTGGTTATTCGGAAATCTGGGATTCGTGGTAAAAGCGGGGCACTCGCGCACTCAAACCACAGGTAACCTCATAATTAATGGTCCCCCATTTTTTTGCCAAATCGCTTGCCGTTATGCTCTCATTTCCTTGTGAACCCAGAAGAACCACCTCATCTCCAACCTTGGCTTCGGGAACGTGATCCAGTTTCACGATAACTTGATCCATGCACACTCTTCCGACGAGCGGAGCACGCTGGCCTCGGATGAGTACCTCATTCCCAGGAGTTAGGCGATAACCATCGCCATACCCAACCGGAACCACGCCAAGGGTCTCATGTTCTTCGGTCACATAGTCATGGCCATAACTGACCCCTCGACCTGGAGGGAGGCTAAAAACTGCGCATAATTGTGCCTTCCACATGAGTGCGGGTCGAAAACCACCCGGTAAGGGGATACTATCTGAGGGTGGCAATCCGAAAAGAGCAATTCCAACCCGGACCATATCTAAGAATGAGGAGGGTCTCGTCAGTGCTGCAGCCGAATTCGCAGCGTGAGCAATTCGTGGACGGATGCCAATCGATTCCAGTTCCGACAGCAAATCCAGAAATTGTCTTTCTTGTTGTTCTGTGACCCCTGAATCAGGATTATCGGCACGCGCAAAATGAGTAAATATCCCCTCTAAATCGATCCCCTGAAGTTTAGAAAGTGATTGGATTAACTCATAAGCAACCATAGGCGGAGCGCCCAGGCGGCTCATTCCAGTGTCGACTTTAACGTGAACTATTCCCGGACGACTGGATTGCGAAGCTACGGATGAAAGCGCCTCGACCTGTTCTGGTTGGAATATGGTAAGGGAGATCTCTTTGCCAAAGGCTTCTTTAAACCGATCACTGGGTGTGTATCCCAGGACCAGAATAGGGAGGGAGATGCCAGAACGGCGTAATTCGAGAGCTTCATCGATCCTTGCAACGCCACAATAGGTCGCACCTGCCTCACCAGCAACCTTGGCTATCTCACTGATGCCATGACCATACCCGTTGGCCTTTACAACTGCCATAACATTGACGGAAGTGTGGTCTTTGATGTTCAGGAGGTTGTTGGCGATTGCGCTGCGATCAATTTCGAGCCAGTTCGAATTTCCAGGGTGAGAAAGCATATACGCGAGTATAAGCGGGGGAGGGGTAAATGGCAATGAGTGAAAATGTACTTGGAATTTCAAGCAGAATAAGTCCGAGATAATAAACTGAGGGTAGGCGGGTGAACTGCGTTCACCTTGAAACAGCATCGGGAGTGTGTAGATCACAGTCTCTCATCGCGTGGTAAGATGGGCCTTATTCTGAGTGCAGTGGCATATAAAGTGTCATGCTAGTTGGAAAACTCATCAATAGCGCAACATGGTGAAAGCGCAAGCGAATCAAGCATGAAGCAATTTACATTCAACCTCATTGCGCAAGATGGGCGTGGGCGTGCAGGGACCTTTCAAACACCGCATGGCTGCATATCCACACCTGTTTTTGCTCCAGTTGGGACCCAAGCGACTGTCAAAGCGCTGACTCCTGCCCAATTAGAGGAGCTAGGTGTCACACTGTTGCTAGCCAATACTTACCACCTCTATCTCAGACCAGGCGATAATCTAATCAGCGAAATGGGTGGCTTACATAATTTTATGAATTGGAACGGTCCAATTCTAACGGATTCAGGCGGTTTTCAAGTTTTTTCCCTCGAAGATAGAAGAGAAGTTAGCGATCGAGGCGTAATTTTCAAATCGCATCTCGATGGTTCCGAACATGAATTTACACCTGAGAACACAATACGTATGCAGGAAATGCTTGGCGCGGACATCATCATGGTGTTGGATGAATGCGCGACGCCGTACGAACGAGAGTATAACGAGCAGGCCCTCGAGCGGACGCACCAATGGGCAGAGCGCGCTATAGCGAGCAAAGTACGAGAGGATCAGGCCCTCTTTGGCATTATCCAAGGAGGCATTTTCCCAGATTTGAGAAAGCGTTCGGCTGAATTCATTTCTTCGCTGGATTTCCCCGGGGTTGCTATCGGCGGACTCTCCGTTGGCGAAACGAAAGAGGAGATGTACGATATTTTAGACGTAATGGAGCCAATCCTTCCCAGGGAGAAGCCAAGGTATCTGATGGGGGTTGGTTCACCGGATGATATCGTGGAAGCAGTATGGCGAGGTGTGGATATTTTTGACTGCGTGCTTCCAACGCGCATGGCTCGAAATAATGCGGCACTGACACGCACGGGGAGGTTGAATTTACGAAATGCCCCTTATCGTTCTGATCGGCGACCCATCGACCAGGGATGTTCTTGTTATACGTGCAAGAATTTTTCGAGAGCATATGTGCGTCATTTGATCGTAGCGCAGGAAATGTTGGCAGCCTCCTTGCTTTCAATTCATAATCTTCAGACTTTGATATCACTTACCAACGATCTGAGGGAAGCGATCATTGCAGGTTGTCTGGATAAATTTGTTAAAGATTTTCGCGCCCATTATCAGAAACATCGCCCATCGGAGACTTAGCCTATGACACTCCTACAGGCATTTATCCTCGGCGTAGTTCAAGGACTGACAGAGTTCATACCAGTATCCTCTTCAGGACATCTTGTGCTTGTTCCGTGGCTGTTGAAATGGGATCTGGAGCCACAAGCTGCTTTCGTGTTTGATGTGCTGGTCCAATGGGGGACACTTCTGGCGGTTATCGTTTATTTTTGGAAAGACCTGAAGGCCATAACCAGTGCGGTGTTATCTAGTTTACGAAATCGCGATCAGCCATTATCCCCGGATGCTCGTCTAGCATGGTTGGTTGCACTCTCAACTATTCCGGCCTTGTTTGCGGGTTTGTTGCTTAAATCGCTGGTTGAGGATGCGATCGATAGCCCCCGAGTCGTTTTTATCTTTTTACTCATTACAGGCGCGTTACTCTTCTTGGGTGAAAAGTTAGGACGGCGTTTCAAGTCGATGACGGATATTTCGTATGCAGATGCAATTTGGATTGGGATTTTCCAGATATTTTCATTATTCCCGGGGGTTTCAAGGTCTGGTGCGACGATATCGGCTGGTTTATTGCGCGGGATCAAACGAGATACTGCAGCTCGTTTCTCATTCTTGATGGTTGTACCGATTATGATTGCAGCAGGGTTCATAGCTCTGATTGATTTGGCGACAATTCCTGATGCGCTATCACTTATTGGAACATTAATCATCGGGTTTATCGTGGCAGCAATTGTGGGATATATTTCCATCCATTGGCTGTTGAAGTTCCTCTCCGAACGATCTTTGTATTATTTCTCAGTTTATTGCTTGTTAATCGGATTGATTGGCATTCTTGCGGTGGGCCTCCATGCCTAAGCGGAATTCACTATTGTTCTTGCTTATCGCGTTGGTGGGTTGCGTTCCTCAACTAACAGCAACGCCCGAGCCTCAGAGTGTTCCCCGAATCACGACGACACCCGAGTTGGAAGAGTTGGTAATATCTTGGGTTTTACAATATCGAACTGAAGTCGATGATGCAATTATTCACGTTCAAACGCTATCGCCCCAAGTTGTTTTATCCTCAATTGAGGCTGGCGATATGGATCTGGCTATCATAGGCATCGACCCACCAGAGAGTTTGTTTGCCACTCCACTCTCTCGCCAGGCGGTTGTCGTAGTGGTGAACCCTGAGAATGATGTGGATTCTCTAAATCTCAATCAGCTCAGGGCCCTATTTTCTGGTCGCGCATATTCTTGGGAAGGAATAACTGGAGAAACTATTAGTGCCCAACCTGTTGTGCCACTTCAGGGCGACTCAACCTGGATCGTTTTTGAGCAGGTCGTAATGGATGAGGCCTCCTTAACGCCAAACGCACTGTTGGCCCCCACACCAAATCTGATGCGCGGGATGATTGTGGAAGACTCAGGCTCTATTGGATTCGTACTGCAGAACTACATCGACAGCGAGTTGAAGCAAATTGGAATCGAGGGTGTGTTGCCGGGAGTTGCTGCAGATCAGGCAGGCGATTATCCATTGTGGATCGATGTGTTGGCTGTTTCGATTGAGGAGCCTCAAGGAATATTGAGGGATTTTCTCGTTTGGTTGCAGGGGTTAGATATCCGATAATTTTTCCTAAACCATAACACCCCAATTTATGTTCGGTGCTTATCGCAGGAAGGGATTTGCCCTCCGTTCCTGATCCACGGTTGTAGCAGGTCCATGCCCTGGGAGAAGTTGAAATTCGCCGGGTAATGTCATGACTTGCTCTTGAATGCTGCTCAGGAGTTGCTCCCAGCTTCCTCCCGGTAAATCGGTTCGACCCACACCCATATTGAAAATCAAATCACCACAAAATACCAATTTTTGACTTTCGATTACGAATATCACGTGACCCGGAGAATGGCCGGGCGTATGCCGGACTTCGATTGCATGATTTCCCAAGTGGAGTTCCATTCCGTGTTGCAGGGAAATGGTGGGTTCAGGTCCTGGGTCAAACTCGCCAATCCCGAAAAGTGGAGCTCCGCCAAGGGCGCGCCAGAGAGATTGATCTTCTGGATGGAGAGCCACCTCAATGGGATGATCGAGCAAGTTAGAAATTTGTGCTGCGCCACCAAAATGATCAAAGTGAGCGTGAGTGAGCCACAAATATGCGATCTTCCAATCAAGATCATGGGCCGCTTGCACGATCCGTTCTCCTTCAGCACCTGGATCGATGACGACGGCTATTTTTGAAATTGGGTCGCCTACTAAATAGGCATTGGACATGACCGGGCCAACTTCGAAGGTTTGGAATTCCAATTGATAATTTTCACTGATATCTGTCACTGCTTCTCCATAGGTTCTGTTGTTGAGAATTTAATTTTATAATCTACCCTGTCTTGCCCTTAGGGTGGCTTATTCCAGGTGATAAGGTTCGTCCAGGAAGAGTAAGAAGCCAACTATACCCTACTTTATAAGCCATGTTAGACTGAGCGTATCCCAAATTCGGAGGCACGAATGATATCTTACCCGCCAGAACCCTTCCGCATCAAGGTTATCGAAAAAATCGAGCTGTTAGACCGCGAGGCGCGGGAGAAGGTGATGGAAGAGGCCGGCTTTAATGTCTTTAACATCGCTTCGAAAGATGTGTATATCGATGTATTAACAGATTCGGGCACGGGAGCGATGAGTGACCAACAATGGTCTGCAATAATGCAGGGTGACGAGGCATATGCTGGAGCGAGATCCTTCTATCGTTTGAAAGATTCGGTTGAGAAGATTTTTGGCTTCAGGCATTTTGTCCCTACTCACCAAGGCCGCGCGGCAGAGAATATCTTGGCAGAACTGCTGGTTCGACCTGGAACGACGGTTCCATCAAACACTCATTTCGATACAACCCAGGCAAACATCCTTGCTCGAGGCGGGCGCCCCGAGAATGTAGTAATTTCCGAGTCAGGAGATCCATCTTTAAGACACCCTTTTAAAGGCAACATGGATGTTGTCAAATTAGAAAGGGTGATTGAGGAAGTCGGAACTGAGAACATTCCATTAGGGATGATTACCATCACCAATAATGCTTCAGGTGGGCAACCCGTTTCCATGGAGAACATCCGACAGGCGAGCGAGGTTTATCGGAGGCATAAGATCCCATTTTTCATTGATGCGTGTCGCTATGCAGAGAACGCATATTTTATTAAGTCGCGTGAATCGGGGTACGAAAACAAATCCCTTTTACAGATTTCGAACGAGATATTTTCATATGCAGACGGTGCAGTTATGAGTGCCAAGAAGGATGCTATCGCCAACATCGGTGGCTTCCTCGCCATGAATGACGAGGAGCTCTTCAACCAGGCGCGCAACAAACTCGTTTTAAGAGAAGGGTTTCCCACATATGGTGGCTTGGCAGGACGAGATTTAGATGCCATTGCAGTTGGATTGTGGGAGGGCTTGGAAGAAAATTACCTCGAGTATCGAGTTGGACAGACGAAGTATTTCGGAGAGCGATTATTGGAAATCGGTGTTCCCATCGTCGAACCCCCCGGAGGGCACGCGATTTACGTAGACGCAGGCAAGATGCTCTCGCATATATCACGAGATATATTTCCGGGACAGGCGCTCTCGATTGAACTTTATTTAGAAGGTGGCATCAGAGCAGTTGAATTGGGATCGGTTGCCTTCGCATTCGAAGATCCAAGCACAGGTGAAACTATCTACCCACCTCTCGAAATGTTGAGATTAGCGATCCCTCGCAGAGTTTACACTGGCGCCCATTTCGATTATGTCGTGGATGTATTCGGTCGAATTATGGAGAATCGTGAAACGATCCCGGGATATCGGTTCACATATGCTCCGAAATTACTACGACACTTCACAGCCCAATATGAGCCGGTTCAAGAGATCGTATAGGAATCATCGCTTGTGGAACGGAATATTTTGCAGTGTTTCTTTTATGAGGCGAGGTATGAATCAGCGCTTATTTCAACATAAGCCGGTTCTTCCCAACGAATCACCGCAATGCGGGGAGGGATGAGAAAATTCTTTGCGAAATCATCGAACCTTCCTCCCGATTGTCGATAAGTGACAATGAGGGGGGTCTGGCGCCAGAAGAATCCGGGCAAAGTAGTCCTTCAAATCCCAAAGATAAGGGGACAAAAGCTGGGAGAGCCCCATATTCTTTCCATGATTACTCTCGCCAATAGCAAGCATAATGCCCTGAGCGATCGCATAGCGGCGCTCATCCTCTGGTAGATCTCCAGGAATTATGACACGTCCGCCGATGTAGATGGGACGATTTAGGGTTTCTTCCCATGCGTTATATGTACCTAATAAATGAGCTGGTGGATTGACGAATACCTCTAGAGGATTTCGGAGAATTTCTTCAACTGGAACCGGTGGATGCAAAATCTCCAAATGGGAGATCAAGCCTAATGCGAGATTTTGTACAAACCAACGTCTTTCTTCTTGGGTCGTAAGAAACATGCTAAATTGTCCCTTTGATGACAACAATTCTTTGAGGGATAGGGATTTTTGCCCTGGATCCGCCATCCCCATTTTAGCTCCTGCCCTGCACACAGCCCCTTACAAAGCACTAACAGTTTTTGTTGGTTGCTCGCTAATTCGCTACTCTTGGGCGATCAAACACAGCTCAAATGGCCCTGATAAGAAAGCCAGTAGAATGATAGACGTTGGAAATTCGGCATTACAAAAGGGTTAATCTATTAATAGCATTTACATCCATTCAACAATTCAAGTGCTGCAATCCAAATGAATCAACCTCGTTGACTGACCCTTTCTTCCTTGACAATCCGATATGTGCTTCATAGAATCAGTATTGACAATCAAACACAGGCAGGGGAGAGATCTGTCTAGTCAGGCACCGAAGGGGCAAACCGCGTACTATTGTGCAAATGCGCGGTGAAACTCTCAGGTAAAAAGGACCCTATCTGGTAGTCACTCTGGAGAGCCATTAGGCACCGAAGGGGCAACCCGTCTATGGGCGGCGAATCTCTCAGGTTGAAGACAGAGGGCGCACGCAGAATTTGCGTGCGTTATTTTCTTTATCCTAATTTTGATGCACTAAGAATGGAGGCTTAAATGCAAATTCCTGACGATCTTAAATACACCGAGAACGATGAGTGGATCCGAGTGGAGGGCGAAATCGGAACCGTTGGGGTAACGGATTTTGCCCAGGATCAGTTATCAGATGTGGTTTATGTAGAAATCACAGTCGCCGTTGGGGATGCGATCTCTAAAGGCGAGATGTTTGGACTGATCGAATCAGTTAAAGCTGCGGCGGATGTTTATACGCCCGTTGCTGGTGAACTAACCGAGATCAACGAATCTTTGGTCGATACCCCCGAACTCGTTAATTCGGATCCGTATGGCGCGGCATGGATAGTTAAGTTTAAGATATCCAACCCCGATGAATTGGATGGATTATATGATCCAAGCGCTTATGAAGAGCATGTGAATGAACGGAGCAGTTGATGACACATATTCCCCACACAGATAACGATCGGCGCCTCATGCTTGATGCCGTTGGGGTGGAGCGGATTGAAGATCTATTCCAAGCAATTCCAGAGCATGTACGTTTTCCCGATTTAGAGCTTCCACCCCCGATCTCTGAACTCGAAATCATGCAGGAGCTCCAGGCATATTCAGAAGCGAACGTCGACTCAAAGAATTTTTCATACTTCCTTGGAGCAGGCGCCTATAATCACTTTATCCATGCTGTCGTAGACAATACGCTTAGGTGAAATGAGTTTTATACAGCCTATACCCCGTATCAGCCAGAGGTATCACAAGGGACCCTTCAGGCGATTTTTGAATATCAAAGCTTGATAAGCATTCTCACCGGAATGGATGTCTCAAACGCCTCGCACTACGATGGTGCGACCGCTCTTGCTGAAGCTGTGATCTTAGCTTCGAACCATCACAGGATGAAGCGTAAGAAGGTCATTCTCTCACCGGCTATTCACCCCCAATATAGAGAAGTTGTCCGCACTTACATGCAAGGTGCCGGCCTGGAGATTATGGGTGACGAGAATTTATCAAGCACAGCAGCTGATCTTGCGGAATTGATTGATGAGAATACGACCTTGGTTGCGGTACAGTATCCAGATTTCTTCGGAAGGATCGAAGATTTTACAGCCCTGGGTGAAGCAGCCAATTCTGCCGGTGCTCTGTTCTGTGTCGTCGTAAACCCGCTTTCATTGGGTTTGCTTAAACCGCCTTCAGAATTTGGTGCAGATATCGTCGTCGGGGA
>SDBU01008595.1_pt1 | contig 11574 bp, 9 predicted proteins | sample 2277071 | NCBI WGS metagenome assembly SDBU01 (sample SAMN10397929, study PRJNA504765) | marine sediment metagenome | isolation source: marine sediment core GS08_GC12, 126 cmbsf | place: Arctic Ocean: Gakkel Ridge, Loki's castle | collected 2008 | reverse complement strand
GTCCTATGGCGCCGTAAGCATCAATGTACACGAGTCTCTAGCCAGGGCAGCTACTGAGGTAGGTACTCTGTGGAACACTGGCGAGGGAGGACTTCATCCCAGGCTATATCAATATGGCAATAACACCATTGTCCAGGTGGCATCAGGGCGCTTTGGCGTTCATTCGGAATATCTTGATGCTGCCCGGGTAATTGAGATTAAGATTGGTCAGGGGGCAAAGCCTGGTATCGGCGGGCACCTCCCTGGAGAAAAGGTAAGTGCTGAAGTTTCCATGACACGGATGATTCCCCAAGGGACAGATGCCCTATCCCCATCGCCCCAGCATGATATTTACTCCATTGAGGACCTGGCCCAGCTTGTTTACGCGCTAAAGGAAGCGACTGACTATACCAAGCCGGTAGCGGTGAAGATAGCCGCTGTCCACAACTCGGCAGCTATCGCCAGCGGTATGGTGCGGGCGGGCGCCGATATCATCGTTCTCGATGGGTTCAGAGGGGCCACCGGCGCTGCCCCCAAGATTATTCGTGACAATGTGGGCATTCCTATCGAGATGGCGCTGGCCTCAGTAGATACCCGCCTGCGGCAGGAGGGCATACGCAACCGGGCTTCAGTGGTAGTCTCAGGAGGGATAAGAAATAGTGGTGATGTAGCCAAGGCAATCGCTCTTGGTGCTGATGCGGTATATATTGGTACTGCGGCTCTCATCGCCCTGGGCTGTACTCTCTGTCAGCAATGTCACAGCGGCAGATGCGCCTGGGGTATCTGCACCTCTGACCCTGCTCTGACTAAGAGAGTCAACCCTGACATTGGCGCCCGGCGCCTGGCTAACCTTCTTCGCGGCTGGAGCCTGGAGCTTAAGGATATACTGGGTGGGATGGGGGTTAATGCTATCGATAGCCTGCGCGGCAACCGCCTACACTTAAGGGGCATCGGGCTTACTGATACCGAGCTAGAGATATTGGGGGTCAGGATGGCAGGGAGTTGAAATGGCAAAAGACACTTACGTAAAAAGGAATAACCAGACTGTAAAGATAGATGCCAGTGGTGTTTCCTCTCGGGAACTTAACGCGCGGCTCAGGGAAATAGCAGCTAATGGAACGCCGAAGATTGAGCTGCATAATATCTACGGGCAGAGATATATTGGTACGAGCCTGGACGGGCCGGTGGAGATTGAGATATTTGGCACCCCGGGCAACGACCTGGGAGTATTTATGGACGGGTCCAGGATTTTGGTCCATGGTAATGCTCAGGATGGTTGCGGGAATACCATGAATAATGGCGAAATAATCGTTCATGGGCACGCCGGCGACATTACTGGTTTGTCAGCCAGGGGAGGTAAAATCTTTATCAGGGAGGATGTTGGCTACCGGGCTGGCATCCATATGAAGGAGTACCAGGATAAAAAACCAGCACTGGTCATCGGCGGCACCGCCCAAGATTTCCTCGGGGAATACATGGGGGGTGGCATTCTAATTCTACTAGGTCTGAATCTAAGTAAAGGCGCACATCATAAAGCCAATTTTATTGGCACCGGCATGCACGGGGGTGTCATCTACCTCAGGGGCAGCGTCGAGAGTTATCAATTGGGTAAGGAGGTAGGTGTTACCGAACTAGAAGGACCGGACTACCAGATTATTGACCGACTGGTTGATGAGTTTGCCTCTCATTTTGGCTACGATACCGAGGATATATTAAAGCACAAATTTACCAAGCTCTTCCCTCGTTGGCTCCGGCCCTATGGCAGACTTTATGCTTACTAGAGTATAATAGGAAAAAGTTATCTAAAAGGTAAGGAGGTATAAAGTGGGAAACCGGAGCAGAGAAGAGGGCAAAGAATATGTTCTCGGTATGGTCAAAGAACATAATGTGAAGTTCATTAGGCTGTGGTTTACCGATATCCTGGGTTTCCTCAAGAGTTTCGCCATCACCGTGGAAGAGTTGGAAGGTGCTCTGGAGGAAGGGATGGGATTTGATGGCTCCTCAATTGAAGGTTTTGCTCGCATTGATGAAAGTGACATGGTGGCTCTGCCCGACACCGATACCTTCCAGCTTCTCCCCTGGAGACCTAGAGAAAATGGCGTAGCCAGAATGTTCTGCGATATTTTAAAGCCTGGTGGCGAGCTATTTGAAGGCGACCCAAGGTATGTCTTAAAGAGAAATCTAAAGCGGGCAGCAGACATGGGCTATACCTTCTATGTAGGACCGGAACTGGAGTATTTCTACTTTCAGGATTCAAAGGAGACTCAAGGTTTAGACGCAGGGGGTTATTTTGATTTAACTCCTCTGGATATGGCAGATGACCTGAGGCGAGAGACAGTGCTTACCCTGGAGGAAATGGGCATCGGTGTGGAGTATTCCCACCACGAGGTTGCCAGTAGCCAGCACGAGATAGATATGAGGTATACTGATGCCCTGACCATGGCCGACAATGTAATGACCTACCGTCTGGTAGTCAAGCAAATAGCCCTAAAGCACGGTGTATATGCTACCTTCATGCCCAAGCCGGTCTTTGGCATTAACGGCAGTGGCATGCACACTCACCAGTCACTATTCAAGGGTAACCGGAATGCCTTCTTTGATAAGAATGATGAGTACCATCTGTCCAAGATGGGCAAGAACTATATTGCCGGGCTGCTGAGGCACGCTCCTGAAATCACGGCGGTTACCAATCAGTGGATCAATTCCTACAAGCGACTGGTCCCTGGCTATGAGGCACCGGTCTACCTTTCCTGGGCACGACGGAATCGTTCTGACCTGATACGAGTTCCGGAATATCGACCGGGTAGAGAAAAGGCAACCAGGGTGGAACTCCGCTCTCCTGACCCTGCCTGCAACCCTTACCTTGCCTTCAGTGTGATGCTGGCCGCCGGGCTGGAGGGAATCGAGAAGGAGTATAGAGTTCCAGACCCGGTAGAAGAAAACGTATATGAGATGACCGAGGAGAAGAGGCGGAGAAGGGGAATAACCACCCTGCCCGACAGCCTCCGGGAGGCCATCCGCCTTACCGAAAATAGTAAAGTGGTGCGAAAAGCCCTTGGCGACCACGTCTTTCATGCTTTCATTGAGAATAAGAAAATCGAGTGGGACCAGTATCGGATTCAAGTTACCGACTATGAGCTTAAAAAATACTTGCCAATATTGTGAGTCGAAAGTAATTCGCCACTCCTAGAGGAGTTAGCATGCGCCGTTTACGGGTTGGCATGTCTCAAATCAACACTACCGTAGGTGATTTTACCGGTAACACGCAGAGGATTCTGGAAGCCGTCGCTGAAGCCAGGTCTTTAGGGGTTGACCTTCTTACCTTCCCTGAACTCGCCATCTGTGGCTATCCCCCGGAGGACCTGCTGTTTAAGCCACAGTTCATTGAGGAGAACCTACGGTCACTGGAAAAGGTGGTTGATGGCTCCTCAGGACTTACCATCGTGGCTGGTTTTGTCGATGCTAAAGAAGACATCTATAACGCTGCGGCCGTGATTCATGATGGCAAGCTTGTTGGCGTTTACCATAAAATATACCTGCCCAACTACGGCGTCTTCGATGAGAACCGTTACTTCCAGGCAGGATGTGAATCCCCGGTATACGTCATCAATGGCGTTGGTGTCGGCGTCAACATCTGTGAAGACATCTGGTATGAGAATGGACCAGCTACCACCCAAGCCTATTCTGGGGCTGAAGTCATAGTTAACATAAGCGCCTCACCATATCATTTTGATAAGGGGAACTTCAGGGAGAAAATGCTGACAACCCGAGCCTTGGATAATGTGACCATAATCGCTTATAACAATTTAGTCGGCGGGCAGGACGAGCTGGTCTTTGATGGCGATAGCCTGGTACTGAATGAAAAGGGCGAAGTAATAGCCAGGGGTAAGCAGTTTGAAGAAGACCTGATAGTAGCTGACCTTGATGTTGAGGCAGTCTTTCAGAGACGTCTCCATGACCCCAGGTGGCAAAAGGAGACACTACTACTGGCGGAGCAGCGGCACCGTGGAACCAGAATAGTGGTATCTAAAAAATCCCCCGTGGCCACAAAGCCACCGCTACCGCCAAGGCAGCTTAAGGAACGCAGTCTTCCCGGGGAAGTCTATGAGGCGCTGGTGCTAGGCACACGAGACTATATCCGAAAGAATGGCTTTGAGAAGGTAGTAATTGGACTTTCTGGGGGAATTGATTCCAGCTTGGTAGCCGCCATTGCCGTTGATGCCCTGGCTAGTTCAAACGTGGTCGGGGTAGCAATGCCTTCAAGATACTCTTCTCCGGCCAGCACCTCTGATGCCGAGCTTTTGGCTCAGAACCTGGGTATCCGACTGATGACTATCCCAATTGAGCCGGCTTTTCAGGCTTACCTGGAGATGCTAGCTAATGCTTTCAAAGGGACTGAACCTAATATGGCTGAGGAAAACATTCAAGCCCGCATCAGAGGCAACATCCTCATGGCACTGTCAAACAAGTTTGGCTGGCTGGTTCTCACCACGGGCAACAAGAGTGAAATGGCCACTGGCTACACTACATTATATGGGGATATGGCCGGCGGCTTCGCCGTGCTCAAGGATGTGCCTAAGACCATGGTCTACGAGTTGGGTAAGCACCGAAATGCCTTAGCTGGCTATGAATTAATTCCATCCACTATCATAAGTAAGCCACCCTCAGCCGAGCTAAGGCCGGAACAGAAGGATATTGACACTCTGCCTCCATACGAGTTGCTCGACCCGGTGATAACCGCTTATGTTGAGGAAGATAAAAGCGTTGAGCAGATTATAGCTATGGGGTTTGACCAGGTAATGGTTAAGCGAACTGCCCAACTGGTGGATAAAAGCGAATACAAGCGCCGCCAGGCGCCACCAGGCATTAAGATAACCCCCAGAGCCTTCGGCAGAGACAGAAGGCTGCCCATTACCAATCGGTTTGAAGGATGGTGACAAAGCTTAATGGGCTATTCGGCTTTTAGTCCAATCGTGATATAATAGCTCCAAACTATTCAGGAAGTCCAAGAGGTTTAAATGGTGCAAATTACTAGTTCAGACGTAGAAAGAAAGATAATAACCATTCTTCGGGTTTTGAGCGAGTCCTCGGAGTCACTGGGGTCAATTACCATCGCCCGGGAACTTGAGCGCTACGGCATTTTTTTGAGCGAGAGAGCGGTAAGGTATCACCTGAGAATAACCGATGAGCGGGGTTATACTCAGCCGCTGGGTCGGGATGGCAGAATGCTCACTCAGCAAGGGTTGGAGGAGCTCAAGATGGCACTGGCACCGGAACAAGTCGGTTTTATAATTGAGAAGCTCGAGTTGTTAGCCTTCCAAAACACTTTTGACCCTGAAAAAAGAACCGGCCAGCTTCCGATAAACACCTCACTTATTGACCAGGATAAGTTCAAAAGCGCCTTGGCAGTGATGAAGGATGTATTCAAGGCCGGAATCTGTATCAGCGAGTTAGTAGCCACCGCATCTGCCGGGGAAAAGCTTGGTTCTGTGGTTATCCCAAGCGGGAAAATTGGTCTGGCCACCGTTTGTAGTGTAGTTATAAATGGGGTGCTGCTCAAGGCTGGTGTCCCCATAAACTCCAGGTTTGGGGGAGTACTTGAAATTAGAAACTCAAAGCCGAGGCGCTTTGTTGCCATCGTCAATTACGCAGGCACATCTCTCGACCCCTCTGAACAATATATTCGTGCCAAGATGACCACTGTCAGTGAAGCCGCCAAAACCGGCAACGGCAAGATACTGGCTAACTTCCGTGAAATACCAGCTCAATCAAGAGCAATTGTCGACGGGAAAATTGCTATGCTCAAGGAGGCTGGCATCAATGGCGTTTATGTCCTAGGTAATACCAGTGAGCCGACTTGTCAAATCGCGGTAGGTCTGAATCGAGTCGGCATGGTGCTACTGGGTGGACTGAACCCGGTGGCAGCTGCAGTTGAGGCGGGGATTGAGATTGAAAATATAGCTGAAAGTGGCCTGGTTGATTATTCGCAGCTAAGCAACTTCAGTCAGCTCTAGGACAAAGAGCCAAACCATTGACGGATACTCTTTAACGAATGCTATATCGGCAAGCGTAAAAGCTTTTTTGCGTTATCCTCATATATCTGCTTCTTTTCAGCATCAGGGATACCCGTTCGTTCTACGCAGCGTATCGTTTCCCTGATAAACCGGTCACCAAGCTGGTTATCCATGGGCAAATCAGTGGCAAATAGCAAGCGGTCAATGCCAAAGAAGTCATAGCCGCACATCAGCGCCGGGGTACTCCCGTAAGTTATGATATCGGTATAAAACATGCGGAAGTAATCGAGCGGGCGCTTGGTAATGTGTTCGTATTTATAGCCAGCGCGCATTTCATAAGAATCGAATACCGCGGGGATTCTCCCGGCGAAACAGGGGACCATGGCGCCGCAGTGATGAATCATAATCTTAAGGGTGGGGTACTTTTCAAATACACCGCCGAACACCAGACGATGCATAGCCAGCGTCGTATCATACGGCCAGCCAAAGGTGATAAAGGCCAGGTATTTTGACTCACTCTCATGGGGATAGTCGGGCACCGTGCTGACTCTATGGGGGTGAATAAAGATAGGCAGGTCATAATAAACCATCTTCTCATAAAGAGGCATAAACTCCGGTGAGTCTAGAGGCTTGCCATTTATGTCACCAGCTATTTGTACCCCCCTGAATCTCAGCTCAGTTATAGCTCTATCAGCTTCTTTCAAGGCAGCATCTATATCATTCATGGGCAGGCAGGCTATGGCGGCGACAAACCTGTCTGGGTATTTGAAAACCAGTTTCGCCATCTCATCGTTACCTATCTTGGCTAATTCGACGGCATCCTTAGGCCCAGCAACGTCTTCTACGAGTGGGTTGGCCAGGCTCAACACCTGTACCAGACCTTCATATTTATCCATAATCCTGAATCTGGTATCCAAATCGGTTAATGCCGGATAATCATCCAAAGACTTACGACCATAGAAACTGGATGCGGGCCGTTTAGCGTAAAGAGCCTCCGCATATTTTGACGGTAGGATATGACAGTAAGCATCAATCTTCATTATTCTTTAACCCCCTCTTAATTTAAGTTAATTTATATTGACAACACTAGGCAAAACATATTTGCCACTATACTATTAAGTTGGTATCCCCCAACATCTTAAAATATCACCTGAATCTACTACCTCCCCGAAGAAATGGTCAATGGTTTTAAGGGTATTAATGTGCATTTCTTCAGAAAATGTGCTGGTACAGTCCTTTAGAAAGACTATATAGTAATCTTTCATAAACCCGTCCCGGGCCGTTGTCTCAACACAAATGTTGGTGGCTACGCCACTCATGATTAGCGTTCTTATTCCCTTGCTTCTCAGGATAAGGTCAAGGTCGGTATCTACAAAAGCGCTAAAGCGATGCTTGTTAACTATAACCTCCCCCGGCAAGGGCTTGATTCCCTGATAAAAATCGGCGCCCCAGGAATTTCGCTCGCATACTGGATATTTCGTGTAAGCCCCCTTTCGCGTTCGTTTAGCTTGCTCCAGCCAGACATCAGAGAGGTAGCAATTATTCTCCGAGTTATATATGTTCTGGATATAAATGATAGTCACCCCCACCTCTCTTGCCTTGCCAATAAAATTTACCAACCTTGAGGCCATTGCTTGAACCGGTCTCATATCATAGCCTTCCCGGTTAAAATATCCTCCATCTGCACAAAAATCGTTTTGAACATCCACCACAATAAGAGCAGCATGCGTCGGGTCAACCTTCTTTGCCAAGGTGGTTAATGCCCTTCCTAAAATTGCGGCGATATTGGCCGTCATCTCTTTACTCATACCTCTGCTTGTATTACTAGACATAATTCGTTCTCCCCCGGTTTGTTTTTAGTCTAGGAAGGCTAATGCTCGGCAGGGACACCCATCCAATCCTAAAACTCTTAACGGGAAGAAGCCACAGGTTACCCTCCGACCCTTAATTTTATCAAGATTGGTTAACTGCTCAATCAGGACTATGTTATTGCCCAGCAATGTCCGGTGAACGGGTTCATATGACCTTATTGACCCCTTAGCCATCTCCTCGGGAGTGCCTCCCCCCAATTTATGTTTTGGATGAGGGGTAACCACGGTATCGGTGCCCAAAGCCTTTACTTTCTTCTTCACCAACCATTCCGCGGCACTGGTCACAACACCGGGTCGACTACATGTCAGATAGGTCGAGCTTTTCCTGTCTTCTACATAAAATCGTCCCCACCCGGTGTGAATTAGTACGATGTCTCCGGCGCGTACCTCTGGTCTGGCCTTCTCCAGGTCGTCAGCTGTGATTTCCTCCAATTCGCCCTTGGGGATATCAAGTACTACCGCTTCACCGTAGAGCTGTTCTAAAGGCCAATCTTCTATGGCAAAAATCCCTTGCTTCTCATCCCGTTCAAATACATGCATCGGGGCATCAATATGAGTGGCGTAATGCGTTTGTATGGTAAACTGAGCCATTCTATATCCCGCCCCCTTTACTGAATTAAGCAGCTTATATTCATAGCCCCCTATTTTATCCAGAAAAACTGGCAAGGCATAATCCAAATCAAGCGGACAAGTAAGGTCTATTATTTTCATTTTTGCCTCCGATTAATTTAAAAATTTAACTATACTCCTTAGGCTGTACTGCTTGAAAGCAATCACCCCCTCTCAGCTACTTTTTACCTTTTGGGCTAAGTTTACCCTTTACCCCAACCAAAATCAATCCCTTCCTCTTAACCAAATTATTGCGAAGGGATTTGCCTCTCACCGAAATAAGTGTAACTATCCACTATGTTGGGTAACACGAGCGGCTTGACAAAAAAGACGACGCTATTAAGACTTTGCCTTTCGCTTGATAAAAATCCAGTTCTTGCCACTCGTATGTATCAATACATAATCACCCGATAGCTTATTGCCCTTAAGAGTAAATTCCAGGTGGTCGGGAGCTCTCTGGTCAAGCTCAAATTTACCTGTATCCCAGATCTCTACGGTCCCAGCACCATACTCCCCTTCGGGAATCTCACCGGCGAAATCTATATAGTCTACCGGGTGATCCTCTACCTGAACTGCCAAGCGTCTCACCCCCGGTTCAACCGGTATACCCTTAGGCACTACCCAGCTCTTAAGCACGCCATCCATCTCCAGACGGAGGTCATAGTGGAGATGACTTGCCTGATGCTTCTGGACGACAAAGCGACTTTCTCCTTCACCCCTCAACTTTCCCCTCGGCTCGGGGGTTTTCCCAAAGTCTCGCTTCGCCTGATATTGCTTGAGGCTCATGTCTACCATCGTCTATTTAAGCGGCTCGGATTGCCCCGCTTGAAATTGTTCCGTCATTCGGGCCAGCTCCTCCACCTCGAAGAAGGTGGTCCGGTAATCCACGTAGCGATCCTGGGTCTGGTCATAGCGTCCATCATAGGCCTCATGGACGCGGTCATAGACGAACTTTACCAGCTTGCTGACTCCGGTGAGTTTAGGCTTCTGGATACCGGAGGCTTCCTGTTGGCGATTGAGTACGGAAATGATACCATCCATTCCCGAAAGAGCACCGATACGATTTAGCTCTACTTCCCGGCGGCCCACTGCCTTTGGAGCGAAAGGCAGATAGAGCAAGCCCCCCTCTGCCTGAGATTGCCGTTGTATCCCGGTCTGGTGCAGGCCAGCCTGAGTGGTGAAAATGTTGCTCCCTACGATAGGCTGTTTCTCTGAGATAGGAACTACCTCCGTCTGTATCAGGACAGCCATCTCAGCCAGTGCCTCCAGCTTGAATCCGGGGTCGCCATACTCGCGAATGTAGTTGGCCAGCACCTGCTCTAAGGCGGCATTTCCAGTGCGCTCGCCGAGACCAGCAAAGGTCACATTGACCCTCCGGCAACCGTAACGAAAAGCGGCCATGCTGTTGGCAGTAGCATAGCCAAAGTCATTATGGCCGTGAAACTCCAGTTCTGCCCCCGAAGCCCGCGAGAGCGTGGAAATCAATTGAGGAATACCAAAAGGAAGAGCCGCATAGGGGTCGGGCATCCCCAGTCCCAGGGTATCACAGACCCTGAAGTGGGCTCGGCCTTGTGTCTCCTCCATCACCCGGCACATGAAGGGTATAACCCAGCCCTCCACATCAGAGCGGGTGGCATCCTCCAGATGGACACGGGGAGTAATACCATGCTCGCAGGCGGTAAGAATGGGCACCAGGTATCTTGCCACCGCCTCCTCCTTGCTGCGGAAGCTCAGCCGGTCGAAATTATGATGGTCAGAGCTTGAAGCTAGCATTCCTGTCTCCGTGACCTTCCCTCCAGATACCTGCACCATATCCCTGATATCCTTGGGGGTGGCTCGGGTCCAGGTGGTAACTCGGGGGAAGTCATACCCCCTCTCCAGAAGCTTCTCCAGCGTCCACAGGTCACGCTTCTGGTAGATGAACACTTCCACCGCGTCGATAATACCGGTGCCATTATCCAGTTCGTGAAGCAAGTCAAAGTACCTTAGTTTAGTCTCGTTGGGAAAAATAGCGAAGCACGGGTCTTGGGCTCCATCCCGCATAGTAGTATCAGTGATGAGCTTGGGGTGGGTATGGGCTCCAGGGGCAGGAATCTCAGCCGGTGTCTCCTCAAATTGTAGGGGAGGTATCCTGCCTCCAAAATTGAAATATTTCCGAGCTGGATTTACTTGGTAGCGAGACATCTCATTCCTCCTTACAAGAGTTGGCTTCTACAACTGATATGTCATGGCTTTAGGCAATGTATCACTGGCGGGATAATTGCTGAGACATTCGCGCCTAGAACTCCTCTAGGGTGGAGGTATCACCCAGCGGCAGGCCTAACTCCTGGGCCTTAAGTAAACGACGCATTATCTTGCCACTGCGAGTCTTGGGCAGGGAGGCGACAAACTCTATTTCTCGCGGCGCGGTTGCTGCCGCCAGCTTGCGGCGAGCAAACTTCATTAGCTCCCGGCGCAGCTCTGGGGTTGGCTGGTACCCATCCTTGAGGGCAACAAAGGCTTTCACCACCTCCATGGCTAGGGGGTCCGGCTTACCGATGACACCTGCCTCAGCCACGGCCGGGTGTTCCATGAGAGCGCTCTCTACCTCGAAGGGTCCCACCAGGTGCCCGGCGGTATTGATTACATCGTCGGCACGACCTACAAACCAGAAATAGCCGTCGGCATCCCGACGAGCGCGGTCACCAGTGATGTACCACCCGCTCTGGAAACGCGACTGGTAGAGTTCAGGGCTGTTCCAATAAGTCTGAAACATAGCGGGCCAGCCTGGCCTGATGGCCAAGTGTCCTTCCTCTCCAGATGGCACCTCAGCGTAGCTATCATCCAGGATAGCAGCCTCAATGCCAGGGATGGGTCGTCCCATAGAGCCGGGGCGCACTGCCATAAAGGGGTAATTGGCAATGAGTATGGCTCCGGTTTCCGTCTGCCACCAGTTATCGTGTATGGGCTGGTGGAATACCTTGAGTCCCCACATCACCACCTCTGGATTCAGTGGCTCGCCCACACTGCAAATGTGGCGCAGACTGCTGAGGTCATATTGCTTTGGTACCTGTTCGCCCGCCTTCATGAGCATACGCAGAGCGGTAGGCGCGGTATACCAC